>Ga0209415_10003532_pt1 | contig 29074 bp, 17 predicted proteins | sample PeaSoiSIISIP2007_FD_187696 | JGI IMG/M metagenome (GOLD analysis project Ga0209415, IMG submission 187696) | Peat soil microbial communities from Weissenstadt, Germany - SII-SIP-2007 (SPAdes) (version 2) | ecosystem: Environmental > Terrestrial > Soil > Wetlands > Peat | place: Germany...
GTAGCTCAGTTGGTAGAGCAGCGGACTGAAAATCCGCGTGTCGGTGGTTCAAATCCGCCCCTGGGCACCATTTCATTGATCTATAAGAATTATTTCGGCTTGACGCAGGTTCAATTCCGCTTTGGCTGCGGCCATGTTCGCCTTCGACCACCGTCCCGTGTCCCGCTTCGTTTGAAATTCCTGCATTCTTGCAGCTTACTTCCAGCGTCACCATTATGTCGGCGAGCATAGGCGCGCTCGAGCGTGAGCACCTCACAGTGTGTCGCGATCGCTCCATCGACGAAAACTGTTGGTAGTTTTGCTGGTATCACGCCACGGCTGTTGGTACGTGCCGTTCCGATATTGGCAGGGGCGGCTGGTGGCCTCTTCTTCACTTCTTCGAACGCGAGCGAGGCGTCCTGAAACGGCCCGAAGAGGACCATCGGTATGCGCGCCCGTGTCCGCTACTCTCTTCTCCAAGGACACGCGAACCGGCAAGTATATCGTGATGCCTTCAGCCTCACTCGATTCGCGTATGAACACCCGGAGCACCAGACGCCTGACGAGCGAAATATTTCGGACGTGGTCGAGGCGGGAGCAACAACACTCCTAGAACGCCCAAGAGAAGGCGATAAGGTTTTTCTTCCCGCAGTTGGTGCAGCGAAAACCATCCGTCAAGACGATCCTCCCCGCGTTATGTGAAGTGACCTTGAGCGGCGCCTTGCAATATGCGCACGCTATATTCGAAAGCATCGTACTCAGCTCCTTCAATGTCGCTTTCTTCCCTTCTCCGCCTTCCAGGAGCGAGAAGGCAAATAAGCTTCTTATGGCGAAAGCGGTCTTGACACCTTCGTCCATTCTCCGCATCCGGTCGAACAAATCCAAGATCGTATGGGCGAGGAAGAACAGAAGATAAGGAAGCCGCTGATACAGCGCGTCGTACGTGTCGTCGTCGGCATAACTTTTAAATATGAAGTTAAAGTTCTGCGGCGTTGTGCGAAGTTCCATCCTTTCTACCGTAATGAGATGCACAGCATGCTCAAACGCCCGCTCGAAGCCGGAGTCGTACTTTCGGTCGTAAATCAACCTCTCCAATATTTCGGGAATGAAAGGTGATCCATCGGGCATCATCGAAATCGCTTTGGCGAAGATCTCCTTGCGTAAACTCCCGACCTTCTTCTGGGATAGGTTCTCAGGGTTACCCGACATGAATTCTGTGTAAAACCCGTCTTCATCACCGAGCATCCATGCGAGATAAAGTAGGTTTTGCTTGAGTGGCTTGCGCAATAGGTTGAAGCCGACAACGATTTTTCTCTTCTCGAAGCATTTCAGGGCTTCAAAAATGTGGTGAAGGCAGTCCGACACCATTCCCATCGTGATGGCATTGACGACGACTCGTCGGGCTTCGTCCGGGTATCCAGTTCGCAAAAGTGCTTCGGTGGGGTCTTTCTCCGCAAGCTTCTGAAATTCTTCGGCACTGACCTGGCTTTCGAAGTTTATCGTGACAAGATGTGCGCGAGCAGCTTCATACTCGACCAAGGCGCGTACGCACTCGTCATGCAGGAAAAAGCAATAGGCGTGCGCCAGCTTGTATCGCTTGGGTATCCATTTGAGGCGGTTGCGTGGGATTAGCCCGATGCTCATAGTGTAATGCTAATAGCACGTGGCGGCAAAGCTCGGCTATCGCCGAGGTCGGCCAATCTGAGCTGCGGACCCGGCCGAGCGAAGGTGCGCCGGGTATTCCGAAGATTGGCGAGGCCGACGGAGTTAGGCTAGAAATGGTCTGGCGCGCCCTGCGCGCCGAGCTCTACGAGAGCGGCGGTGGCAAGTCGCACCCTTGTTGGGCGTGACTTATCTCGCATACTGCGAGCCGGGCGTATAGACTTGGAATAACCACTTCTGGCACAAACAGACCCCTCCGGGCGGCTTCCTCCGGGGCCTTGACCAAATCTGTACGGCGCTGTACATTTCTGCTGGAGGTGCCGAATGAGCGCGGTGCGGCGCAAAGGTGCCGAAGAGGCCCGTAATCGGCTCCCTGAGCTTCTTGAGGCGGCTGAAAAGGGCCAATCGACGATCATTACCCGGCACGGTAGGCCCGTTGCCGCGCTGATGCCTGTCGGAGCGCAGGACATTGCCGTCCGCCAGGAGCCGCTGGTCCCTCTCGAAGGATCCGGCCGCGGCCTATGGGGGAAGAATAGCAGCCGCACGCTCCGCAGGTTGCGTGACGAATGGAGCCGCTAAAGCTCCAAGATCTGCCGGATCAGGCCTTGCTGCTGGTCGACTCGGCGCCGATTATTTACGTCCTCGAGGCTCATCCGAAATTCGGGCCGCGTTTCAAGCCGCTCTTTGAGGCGCATGCGGTCGGGCGTCTGCGCTTTGCCGTTACGACCCTGGCGATCGCCGAGGTATTGACCGGTCCGTTGCGAGCGGCAAACGAGGCGCTTGCGCGGCGTTACCGTGCAGTCCTCGAGTCATGGCAGCCCATTCCACTCGACGTTGACATTGCGGAAAGTGCCGCGCGATTACGAGCTTTGCTTCGTCTCGGGCTGGCGGACGCTGTTCAGGCCGCGAGCGCTCTCGCGATTAATGCAGCCGCTCTCGTGACGCATGATCGCGATTTCTCACGCGTTCATTCGCTGCGCGTAATTTGCTGATCAAGAGCGGCCACGATTCGTACGAGCGCGCATGTCCGGCAAGATCGGCGAGCTTGGTGCCACGACGAAAGCCGCTGGCGTCCGCGCTGGTATGAGCCATGACGCGCTTCAAGAGCGAAATTTGATTTCAATGCCTTACATAAGGTATTCGATTCCGCCCCTGGCATCATCGCTATTAAGTCATTGAATTATGACCAAATAGACATCCAACTTTGTGTTGGGACGGGACATTTAAAATGTTTCACGGCACCGTTGTAGTTCTATTGGCCCTGATCAAAACTTCGTGTGATCCACGCGTTCAATGGTGGGATATCTGCGCCGTTCTCAATGGATGCGTCGACTCCCACACCTAAGCAGCAGGCCATGGTTCCACCCAATGCGAGCGAACCGGCCGTAAGCCCCGCCCCGACGGGGGCCTATTCGACCGAGAGCGGCGAGGACACGTGAGCGCCTCATTTGGCGGTTACGGTAGTGTCAATCCCTGTGCGAGCGTGGACATCACATCAAGGTCGCTGGCAACAGCGTGTCGGGTCAAATTGAGAATTATTATGGTCGGAGCGCTATTTCCAGGACCATTGCAGCCAATGGGACGATGACGGCACAGGCGGGAGCGGATCAGCTATCCGGCCGCTTTCAGGAGGATCGGTTCGAGGGAGGCCTTAAAGGTTCGTTATGTAGTTTCGGCGGTGCCAGCGACGCCCGCGACATCGCCATTTCGCTCAGGCGGCTCAAGCCATGAACTGGCCGCCCGGCGCGCGGCCGTTGGCGGCGGCGATCGAGACCCCAGCCTTCGCAGGGGTAGGCTCTTGACGCCGAACTCGTAGGGCCGGTGCGCCTTGCCGATGCCTTCCACCTCGGCGGCGTGCAGCGAGTAGAGCTTCCAGCCGCGCTCGTACCGGCGCTGCCCGCTTGGCCGGCCGGACATAGGACTGGCGCAGCGCCACCCCGTCCCTCCTGGCCATGAGCTGGCTTCCCCCCGAAGGGGGAGGGAGTGTCATCTCACGCGCCGATGATTCGTCGTACAGCCACGCGACAGGCGCCGCTCAGTTCCCGAGATTGGCGATCTGCACCCGGCGATTGATCGCAGCCTCGGGGTGGGCGGGATCGAGAGGCTCGGAGGCTCCTTTGCCCACGGCCACGAGCCGCGTCGCCGGGACCTTCTCCTCGCGGGAGAGGTAGTCGCGGACCGCCTGCGCGCGCCGTTGCGACAGCTTCTCATTGTAGACGGCGCTGCCTTTGCTGTCGGTGTGCCCCTCGAGCTGGAAGCGGAAGTGCTGCAGGGCCGGCGACTGCATCGCCAGCGCGAGCTGATTGAGGAGCTCCTTGGATTCGCGTGTCAGCACGACGGAATTGAACGCGAAGTTCACGTTGAGCGCCACGACGGGCATGGCAGCCGGCTGCAGGTCGGTCGTGTGCGCGGTCTTCTTGGTCATGGTGAGGCCGCGGTATTGCACTGCCGGGTTGTCGGCGGTGCCGGCTGCGTGCGGCGTCAGCGCGTCGATGAGCTCGTCCGACGACGGGTTCTTGTCCATGAAGCTCTTGATGGTCTGCGCCGCCGCTGCGTTCGCGAGAAAGAGGCCGAGCGGGATAGCCCAAAAAATCGCTCTCCGCCATGTTCGTCTCATCGCACATCTCCCTCGTTCAACCGACATTCCCCAGATGACCGGGGATCGGCGTGAACGATAGCATTCTGCTGGGGGTATCCGGAAGCCGAAAGGCGGCGTCGGGGACGCGTCCGGCGGTCGCAGTTCCCACGCTGCGGCCCGTCTTGACTGGATACGCGTTTCAAAGATGAGGCTAGTTTCAAAGGGTTGACCACCCGCCCCCCCCTGGACACACTTCAAGAGCCAATTTCTTCATAAATGACTGGTGCGACTTACGAATCGCCGAACTTCGGTCGCAAACTTCAGTCTTGGGAGTGAGCGCGGCACGGCGGGAATTGTGCCTGCCTCGGACGAGCGCATTATTCGAGCGTCTGCAGCGTCACGGTCTCGGCAATGATCGACGCGCCGGGCCGCGCGCGTCGCAACGCCTCCGCGGCGGGCTTCAATGCCGCGAGGAAATCGCCGACCGGCTCGACGCCGGGCCGCAAGGCCGCGAACAGGCGCTCCGGCGACAACAGGGCTACGATCAGGAGATCGCCGGCCGGCGGCGAAATGAGCAGTTCCGGCTTGCCGTCGGGGAGGATCGAGCCGAACTTGTGCCGCATCCCCGCGGAAATGCGATTGTCCTGCTTGTCGTCGGTGGGAAAGAGATGGAGGACGTTGCCCTCGGGATCGATGACGGCGACGTAGAGGTACCCGTTGGCGGCACCGGCAGCGTTGACGGTGAACTCCAAGCTGTCGCCGTCGCGATAAACCGCGGAGCCATGATTTGGCACGATCCTGAGCGGGCCCTTCACAGCCCCCGGCGTGACCGCCTCATCTTGCAGCAGCGCGAGCACCGCGCAGAATGGCCATTTGCGCACGCTCACGTGGAGGTTCACCTTGCTCACCCCGCCCAATGCGGCCAAGCGGACCGGCAAGGCGTCGAGGTCGCTCGGCGAGGAGACGAAACCGTCGATATCGACGATGCCGTTGCCGCTCACCGCGGCGCGCAGCGATTTGCACTCCATCGGCTGCAGCACCGACTGCACGCGCTCTCGCAAAGAGGGTTGCGTAAGCGGGGGCTGCACGTTCGCCACGACTTCGGGCGCCGGCTTGGCTTGCGCCTCGCTCGCCGGCGGCGTGGGGCTCGGCGGCGCGGGCTCGGCAGCCGGGGCGGATGCCACCGGTGGCGGCAACGGCTGCGGCGCGGCGACGGCGGCTGCCGGAGGGAGGTTCGGCGCCGCCGGTGCTGGCGCCACGGCGGCCGGTGGCGGTTGCGACTTCGCCTCCTCCGGTGCCGGTGCTGGCGCCGCTGCGGCCGGCGGCGGTTGCGCCTTCTTCTCTTCCGGTGCCGGTGCTGGCGCCGCTGCGGCCGGTGGCGGTTGCGGCTTCACCTCCTCCGGTGCCGGTGCTGGCGCCGCTGCGGCCGGTGGCGGTTGCGACTTCGCCTCCTCCGGGGCCGGTGCTGGTGCCGCTGCGGCCGGTGGCGGTTGCGGCTTCGCCTCCTCCGGTGCCGGTGCTGGCGCCGCTGCGGCCGGTGGCGGTTGCGGCTTCACCTCCTCCGGGGCCGGCGCTGGCTGCTCCGGTTCGAGTGCCGCCGTCGCGGCGAGGGCTGTCGTTGCCGGCTTTGCTGCTAAAGCGGCGGGCGCGGATTTGGCGCTCGACTCCGCCGGCTCGGCGGCGGCCTTCGTCGGCGAGATTGCCGGCACCGGCTGTTCGGAGAGGGCTGCCGCACTCTGCGCTTCCGCCCCCGGAGCGGGTCCGGCGGCGACATCGCGCGCGGCACCGCCGAAGATTTGCGCGCGATAGGCGACGACGATGCCGCCGGCGACGAGAAGCGCCAAAACGCCGGCGCCGACCGCCGCATAAGGCCGGTGCAGCCGCGCGCTCCCGGCGCGTGCCGTGCGGACGGCGCGCGTCGCCCGAGGCGGCGCGGCCGGAGGTGGGAGGGGCACGGGCGCTTTGACCGGTCCGGGCCTGGGCGGGGCGAGCAGCTCGACCATCGCGCGCGGCCGCAACGCGGGATCGGGCTGCAACATGGCAGTGAGTCCGCCGCGCAGCTCAGCAGGCACATCGTCGATCCTGGGGACTTCCTTGCGCCGCTCGAACAGGGTGGCGGGGGGCAAGCCGGCCGCTTCCACCGGGGTCCCGCCGGCGGCGGCCGCCAGAATGAGGCCGAGGCTATAGATGTCGGTCCGTTCGTCCACCTTGCCGCCGAAGAGCCCGAGCTGCTCGGGCGCCAAGTAGAGGGACTTCTTCTCGGGCTTTGGAGCGCTCGCGCTCTCAGCGGGCCGAGCGAACTCCTTGCCAACGCCGAAATCGATGATTTTGGCCTGGTCCAGGCGTCCGTCCGCCAGAATAATGGTGTCGGGCGAGAGGCCGCGGTGGACGACGCCTTGCTCGTGGGCAGCCGCCAGACCACGCACCAGGCGGTCCCGCAAATTCATCACCTGGTTGGGCGGCATGGGGCCGAATTTCATGCGCTCCGCGAGCGACATGCCGTTGATGTATTCTGAGAGGAGAAAGAGACGTCCCGCCTCGTCCTGGTAGCAACCGAAGCAGCACGCGACGGCGGGGTCTTGCACCCTCGTGAGCGCCTCTGCCTCGGCGCGGAACCGCTGGAGGAACTTCTCGTCGGCGAAGAGCTCGCGGCGGACGAATTTGAAGACGACGGGCGTCCCCGACGCGGTATTGAGCCCGCGCCAGATCTCAGCGATGTCATCCTGGGCGATACGCGCGTCCAGCCGCAGCGTCTTTTGGATGATCAGGCCCGGCTGCAACGGCTGACCGAGCGGCACGGCCCCCGGCTCGGCCAACTCCGCAGCCGGGCGCAGCGGCGGAGGAAGGCCTGCCTCTTCGGGGAGGGCTTCCGGCGCCGCCGGCGCCGCCGCCTGCGGCGTCCGCCCGCCGCTCCCGTTCGGCGATGCCGGCACGCCCGGCGCTTGTGACTGCGTTTCGCCCACGTCGCATCACCTCATGCCAAGCAATGTGCTGAACTCGACGCACATAACTCAAAAATGGCGCATCCTCAAGTGGTAAACACGGCTTTCGCATAGCGGCGGCACCGACCGGACGAGCAAGAATCGGACGCCCCGGGAGGGCCGGCAATTGGCGGCGACTTCCAAGCAAATTGCCGCCCGTTGCTCCCGGCGCATCCGGAACAAACGTCCGCGTCGCCGCATGGATGCCGAATATACCTGGTTGACGCCGTCGCGATATCGCAGACGAGGATTGAGGTCGACACCTCGGGCACAGACCGACGCCGTGAAGCGCGCGTCCGCTCGCTTCCTGGAAGGCGCACGGCGAGGGCGGCGACCCGGCTGCCGGTGAAGGGGGAGACATGGGTTATCGGGTCCTGCAGCCCTCCCTGCCACGCCCGCCGAAAGCCGCGCTTGACTTCCAACCCAAAACCGCGCGGCCCACTCTAAGCTTTTGCAAGCGCGCGAGCTTCAGCTATAGTATTTGCGCATGCCCTGCGACACCGCTGCCCGAGCGGCCCGGCGTCGCGAAGCACCGAGATGGGGGGGATATGTCTCGCGCCGCTTTTCCTGCCGCGCTTTTGCGATGGACCATCGCAGGAGCGCTGTTGCTGCTCGCAGCCGCCGCCGGAACACCGCTCTACGCGCAGACCGCCGCTCCGCAAGCTCCAAGCACCCATCTCGGCGTGGCGACCTGCTCCGGCAGCACCTGCCACGGCTCGATGGAGCCGTGGAAGGGCTCGCACGTGCAGCAGAACGAGTACATCATCTGGACCAAAAAGGACAAGCACGCCCGGGCCTATTCCGTGCTTTCCAACGAGCGCTCGAAGCGCATCGTCGCCAACCTCGGTCTCAAGGCGGCGACCGAGGAGCCGGTCTGCCTCGAGTGCCACGCCGACTTCGCACCCCAGGACCAGCGCGGCACCCGCTTCCAGATCAGCGACGGGGTCGGCTGCGAGGCCTGCCATGGCGCCGCCTCGCGCTGGCTCGGCATCCACGTCTCCGGCATCAGCACCCATCAGAACAACATCAACCTCGGCATGTATCCGACCGACCAGCCGGTGGCGCGCGCGCAGCTTTGTCTCTCCTGCCACTTCGGCGACGGGCACCGTTTCGTCACCCACCGCATGATGGGGGCCGGCCATCCGCGCATCAACTTCATGGAGCTCGACACCTTTACGGCGATCGAGCCGGCACATTTCGTGGTCAACGACGCCTATCGCTCGCGCAAGAGCGCGCCGAGCGGGGTGCAGGTCTGGGCGATCGGCCAGGCGATCGCGCTCGGCAAGGTGCTCGATGCCTTGATGGATCCGAAGCGCAATACCGACGGACTCTTCCCCGAGCTGGTGCTGTTCGATTGCTTCGCTTGCCACCATTCGCTCAACGAGCTCAAGTGGCAGCCCCGTGCGGCGACCGGCCTCGGCCCGGGCGTGCCGCGGATTAACGACGCCAACCTGGTGATGCTGCGCCTCATCGCCGAGCGCATAGCGCCCGGCACTGGCAAGGAGCTCACCGAGCGAGGGCGCGCCCTCCATGAGGCGGCGACGCGCAGCCGGGAGGCCATGGCCGAGGCCGCGCGCGCGCTCAAGACGGTCGTCAGCGGCATGGTGCCGATGCTGGAGCAGCACCAGTTCAGCCGCGAGGACTTGAGCGCGCTTCTGGCTACGATCGCCGAAGGGGGCCTGCGCGGCGACGAGTTCGATTATGCCGCGGCGGAGCAGTCGACCATGGCGCTGAGCGCGATCATCCACACCATGAAGAACATTGGTGCTGTCGACGAGAAGCAGTTTCAGGCGCTGGACACCGCACTCAACCGCGTCTACGAGGCGGTCAACAAGGCGGACGGTTACAAGATGCAAGCCTTCCTTGCCGCCTTGGGCGAGTTCAAGCACGCGATCCCCAGCGGCTGAGCTCTCCCGCCAGCGCCCGAGCGCCGCTCAAAGCTTGAACGAAGTCTGCGCCAGCTGCTCGCTCGCGTAACGATAACCGATCTCGACAGCGCGATCGAAGGCCTTCCAGTCGAGGATGTCGACCGCCTCGAGCGGCGGGACGAGGAGGAGGTCGGCCTGCCGCCGCGCCAGCTCGTTCTGGATGTCCGAGCTGATGGTGCCGGCGCGCACGAGAACGGGAACGATCCAAGGCACGCCCCGGCGGCCCTTGAAGAGAAGCCGCCAGAGCGGCACGTTCTCCAGATCTTCCACGGCCGAGGTGAGCCCCCGCGTGGCGCCCACATTGACGCCGATCACCGGGCCGCGGTGCTGCGCGCGCATGAGATCGATGGGGAGATTGTCCATGACGCCGCCGTCGACCAGCACCTCGCCGCGCTCGATCACCGGCGGCAGCAGCCCCGGGATGGCGACGCTCGCGCGCAACGCCAGCCACAGCGGCCCGTCGCGATGCACGACCGAGCGCGCCGTCGTGAGATTGGAGGAAATGCAGAAATAAGGCCGCCACAGATCCTCGACCTGCACCTCGCCGAATTGCGCGCGCAGGAGGCGCGACACCTTACGCCCGCGGGTAAATGCTATGAACGGCAGTGCCAAATCGGAAAGCGGATTGGTGTCCACGAAGGAGTGCCGCACCCGCGCACTCAGCTCCGCATCGGTCCATTCGAGGGCAACGCCGGCCGCGATGATGGCGCCCATGCTGCTGCCGGCGACAAGATCGAATGCTATTCCGGCTTCGCGCAAGGCGCGGACGACGCCGATGTGGGCGAGTCCACGCGCGCCGCCGCCGGAGAGCACGAGCCCCACGGCGCGGCCGAGCAGAAAGCGGGCCAAGCGCGCGGTGTCGCCTGCATTGCCCGGCCGTACGCGGCAATGGAACTTTGCTGGGATACGGCTGAGCCAAGCGGAGGATGGTGCGGGCAAGGGACCGTCGGCGGACTCGAGCAGCACGAGATCGAGCGGCCGGTGCGCCACCTCGGCGGGAGCGAGCTCGTGGAGCAGGACCGGCGGCAAGGGCTGATCCGGGCGGCAAACCAGGAGGACTCGGTCGGCTTGGCGCAGGCAAAGCCGCGTCCAGGGTGTAATTTCCGGCTCGGCGCAATAGACGCAGAAATCGCTCGCCAACTCGCGTGCTGTGAACCATTCGCTCTCGTGAAGGCCGTCGGCGGGACCCAGGATGCACACGCGTGGCGCGTGCGAGGCGAGGGCCGCGGCAAGGGCGCGGCCGAAGCTCTCGAGCGGCAGGTGGGGGGCAAGCGGCAGGAGAGCGAAATTCCGCGAGGCGCCGCCGAGCGCATCATGGCGCAGGCGCTGCGAGAGGCGCATGGCAAGATCGCGCGCGAGCGGCAACGCCACCCGCGGGTAGCGTTCGAGAATACGCTCGAAATCTCGCCGCGTGATCTCCAGCACCTCGCTGTCACGCAGCGCCATCACCGTGGCCGAGCGGGTCTCGCCGGAGATGAGCGCCATCTCGCCGACGGTCTCGCCCACGCCGGCTTCCGCCACCACCACCGGCTCGCCGCTCGGCCCTTCGGCGAGGACGACGAGCCGCCCCGAGACCACGAGATAGAGCGCCTCGCCTTGCTCGCCCTGGCGGAAGAGAACGCTCCCTCCCGGCAGGCTGAACCAACTCATCTCCTCGAAAAATGCGGCGGCCACGGCGGCCGGCAGGCCGCGGAAAAGCGGCGCCCCGGCAAAGCAGTCGTGAACGCCTGCGATCCGCGAAGCGAAGAACGGTCCGCTTCTCTCTTCCTCCCCAGCGCCTGCCATTTCCCGGCAGCCTCTTCCCAGGGCATTCAGCGCCCGGTACTGCCGGAACGCTGGTGCCGAGCCGCGAAAATCAGGGCGTCACTCCCGCCCCGGCCTCTGCTTTCGCGGGGCAGGGCGTAAATCCCGTACCCATCTACCCATGATGTCGACCGCTACTGCGGCGGCGCCGCAGCGCGCTGCCGCCGACCGGAAAGCCGCGCCGGCGAGGCCGACGGCTCTGCCGCCGGCAATGCCCGCAGCAGGTCTTGCATGCGCACCTCGTCCGTGACGTACCAGGGCATGCCTTTGACATCGAGATAAAGCTCCTGCATCTCGGGAAGCGTGAAGGGACGCGAGCCGAGACGCCCGAAGACCGCGATCTGATTGCCGCTCTCATCGACGCCGCGGTCGCGCTCGAGGCCCTTGGAGAGCGAGAGCGCCGGCCACTCGGTCTTGCGCCAGGCGATGAGCTCGGGCTTGGGCTCGGGGCTGAAGCCGTAGAGATTGGGCTGGCTGTCGGGCGAGGTGAGCTGGATCACCTTGAGGCCGTTCTTCCCGTCCGCCACATAGGCGAAGAGCGAGGCGTTGGTGGTGCCGACCACCACGTCATTGGCGTCGTTCATCTTGCCGTCGGCGTTGAAGATCCGCGCGAGGTGCGGATGCTCCGGGCGCTCGACGTCGATGATGGCGAGCCCGTCGCGGCCGTCCGCGACATAGGCATAGGTACGCGCGACATAGAAGCGCCGCGCGTCCGCGAGCGGGACTGCGGCGCCCGCAACCTGCTGGGGCGCCTCGGGATGGGTCACGTCGATCACCTTGAGCCCCTCGCGGTCGAGGGCGAAGAGATAGCGGAACTGAAGCGCCGTCGCGCGCACGCCGTCGAGCTTCACCACCGCGTCGAGCTTGGGATGCAGCGGGTCGCTCATGTCGAGCACAACGATGCCGGCGTCGGCGGCGATGTAGAAATGGTCGCCGCCGATAGTGATGTGGCGGGCCCCCTTGAGCACGCCGCCCTCGTTCCAGGTGAGCGCCCGATTGAGGAATCTGTCGCGCGGCTCGCGGGAGGAAAGCGGGTTGACGTCGGTGAGGATCAGGCCCTCCTCCGCATCCGTGATATAGGCGTAATTGTAGATCGGGTGCATGGGCTGCTCTTGATTGTCCTCGCGCATGAGCTTGCCCTGATTGCGCGCCGGATCGATCGACTGGTTGGTCGGCAGCGCCACGCAGGTGGCGTTGCGCGAGCCGATGTGCATGTCCTGGCCGAGCGGCGAGAAGGGTGCTGTGATGATGCGCTCGGAGACGTCCTTGTTGGCGACGCTCGCCACGTCGTAGGCGCGCATGCCGTCATCGCCCTCGGCGACATAGACAAATTCGCCGCGCTCCTGGATGCAGCCGCTGCGCCCGCCGGAATGGCTGTGCGCCTCCTCGAGCTCGCGGCCGCGCGCGAGATGCGCGTTGTACCAGTCGGGATAGGCGTATTTGTGGAGGTAACTGCCGATCACGGCTTGGGGCTCGTCCCACTCCGTCACCCGCACCGCCTCAATGCCGCCGTCCTCGCCGACCCAGCTGTTGTAGCCGATGAAGTTGACGAAGTTGGTCCCGAGCAACAGGAGCTGCGCCATGATCGCGTTGTTGTCGTTGGCCTCTGAGAGGTGGCAGTCGGTGCAGGTCTTGGTCTCGGTGGTGCGCTCGGTGTGCGGAAAGTGGGGTGCGAAGGCCTGGCTGCTGTAGCCGCTTGCGGCGATCGGCGGCTGCTGGATGTAGATGCGCTCGCGATTGATGTTGGTCGAGCTCAGCACCAGCGCCGAGGACGAGCGCACCGGCGCTATGATATTGCCCTCGACCGTGCTGTGCTTGCCGAGCTGGAACATGTCGTCGCGCGCAACTTGCGGATTGTAGGAGGCGAAGTTGCGGGTGATGCCGCCTTCGTAATGGTGCCGCTCGGTGCGCCAGTTGGCCTGGATCGGCAGGTGGCAGCCGCTGCAGCTCGTGGTCCACGAGGTATGGCAGCTGTAGCAGGCCATCTCGCTGCTCTTGTGCGCCAGGTCGGCCTCCGGCACGCCCGGGCCCCATTTGAAGGTGGTGCCCTTCGCCATCAGCTTGGCGCGCGCGGCGCGGGGGTTGAAGCGGGGATTGTTGGGATCGACGGTGTCCTTGACGAGGCTCACCTCCCACTCGAGCTTGGGATCGACGGCGGAGTGCTGGATGAGCTTGTCGCCGCGCCACTCGAAGCGCCGCTGGCCGTCCTGGTTGCGCAGGAGGGCGAGGTCGTAGCCGCCTGGCTGCGCCGCGGGCCCGCTGGTCATGAGGGTGGGATAGCGCTCGATAGTGCCGTGGCAATCGACGCAGCGGATCTCGATCGCCGACATCACCTCGCCGTAGATGTAGCCGTTGCCGTGGGCGTCCTGGCTGAAGTGGCAGTCGACGCACTGCATGCCCTTGTCCACGTGGATCGAGCTCAGATGGACCGCCTTCTTGGCCCACGCCGGATCCTCGCGCGGCACGATCTGGCCCTTGGCGTCGAGCAAATCGCCCTTGCGGTCCTGCTTGAAGACGGCGCGGAAGTTCCAGCCGTGACCGTGATAGTCGGCGAACTGCGTCATCTTGAGCTTGGGGTTGAGCTCGCTCACCTGGTCGAGGAAGGCGGGGTCGCCCCACTTGCCGCGGATCGCCGCCTCCTCGGGATTGCGGTCGAGGATCGCCCGCGCCTCGGCGTCGCTCGGATACTTCTGCTTCGCCGGCCACATGAAGGGTGCGTCCGCCTCGTAGTCCCACATGGTGTAGCCCAGCATGGTGTTGAGGAACATGTTGGGCTGGTGCATATGGCAGATCATGCATTGGCTGGTCGGGATCGCGTTCGTGAAGGAGTGGTGGATCGGATGCCCCGGCTCGTGCTTGGGGACGGTGGGGTCGGTGCTGGCGCTCTCGCCGTTGTGGCCGTAGACGGCATAGGGGCCAGAATGGCGAGGATCGCGGTCGTTGGCATAGACGACGTGGCAGGCGCCGCAGCCCGAGGTGCGGTAGTCGCCCGGATTGTCGTTGGTGCCGAGGAACCAGGTATAGGGATCATTGAGGCGCGTCTTGGCGAGGTTGAGCACCGGCACCGCGATCCTGAGCCCGGTGCCGAGCCCGCGGTTCGACTGGCGGATGTCCGGCTTGCCGGGCATCTCGAGCACCTGCAGCTTGCCCTCCGCATCGGGATTGCCGATGTCGGGGAACGCCGAGCCGATGCTGATGCCGCCGCGCTCGAAGACGCGGAAGATGTCGGCGGGCGGCACCACCTCCCAGGCCGGCAGCGGCAGGAGCTTCGGCAGGATGCCGTGGCTCTTCATGAGCGCGTCGGGATCCTTCGGGTTCTTGGCGATCGCCGCGGTGCCGTCCCGCGTATAGGCCTCGCCGAGAATGTAGTTCTTGTAGGGCAGGATGCCGTTGTTGTAGGAGGCCCCGCCCCAGAACATGGCGGCATTCGCCATCAGGCTGCGCTCGGCCGCCTCGATGATCTCGAGATGACAGGCGCCGCAGGCCTCGCGCGCGACGCGCAGGTCGCTCGGGTTGACGAAGCGGATGAACTCGGGCGCCTCGCGGTTGAGCAGCGTGTAGCTCTCCGCGGGCTTGCGGCTCTTGGGATAGCCCCAGCTCTTGGGATAGCGCGGCAGCACGTGGGCGCGATTCATTGCCTCATCGTAGGCGGGCGTCCCGGACGCCCCCTGCCCCGGCCCCATCACTTGCGCATTGCCGCCGTGGCAGTCGGTGCAGCCGAGCGTCACTATGTCGCTCTCGTGCATGGTCAGGCTGTCGGTCGTGGTGTGGCAGGAGCGGCAGCCGGCACTCTTCGCCTTGGCCTCCTCCGGGAGCTGCGCCCGCGGCGCCGGCGGAGCCGGCGCGTAATGCACCTCGCGCGGGCTCTCCTCCTCGGGCATGGCCTCGAGGAAGCCGGCGCCCCCGAGGAGGAGCCAGGCCGAAGCCAGCAGCAGGACGGACGAGAGGCGGCGCATGGCGCTGATCTCAGTAGGTCAAGACGATATCGGCGAGCACGGAATAGAGGTAGCGCTGCTTGTCCTGGGACACATAGAGGTCCTTGAAGCCCTGCTGCGGAATGAGGATGCCACCGGACAGCCGCAGCACGACGTTCTGCGTGAAGAACGGCCGGTAGGTCAATGCCGCCGAGAGATCGAAACCGATGCGGTCCTGGATCTCGCCCTGCTGGCGCAGCACCTCGAGCACGGAGGTGTTCTGGAAGCGCAGGTAATTGGCGTTGGTCGAGAGCTTGAGCTCGGGGAGGATGTCGGCATCCGAGCCGACGCCGAAAAGCAGCAGGCCCGGGTTGATGAAGTTCGATTGCCCCTGGTCCTCCGAGGTGCGCAGCGAGGGCAGAATCGCGTTGCGGCCGGAGAGCACGACGCCGCCGCCGCCGATGAAGGGAATGGCCTGGCGGATCCAGTAGCTGGTATCGGCGCCGGCGAACTGCGGGTTCTCCATGATGGCGTCGAAGCCCGTCTCGGTCCTGCCGTAGGGATTGCGGTCGCCGCTGGCGTAGAGGCCCGAGAGCCGCACGCGCAGCCAGTCGAAGTCCACCGAGGGCTCGATCGCCGCGAACTCGGCGCGGATGTCGGCGGGCTTGCCGCTGAAGGTGTTGTGACTGTCGTAGCCGTTCGCGTAGTAGGCCGAGCTCATCAGGTTGAAGCGGCCGATATGGCCGTTCATGTTCCAGCCGGCGTAGGTCACGTCGTAATTATGCCCGCGCTCGTCGCCGATGGGGGCCGGGCGGACGAGGAAGTCGTTGTCGTCGTAGAAGCGCTCGCCGCGCTCGCGGTTGCGGTTGTAAACGACGGTGATCTGCTGGGTCAGGCCGGGCCAGGGCAGGTCCTGGCGGTAGAGGTTGGTGACGAGGACCCAATCCTTGCGCCGCGCCTGGGTCACGTCGTTGAGCCCGCTGTCGGTGTCCTTCTCCAGGCGCTGGAACATGGCAAGGTTGTACTGCCAGAGATTGTTGTCGCGGTTGCCGAAAAGCCGCGCGCCGAGCTGGTCGTCCTGGAAGAGGAAGCCGCGGAAATCGGTGGAGAAGGGCTGAATGCCGACGCGCAGCGAATCGAAATCGTAGCGCTCCGAGACGTCGCGCAGGTGGTAGTCGATGAACGCTTCCTGCAAGCCGACGAAGGTCTTCTGACGCGTGTCGCCCTTGCGCGGGTCGGCATTGACGATGCCGACCTCGTCGACCGAAAGGTAATTGACGTTGAAGACCGGCGTCACCCGGAACTCGAACTCGGGCGGCTTGAAGGCGGTGTCGCCCTTGGTGAAGGAGAAGCTCGAAAGCAGATTCTCGTTGATGAAGGCTTGGCCGATGCGGCCGTAGGTGTCGATCTCGCGCGAGTTCTTGGTCGACTGCACGCCGACCGGCGTCGGCACCGTGCGCGGCTCGAACACCGTATCGTTGACGAAGGACGTGCTGAAGAACCAATCGTTGCCGAAGAGCGGCCGGTCGCCCTTGAAGGTGTTCTGGCTGTAAGGATTCCACCAGTGCTCGTTAACCCCGATCTCCTCGATGAGGCGCCAGCGGTCCGGCACGGGGATGAACTCGCGAGGATAATCGCGCGTGGGCGGCGCCACCGCAGGGGGGCCGGTCTCGGGCGCCGGCGTCTCCTCGACCGGCGGCGGCTGGCCGGGCAGCCGCCGCCCGTCCTGGGCGATGTCGAGGTCCTCGGCGAGGGAAGGCTCGATTTGATATCCGGCCGCCCGCGCCGGGTGCGACAGCGAAAGCGCGAGCCCGACTGCCAGTAGCATGGACCACGGGCGCACGGGGCGGCCCTACTTCCCGGAGCAGGCGTTTTGGTTCTGCTGTCCGAGGAAGGGGTCCACCGGACAGTTGACGTAGCGCAGTGCCACACCCATCGGTGACAGGTTGTCGGCACGGATACCGACGGGGGCGTTGCCGATGCCCGTGTTGAGCACGCCGCCCGCGTTGTTGAGGCCGAGGAAGCTCACCAGATCGTCCTGGTCGACGCCGTCGCCCGAGGTGCCGATGCCGCCCACGAGCACGGAACCGCGGTAGATCGGCACGCTGCCGGGGAAAATCTGGATGCCGTTGGGCAGCCGCGCCACCCCGGTGCAGGCCACTACCGTATCGGGGTTGGTACCGAAGATGAAGCCCACGTGCTGCACGATGTTGGCGGCGACGAGATCGAGCTGGAGCCCGTCCGTGAATATGCTCCACTGGTTGATCGGATTGCTGAAGGGTCCGTTGGGCGTGCCGTCGATGCCGTCGGGGTAGTATGGGCGCGAGAGGTTGCCGTTGGCCCGATCGGTGAAGGCGTAGGCGCCGGTGAGCATGGCCTGCCCGACGAAGGAACGCGCGGCACCCACGTAGCCGCCCATCCCGGCCGCGGCGAGATCGTTGCCGGCATAGGCGCCGGAGAAGAAGGCGGCGGTGCGCGCCTTCTGCAGCGCCACGTCGATGCCGAACACCGGCGCGTCGGGCGCGCGCACCGCGCCGAGGATGCCGCCGTTGGTGTCGACTACGAAACTCGATACCTGCGCGGCGCTGTTGAGCGGCTGGCGGATCTGCGAGCGCGCCTGGAGGCCGACCGCAAGGGCCTGGGCGAGGATCTGCTGCACCTCAGCTGCGGTGAGCGCAAGCGCCCCGTCGGTGCCGGGGCGGGGCGCGAAGCGGTTGACGTTGCTGGCATCGACTAGAACGTAGGCCTGCGCATTGCCGAAGAGGCCGGAGCTGTCCGGCGCAATGCCCGAGGCCGGCGTGCCGTAGACCGTGCCGTTGAGGGGGACAAGTCCCGCGGTATAGTAGCCGTTCACACTGACGAGCGCGCCGGCGGTGCCGTTGATCGCGGCGAAGGAAGGTGCGGCGCCCGGATTGGCGGCGAGTGCGGTGGTGTCGACGTCGGTGTAGGGCAGCAGGAGCCCGTTGATGGTGATCTTGTTGGCCCGGATGCCGGCCGGGGCATCGAAGCCGACGGTGCCGGCGAGCGCTATCAGCTCGTCGGGATCGCTTTCGGTGACGAAGACGGTGAGGTCGTCGCTGTAGACACCGCGCGAGGTCACGCCGATGCCGCCTACGAGCACGCCGCCCGAATAGAGCGGTATGCCACCCGGATCCGCCGAGAGCCCGAGCGGCGAGCGCTGCGGCCCGATCATCCCGCTCGTGGGAAAGCGCGAAGAAAGGTCGGAGCAGGGCAGCTGGCTGAACTGCACGCCGAAGAGCGGGCCGGAGGGCTGGTCCTTCGTCCCGGGCGCGAAGTGCTCCTGCACGATGTAATTGGCCGTGCGCGTGGTGAAGGCGTTGCCGTTGGAGGAGAGGTAGGCGCCGGTGATCGCCTTGGCGATCGCGGCGGCGGTGTCCGGCACCACCGCATTCTCCAAGCCGCCCACCACGCCCCGGCCCGAGGTGATCGTCACGTCGAGCGGCGCGCCGTTCATGCGGAAGACGCCGAGCACATTGCCGACCCGGTCCACCACCGCAATCGTCGCGGGTTGATGGCGCGCCGTGGCCTCGCCCACGGCCTGGGCGATGATTTGGGCTACGGCGTCGCTGGTGAGTTGCTGGGCCTCAGCCCGCACCACCCCGAACGATAAGACAGAGAGCGCTGCCGCCGCACATGCCGCGGCCGCCCGGAGAGCATGGCCTCGGCGGCGGCGGCCGACCGCTTCCCTCGCTGCCCCTTCCGCGCCACGACGAGGTCGCGATTCCGGCGCCATCATCTCCCCCCTTTGGCGCGCATCCCCTATGCGTGCCAGCCCCGATTAAAAGGCATAGGGTGGCGGAGGTCAAGATGCCGGCCGCGCTTTCTTCATTTTCTTTCCGATAGTTGGCCGGCTCGTCAGGGCCGTTTTGGGGCTGCGGCCTCGGCCGGTCGCATGAGCTCGAGATTGGCGCGGTGAAAGATGTGACAAAGCAGGCAAGGCGACGGCACCGCCGCCGTCGCCGCCGGGCCGCCGTGGCATTCGCGGCATTTGGCGATCTTGGGCATCATCACGATCTCGCTGGTCGTCGAGCGCTCAGCGCCCATGTGGCATTCCTGGCAGCGCAAGGTGCCATGCTTGCTGTGATCGAACTCCGCCTTGGGCATCCAACGCCGCGTGAGCAGCACGGGTGCGATCTCCCAGTTCTTGCTCGCACTCGCCTCCGGCGGGACCACGGTGTGGCAGGTGCCGCACATGCCGCCGCCGAAGACGATCTTGCGCAGCGTGATCTTGGTCTGCTCGTCGGCCCACTCGCGCGCCTCCACGCGGTCCGCCTCGGCGAGCGGCTCGCCCGGCAGCCCGCCGAGGGTGGCAGGTATCACGCCGCGGCTCAGCGACCGCGCGGCATAGAAGTCGGCGACGATGCGGATGACCTCGGCCGGCTCGCCGTGCGGCAGCTGGCGCCTGGGCGCGGTCTCGTCGAACTGCAGGCGATGGCATCGCTGGCACTCGGTCTCCATGCGGGTCGGCCGGATGAATTTGCCGCCCGGCTCGAGCTTGTGGCAGTCGGTGCAGGTGAGCACCACTGTCCCCTTCTCGGGGTCGCGCACGCCCTTGGGATCGAGGTGCTTTTGGTGATTAAACTTGAGCCCGGAGTGCTCCACGAGCGGCGTGCTCGCGGCGAGCGACAGGCGCTCGCGCAGCTGCTTTGCCGGGTCGACCACGACCGTGGGACGGAACTCGGGGTGCGTGCTGGTGAAGTCGGAGACATCCTCGAGCGTGGTCTCCTTGTCCTTACGCTTGAGATCGGCGTGGCAGTCGGTGCAGAAGGCCTGGTCGTGCCGCACGATCGGCTCCTCGCCGCGGTGCTCCTGGTGGCAGACCCCGCAGCGCACGAGCTGCAGCTCCGCCAAGCGCAGCTGTTGCGGGGGGACGTGGTGATGGACCGTCTTATGGCAGGCGACGCAGGCCGCATCGGCGACCTTGGCAAAGGCCTCCCTGTGGCAGGCCTGGCAATTGCCGACGAGATTCTTGTGCGGCGCCGAGATCGTCCCGCTCGACACCATGCGGTCGGGCGGCAGCGCGGCGGCGGTAAGCATGCTGCGAACGTTCTTCGCGTAGAACGCCGCCACCGGCAGGGCCAGCGTGACGGCGATCACGCCAAGAAAGAACACCCAGGACCAGCGGCGCTTGCTCGGCAAGAGGGCCGCAAGCTGGAGGCCGGTGATCGCCGCTCCCTGGCTCGAGCCCTCCTCAAGCGGGTTGACGAGCTCGACCTCGACGAGGAGGTCGTGATCGCCCTCGGCCTCGTTGAGGCCGATGCGATAGGGACCGATGCCGATCTCGTCGCCCGGCTGGACGACGGCGCGGGCGACCGGGATGCCGTTGACCGTCATCAGGTTCCCGCCGCTCGCGGCGACGACGAAGGCGCCGTCGAGCAGCCCCAGCCGCGCGTGACCGAAGGCGACGCGGATGTCGGGAAGATAGACCTCGTTCGCGGTGCCGCGCCCGAAGCGCAGGATCGCCGTCTCGACGGGCTGGTCGGAATGGGAGATCGCGCCGCCGGCGCGCCGGGTTATGAATCTCACGAGCCAACGCACGGCGGGCGACCTTCGCGGATCTCAGAAATAAAAGAAGACCAAGACGATATGGGCGGTGAGGGCGGCGAGCAGCGCGAAGGCGAGCGGCACATGGACGTAGAGCCAGATCTCCATCAGCGCCTTGTAGCGGAGGTCGAGCCGGACCTGCGCAACCAGCGCCTGCTTGCGCTGGAGCTCGCGGCGCAGGCGCATGACCGGCACGTCGAGCTTGGCGGGCACGGTGGCCGCGAGCTCTTCGATCCGGGCCAGCGCCCGCGTCGTGCCGCAGTTGCGATCGACGCCGCTCAACTGCCGGCGCAGCGAGCCGCCGATGCGCGTCTCCTGGTGGCTGATCCGCACCGCGGCGGCAAAATCGTCCGGCAGGTTGAGGCACGCCGCGCGCGATTCGCGGTCGATGTCGGCGAGCTTGATGAGCATGCTGCGCAAGGTCTCGCCGCGGCGGTTGTCGGTCATGAGCCGGGGATAGCGCGCATAGACGTAGATGCCGAAGAGGCCGCTCCCGATCACCATCATCATGAGGGCATAGGCCAGCGTGTGGATGTTCCAATGGAAGCGGAAGCCGGTGTGCAGGGTGGCAATGACGGCGAGCGCCAGGCCGAAGTAGACGTGGCCGGAAAGCCAGGCCTCGAGCCGCCACTCGCCGGGGCCGTAGCGGCGCTTGCGCACGCCGAACCACATCAGCCAGACGACGAGAAGTGCTGCCACCGTGCCGAGCGTGTAGCCGAGCCAGGTGCTGCCGCTCGGCACGCCGCGCGGCGAGTCGACGGCGTACCAGACGAGTGCCGCCCCGGTCATCGCCGTGGCGACTTTGGGATAGAGTAGGTTGCGGTAGACGAGGAAGGATTCGTGGAGGCTCATTGCACCCCCCGGCCGAGCATCATGGTCTCCTCGGGGCCGCGCCGCACGGCGGCCCCCGTGGGACAGGCGCGCACGCAGGCGGGCCCGCCCTTGATGTCGCGGCACATGTCGCACTTGACGGCAAGCTTTGGCGCCTTGCTCTTGCCGTCGTGGCTCTTATGCGGGCTCTTGTCCTCGCCGGGGCCCGGGCCGCGGCCCAAGAGGAGCCACTGCAGGAGCCCCGGCTTCGGCGGCGGCAGTGCTGCGATCTGGATCACGCCGTAGGGGCAGTTCACCTGGCAATTGCCGCAGCCGATGCAGCTGTCGTCGATCCACACTTCGCCGCCGGGCGCCCTGTGGATGGCATCGGGCGGGCAGTCGGTCATGCAGTGCGGATGCTCGCAGTGGCGGCACGAGGTGGGGATATGGAGCGAGCCGAAGGTCGGACCCGCCTCGCGGTCGAGGCGCGAGATGCCGTCATGGGTCTCGGCGCAGGCCTTTTCGCAATTGTCGCAGCGTACGCAGAGCGCCTCGTCGATGAGCAGCATGTCGGTCGCCTCACCGCCGCCCTGGGCGAGGAAGAATTCGAAGATGTTGCTGTGATCGATCTCCGCCTCGTGGCGCAGGTCATTGAGGAGATAGCGCCGCGCCTGCTCGTCGAACCTGGCTTTCACCTCCGGATTGTGCTCGAGCACGCGCCGCACCGCGCCGCCGTCGAGCTTGATCGCCTCGCTCTTGATCGCGGCGGTCACGGTGGCCGAGCGCGGCGCGCGGCGCAAGAGCGCCATCTCGCCCACGATCTTCCCGGCCGGAACGTAGCTCAGCACGATATCGCGGCCGCCGATCTTGCGCGACACTTTGACCGAGCCGGTGCGGATGACGTAGACGCTGTCGTCGCCGACGGCACCCTCCTCGATGAGGCTTTCGCCGACGTTGAAGGAGACGATCTCCGCCGTGGAGGCCAAGTCGTGCAGATCCTCGTCGGAGAGGCCCTGCTCCAGATAGGCGCGCAGCTGGCGGACAAGCATGGTCTCGTCCATTAGGCGTTTGGTCGCGGGGATCGTGTTGATCAGCTTGATGGCGGCAAAGCGCGGCACCTCGATGAGCGTGCACTCGGTCGCGGCACGGATCGTGGCGGAGCGCCGGCGCCCCGAGATGAGCCCGATCTCGCCGAAGAAGTCGCCTTTCCCGAGCGCAACAGTCCGGCTCGGGTCGTTGACATCGATCTCGATCGCGACCGTGCCGCCGAGGATCGCGAAGAGCGTGTCGCCGTAGTCGTTGCGCAGGAACACGGGCTCGCCCGGCGCTTTGACCAGTACCTCGCTGCCGAGGAGGAACTCGCGCAGCTGGAGGCGTGTGAGCCCGGAGAAGAGGCGCACGGTTGCCACGATGCGGTCGAGCACCTCATTCACGCCGGGCCGGCCGGGGATGATCGCGAACTTCTCCTCCAGCAAGGGCTCGTCCGCGGGCAGGACGCTCTCGCCGCGGATGTACTCGATGACCTCGTATCCCTGGTTCATGCAATGCTTGATCAGCGGGTAGCCGGCCAGCGCGCCGATGATGTAGAGGCCCGGCACGTTCGATTCGTAGGTGTTGCTGACCTCTGGGAACGACTTCGCGTCGCTGCTGCGGAACTTGACGCCGCAGGATTCGACGAACTTGCGCGGCGGATTGGCGCCGAGCCGCGCGATGATGCGGTCGCACGCGATCGTACCCTCCCCGGTGGGCCCCTTGAGCGCGATGCGGCCGGCCTCGATGCGCACGGGCTCGGCGTTGTACTCGCACTTCAGGGTGCCGGATTCGATCGCCTGGCGGATCTGGTTGAGGTTGCCGGTCTTGGCCCGCGAGAACTCGCCGCGGCGGTTGACGATGACGACGCGGTTCTGCCGCGCGAGCGCGATCGCGTTCTCGATCGCGGCGTCGCCCGCGCCGATGACCACGATGGATTCGTCCTTGTATTCGCCGGGATCGTCGAGCTGATACTGCACAAGCGACAGCTCCGCCCCCGGCACGGTCAACTTGTTGAGGTTGCCCTGGAGCCCGATCGCCATGACGACGTTCGCGGCGGTAATCGCGGTACCGTCCGCAAGCTTGACCTCGAAGGCGCCGCGCGAGCCGGCGATGCGCACGACCTCGCTGTTGAAGCGGACGTTGACGCCCTTCGCCTCGAGTCCAGCGCGCCAAGTGTCGAGGATGTCCTCGCGCGAGCCGGCAGCGAAGGCGAGCGCGCTCCTGAGCGGCAGGCGCGCCGGCGTCGCCATGACGTACTTGCCCTTCTGGTACTTCTGGATAGTGTCGGCGAAATGCGGAGCGCGCTCGAGGAGAAGATGCGAGACCTTGCATTCGGCGGCGCGTCCGGCGGCGCTGACGCCGGCGGGACCCGAGCCCACGATGACGACTTCGTAGCTCTCGCTCATTGCCATCCGTCGCGCGGGCGCGGAAGCGTACCAATCGGCGCGCATTGCGGATTGCCGTGCGCATGGGCACCCGTACGGTCACAATCTTCAGCTTTTCGGCCTGGGTGTCAACGCGATCCCGCGCCTCCTTGCGCCGCGAGGGCGCGCCGCCGGCCTCGTGACACGGCGCGCCCGACCGCCGCCAGGGCCTATTTGAACAGCTTTTCGCCCGACGCCGTGGCGCCGTCCACCACGCGCTGGTTCGACAATTCTTCGATCAGCGCCTTGGCTTGCACGGTGCAGCCGACCGTTGCCATCCAGCTCAGCACTTCGGCATCCGTCACGACTCTTGCGGGCATGATGCGCAGGGTCAGCTCGCGCGTCATTTCCGGCGGGGCGAAGGTGACGACATAGCCGGCGCCGTCCGCGGCCTTGACGCGCTTCGGCCAGGGCATGACGATCTGGTCCGCGGGCCACTCGAAGCTGCTGTGCTCCTTGGTGCCCTTGTGGGTGATGGTGATCGAGACGGTCTGCTTTGGCGCGGGCCGCCACAGCTCGAGCTCGGTCGCGGGCTTGATGCACTTCGTCCCCGAGGCGGCGACGTTGATCGACCAGACCGTGGGCGTTTTGGCGGCGGCGCCCAAGCCCCGCGTCAAGCCGAGGGTGGTCAAGCCGCTCGAGCCCTCGGTCGTGACGATGGCGGCCATCCGCGTGAGCAGGCTGGGGCCGTCCGCCCGATCTTCCCCGCCCGGGATGCCGTTGTAGGGCCCCCTCACGGTAACCACCTGGCCGCTCTCGTCCATCAGCACGACGTAGTTGTCGGCCTTGACAGCGAACTTTTGGCTGCCGTCCACGGTGTCGCCCTTCTGCAGCCCGGTGTCGGGCGAGCTCTCGAGCACGAGGAGCTTCGCCGCACTCGCCGGCACGGCCGAGAGCAGGAGTGCGGCGAGCACAAGCGCAAATCGTGACCAGCGCATCATTTGTCCTCCAACATGATTGTGATGCCAGTCTCCCCCCGCCGCAAGCGTTCCAGATGGAACGCCGCGAGCGGGTCCTCGGGCTGGCGTCGGTGGAGCGCCTCGAAGGCGCCCAAGGCTTGAGGGGAGCCTTGCCGCAGCAGCTCGAAGGCCGCGCAATAGTCGGCAAGGCCCGGAGACTCGTCCGCGGCAGGCGCGAAGACCGCGACGCTGTGCGCTTTGCCGCGTAGCACCACGTCGCCGACCGGCCGCAAGGGAATGTCGCCCGCCTCGGCCACCACCGCCTCGCTCGCGGCGATATCGGTATTGAAGTACTTGTTCGCACCCTCGAGCCGCGCCACGGTATTCACCGCGTCGCCGTGCGCCATGTATTCGAGCCGGGCGGCGCCGCCGAAATTGCCGACCGTGGCGAGGCCGCGGTGGACGCCTATTCGAGTGCGCCCGAAATCGAGCCCTTCCGCCGCCGCCTTTCGGCGCTCTTCCTTGGCGAAGCGGTTCATTGCGAGTGCCGAGCGGAGCGCGTGCGCCGCCTGCTCGGGGTCATCGAGGGGCGCTCCCCAGAAGGCGAGGACCGCATCGCCGATGAAGCCGGCGACGGTGCCCTTGTGATCATAGATGATGCTCGTCATGCCGCTGAGATAGCGATTGAGCGCCGGCACCAGGGCCTTGGGATCCGCACTCTCGCACAGCGTGGTGAAGCCGGAGATGTCGGTATAGACGAAGCTCATCATGCGCCGCTCGCCGCCGAGCTTCATGTCCTCGGGGTGGAAGAGCAGGTGATCGACGACCTCCGAGGGCACGTAGCGGGTCAGGACCGAACGGATGAAGCGCCGCTCCGCGGCGTGGAGCTGGCGCGCGTGGGCAATGCCGATCGTCATGGCGATGAGGAAACCGGCGGCCGGCGTCACGAGCGGGAAGATCGGCCCCGGCGTCACCACCGGCGCCGTGGCGCCGCCATAGTGAAAGATCGCCCCGGCCGCGGCCAAGAGCAGCATGATCGTGGCGAACCCGACGGTCACGCGCAGCGACCACGCCATCTCCCGGCGGCCGATGAGGAAGCCGAAGGCGGCCAGGCCGGCAATGAGCAAATCCGCGGCCCACGAGGGCACCGCCTCGACCTCGCGCCCGTCGAGAAGCTGGGCCAGGCCTTGCGCCTGAAGATAGACCCCCGGCGTGGCAGATTGGCCAGTCAGCGGATCGCTGGCAAAGGGCGTGCGGTGGAGATCGACATTGAGAAGATTGGCGCCGATGAGCACGACGCGATGGGCAAGCGTGCTGCTTTGCACCCGCCAGATCTGCGGCATCTCGGGAAAGAGCAGGTGCGCCGGAAAGCGAATGAAGGGCTGCTGGTCCTTGAAGGGATGGCCGTAATAGGCGAGCGGCAGCGTGAGGCCGGGGGGCGCCGCGCCCCCGGCGCTCTTGCTGAGGAGGAGATCGAAGGTCTCCCGGACCGTGCCCGCCGGCACGCGCAGGACGAGCTGCCGCACCACCCCGTCGCGATCCTCGCGCATCACGCTCAAGCCGGGCACGACGAGCGGATTGTCGATGCGCTTGATGAAGTTCTCGAGATACGTCTCCTGCCAGCGCTCGATGGCGCCCGGCGCATTGACCGCATCGATCCAGCCCAGCACCACGGGCACGCGCACGTGGTGCAGTGCGGCCAGGAGGGCTGCATCCTTCTCGGGCTCGCTCGGCTCGTCGAAGAGCACGTCGATACCGATCGCCGCCGGTTCGGCGGAGGCCACGGTGTCGACGAGCTTGGCGAGAAGGCCGCGGTCCACCGGCGAGCGGCGGCCGATCTTGGCCGCCGTCGCCTCGTTGATCTCGACCACCGCCACCTTGGGATGCGGGGGTGCCGACGGCGCCAAGAGCGCCAGACGTAGATCGCCGAGCCAGGTCTCGAGCAGGCTGAAGGGTGGCACCCGCGCGGCGAAGAGGAGTGCTGCGAGCAGCGTCGCGAGACTTGCCGAGGAGCGCAGCCAGATCTTCCATGGGCGCGGCGACTCTTCCAAAAGCGTAGTGCCACGCCCATCTCGGGACCGCATCAAGCCTCTCCCAACCGTCCCCTTAACGGGCGAACTATAACCCTAACGAGGCTCCGCCTCAGACGGACGAGGCGTGTGGTGACTGTGGCTCCGATCGCCGGTTCATGACGAGCTCTCGTAGAACCAGGCTCAGATGGGACCGATGAACGGTCTAAACGCCTTCAAGAGGCATAACCGCACGACTGGAGCCGAGGCCATGATAGCACAGAGTGTGGCCGGCCTCGATGCGCACGGGCTCGGCGTTGTACTGGCACTTCAAGGCGCCGGAATCGATCGCCTGGCGGAGCTGGTTGAGGTTGCCGGTCTTGGTCCGCGAGAACTCGCCGCGACGGTTGACGATGACGACGCGGCTCTGCCGCGCGTTCTCGATCGCGGCGCATTGCGGACCGCCGTGCGCATGGGCCCCCCGTACGGCCACAATCTTCGGCTTTTCGGCCTGGGTGTCAACGCGATCCCGCGCCCTCCTTCCGCCGCGGGGGCGCGCCACCGCTCCGCCGGCAATCCGGCAGTACCGGCCGCGGCTTTCCTCGCGAGGCACCTGTTGCTATTATCGCCGCCACGTCCGTCCGCGACAGCATAGAGCAAGGTGTAACATAATGGACAGGCCGGCAAAAGGGGGACGACGAGGCGGACCGCCGTCCGCCGCAGCGGCGCGGCGGCGCGGCGGCGGACGCGATGCGAAGGAGGCCTGCTGGGCGGCAGGCCCAGGCGGTCTCAAATGGATCAACCTCGCACTGCAAGGCGGCGGCGCCCACGGCGCTTTCGGCTGGGGCGTGCTCGATCGCTTGCTCGAGGACGAGCGCATCGCCATTGACGGCATCTCCGCGACCAGCGCCGGCGCCATGAACGCGGTCGTGCTCGCGAGCGGCCTTTCTGCCGGCGGGCGCGCGGGTGCGAAGAAAGCGCTCGCCGATTTTTGGCGCGCCGTCGCGCAAGCCGCGGCGTTCAGCCCGCTTCAGCCCACACCCTTCGACCGGCTGACGGGCAACCGCGCGCTCGAGGCCTCGCCGCCTTACGTGTTCTTCGACCTCCTGACGCGGCTCTTCTCGCCCTACCAGCTCAATCCGCTCAATTACAATCCGGTGCGCGACGTGCTCGCCGCCACGGTCGATTTCGCGGCACTCGCCGAAGCCAGCTGCCCGGTCAAATTATTTCTCTCCGCGACCAACGTGCGCACGGGTAAGATCCGCGTCTTCACCAATGAGGAGATCGGAGCGGACGAGGTGCTCGCGTCGGCCTGCCTGCCGCTCTTCTTCCAGGCCGTCGAGATCGAAGGCGAGCATTATTGGGACGGCGGCTACATGGGCAATCCGGCCCTCTATCCGCTCATCTATCATTGCGAAAGCCGCGACGTCGTGATCATCCACATCAATCCCATCGAGCGCCGCGCCCTGCCCAAGACTGCCGCCGAAATCCTCAACCGCATCAACGAGATCAGCTTCAACTCCTCGCTCATGCGCGAGATGCGCGCGATCGCTTTCGTCAGCCGCCTCATCGAGGAGGGCAAGTTCCGCGACAACGACATGAAGAAGATGCTGATCCACGGCATCGTACCCGGCGAGGTGATCGACGAGCTCGGCTACGCGAGCAAGCTCAACGCCGACTGGGGGCATCTCATGGGACTCATGGAAGTCGGCCGCGAGCGGGCGGACGCCTGGCTCGGCGAAAGCTTCGAGCGCATCGGCGTCGAATCGACCGTCGATATCCGCGCGAACTATCTCTAGCACCGCCTCAACTGGCCCTCTCCTGCTTGCACGAGAGGAAATTAGGGCGATTACGCAGGACTTGGCAGCCGCGGCGGCCCGGCTACGCGATGCGGTCGCCCTTCTTGACGTGGACCGCGCGGCTGTCCACCGCCGGCAGCATGCGCGCGGGGTCGCGCGTCACCATGACGTCGATCACGGTCGGGCGGCTTCGCTCGGCAATGCCGCGCCGAAGGGCGCCGCCGAGCTCGGCCGGGTCCTCGACCCTTATGCCGCGACATCCCATGGCCTCGGCGATGCGCGCATAATCCATCTCGACCAAGTCACTCGACTGGTAGCGCTCTCCGTACATCGCATGCTGGAGCGCCTTGACGTAGCCCGAGGCTGCGTTGTTGACGACGACCGTCGTCAGGTTGGCGCCCGTGCGGCGCGCGGTCTCGAGCTCGCCGAGCGCCATGTTGAAGCCGCCGTCGCCGCTCACGGCCACGACCGGCACCTCCGGGGCGGCAAGTGCTGCGCCGATCCCGCCGGGGAGTCCGTAGCCGATGGAGGCGAGACCGCGGTCGGCGATGTAGCGCCGCCCGGGCGACTTCGTGTCGTAAAGCAGGCTGGTCCAATGGGCGGCGAAGCCGCCGTCGGCCACGAGGATGCTCTCCGCCGGCATCGCCTTGTTGAGCTCCGCCACGAGCCGCGCCATGTTGATCGGCCGTTC
>Ga0209415_10003533_pt1 | contig 29070 bp, 26 predicted proteins | sample PeaSoiSIISIP2007_FD_187696 | JGI IMG/M metagenome (GOLD analysis project Ga0209415, IMG submission 187696) | Peat soil microbial communities from Weissenstadt, Germany - SII-SIP-2007 (SPAdes) (version 2) | ecosystem: Environmental > Terrestrial > Soil > Wetlands > Peat | place: Germany...
AGGCGGTCGACGCCACCGGGGCGGTGGCCTCCTTCGTGGTCGTGCCGCCCCGGTTCGCGTGCGACGCCATCTTGGAGGCCGCCGCGGCCGGCATCTCGTTCATCGTGTGCATCACCGAGGGGATCCCGGCCCAGGACGAGGCATTGGCCTACAACCGCCTGGTGCGCGAGTTCCCCAACACCCGGCTGCTCGGGCCCAACTGCCCCGGGATCATCTCTCCGGGGAAGACCAACATCGGGATCACCTCGGGCGACATCGCTTTGGCCGGCGGGCCGGTGGGAATCGTCAGCCGCTCCGGGACCCTCACCTACCAGGCTCTCCACGAGCTGTCCCAGCAGGGGGTCGGCCAGACGACTTGCGTCGGGATCGGGGGTGACCCGGTGCCCGGGACCAACTTCATCGACTGCCTGGAGGCGTTCGAGGCCGACCCCGACACCAAGGCGGTGATGTTGATCGGTGAGATCGGCGGCTCCGAGGAGGAGCGCGCGGCCGAGTTCATCGGTGCCCACATGACCAAGCCGGTGGTGGCGTACATCGCCGGGGTGACGGCGCCACCGGGCCGCAAGATGGGCCACGCCGGCGCCATCATCTCGGGCTCCCAGGGGACCGCCCAGGCGAAGATGGAGGCGCTTTCTGCGGCCGGCGTGGTCGTCACGGCGAACCCCACCGAGGCCGGCGAGAAGATGGTCGAGATCGTCCGGGGGCTGGGCTAACCACCGCGACGACCCCGGCCATCGAGCGGCTCGACACCCCGCCCGGTTGTCCGGACCACCGGGCGCGCCCTGTACCGTGGGCGCGTGCGCGTCGCGGTGCTGGTTTCAGGCAGCGGGACGATCCTCGACGCGATGCTCCAAGCGGGTGTGCCGGTGGCCCTCGTGGTCTCGGACCGGCCGTGTGCGGGGCTCGAGGTGGCCGCCCGCAACGGCGTGCGGGGTGAGCTGGTCGACCGGCGGTCCTTCGGCGGCTTCGGCGCCGACTTCGACCGGCACGGCTACACGGTGGCCCTCACCGAGACCCTGCGCGAGGCGGAGATCGACCTCATCGCCATGGCGGGGTTCGGCACGGTCCTCGACCAGCCGCTGCACGACGCCTTCGCCGGCCGGGTCCTCAACACCCACCCGGCCCTTCTCCCGGCGTTCCCGGGATGGCATGCGGTGGAGGCGGCCCTCGAGGCAGGCGTGAAGGTCACTGGTTGCACCGTGCACCTGGCCACGCTCGAGATGGACGCCGGGCCGATCCTGGCCCAGGAGCGGGTTCGGGTGTTCGACGACGACACGGTGGCGACGCTGCACGAGCGGATCAAGCAGGTCGAGCGGCGGTTGTACCCAGAGACGGTGCTCACGATGCTGGGCGAGCTGGCCACGACCGGCGATTCCGGTCGCAAGGACGACCGATGAGGGCCCTCTTGTCGGTGTACGACAAGGACGGGCTGGCCGAGCTCGCGGAGGGTCTTGTCGAGCTCGGCTGGGACCTGCTGGCGAGCGGCAACACCTCGGCTGCGCTCACCAAGGCCGGCATCGCGCACCGCGCGGTCGCCGACGTCACCGGGGCGCCCGAGATCCTGGGCGGCCGGGTCAAGACGCTGCACCCGGCCATCCACGGCGGCATCCTGGCCGACCGATCGGTGCCCGGGCACCTGGCCGACCTGGACGCGCAGGGGATCGAGCCGATCGACCTCGTGGTGTGCAACCTGTACCCGTTTTGGTCCGACCCCTCCGTCGAGCTGATCGACATCGGAGGCCCGACGATGGTGCGGGCGGCGGCCAAGAACTTCGCCCACGTCGGCGTCGTCGTCTCCCCGGCCGACTACCCGGGAGTGCTCGACGAGCTTCGCCGCCTCGGCTCGCTGTCGGACGAAACCCGGCACCGGCTCGCTCGGGCGGCGTTCGCCCACACCGCCGGCTACGACGCCTCGATCGTGCGGTGGCTCGACGACGGCGAGCTGCTCGCGCCCACCATCCACCTCACCCTCGAGCGGGCCGAGGTCCTGCGCTACGGCGAGAACCCCCACCAGCACGGGGCCCGCTACCGCGTCGCCGGGGAGCCCACGTGGTGGGACGGGGTCGAGCAGCACAGCGGCACCGCGCTCAGTTACCTGAACCTCTTCGACACAGACGCGGCGTGGCGACTCGTCCACGAGCTGGGCGCCGACGCCGGCCGGCCGGCCGTGGCCATCATCAAGCACGCCAACCCGTGCGGCGCCGCAGTCGCCCCCGACCTCGTCGAGGCCTACCGACTGGCCCTCGACTGCGACCCGTTGTCGGCCTTCGGCGGGGTGGTCGCGGTGGCCGGAACCATCGACGCCGAGGTGGCCGAGGCGATCGCGGCCGGCCCGCAGGCCGACGTCATCGTGGCCGCGGCCATCGGGCCCGATGCGCGTGATCGGCTGATCGCCCGGCGAAAGGCGACCCGCCTCCTCTCGGCACCACCGCCCGAGACGGTCGGCACCCAGGTACGCACCATCGGCGGTTCCGCGCTTGTCCAAGAGGGGGACCGACTGCTGACTCCGAGGGCCGACTGGCGGGTGGTCAGCAAGATCCAGCCGACCGAGGAGCAGTGGCGGGACCTCGTGCTGGCGTGGCGAGTGTGCGCGCGGACCATGTCCAACGCGGTGGTCGTCGTGACCGGCGGACAGGCGGCTGGCATCGGGGCCGGCCAGCAGTCACGGGTCGGCGCGGCCGAGATCGCGGTGGCCAAGGCGGGGGACCGGGCCAAGGGCGGTGCCGGCGCCAGCGACGCGTTCTTCCCGTTCCCCGACGGATTGGAGGTGCTCGCCCGGGCCGGGGTCGCCGCGGTGGTCCATCCGGGCGGGTCGGTCGGCGACGCGGCGGTGATCGAGGCGGCCGACAAGTGCGCCATCGCGCTGGTGGCGACCGGCGAGCGCCACTTCCGGCACTGAGCTCGAAGGACCACCGGGTCGAGGGAGCGATGAGGAGAGCACAACCATGAGCGCGATCATCCTCGACGGCGAAGCGGTGGCGGCCCGGGTCCGGGCCGAGGTGGCCGAGCGGACGGCCAAACTGGCCGCCGGGGGGGTCCAGGTCGGGCTGGGCACCATCCTGGTCGGCGACGACGTCCCGAGCGCCCGCTATGTGGCCATGAAGCACGAGGACTGCCGGGAGGTCGGCATCGCCTCCTTCCATGAGCACCTCCCGGCGACGGCCAGCCAGCGCGACGTCGAGGACGCGGTGGCCCGGTTCAACGCCAACCCGGCCATCCACGCCTTCTTGGTGCAGGTTCCGCTGCCGGCGGGGCTGGACGAGGAGCGGGCGCTCCTGGCCGTCGAGCCGGACAAGGACGTCGACGGCCTCCAGCCGGTGAACCTCGGCCGTCTGGTCATGGGTGCGCCGGGCCCGCTCCCGTGCACGCCGGCCGGCATCTTGGAGCTGCTGCACGCGTACGACGTGCCCGTCGAGGGCCGCCACGTGGTGGTCATCGGCCGCGGCCTGACCATCGGGCGGCCCCTGGCCCTCCTGTTGGCCCTGAAGCGTCCCGGGTGCAACGCCGCGGTGACGGTGGTCCACACCGGGGTGCCCGACATCGCCGAGCACGTCCGCCGGGGCGACGTCGTCGTGGCCGCCGCCGGCTCGGCCGGCCTGGTCACCGCCGACATGGTGAAGCCCGGTGCCGCGGTGGTCGGGGCCGGGACCACCTGGTCGGGCCGCAGGGTCCTGTCCGATGTCGACGAGGGGGTGGCCGAGGTGGCCGGGTGGATCACCCCTCGGCTGGGCGGGGTGGGGCCGATGACCAGGGCGATGTTGCTGCGAAACGCGTTGGCCGCCGCAGAGCGGTCCTAGAAGGGATCGGCGAAACTCGCCGGTCCAGGTAGACGGACGAGTGTTAGCTGGTGGAGATGTTGTCGAGCTGGCGTTTGGTGAGTTGGCGAACGGCGATCGCCCTGGTCATCGTCGGCGTCGTGTTCATCTTCGGCATCGGAAACATTGGCGGCAAGAACGGGAACCCCTCGTGGCTCATCGGCCCAGTTTGCCTCTTGCTGCTGATTGCGCTTGGAATTACCGCTCTCGTGAGGTCGCGGCGTAGCGAGCACCTCGTCTAAACCCGCTTCCGCCCGGCCACGCCGGGCTCCGAGTTTCGCCGATCGTTTCGCCGACCCCTGCTAGCCGGCCCGCTGTCTCGGCCGAACGCCGATCAGGGCCGAGCTCGGGTGGGGTCGATGACCGTGGCGAACCACCACCGGTGGCCCTCGGGGTCGCGCGCCTCGTACTCCCGGTGTCCGTACGGTTGGTCCTGTGGGTCGGCCCGGACCCAGGCGCCCGCGGCGCGGGCCCTGGCACAGTGGGCATCGACGTCGGCCACCCGGACGACCAGGCCGCCGTGGACCACCGACCCGCCCTTGGGCGGGGCGAGCTGGATGTCGGGCAGGGCACGGTGCAGCCAGATCGTCTGTCCTTGCGCGTCGACCTCCCCGTGGACCGGGTTGGAATCCGCGTCGAGATCGATGCGACCGGGGCCGAACCCGAACGCTTCGACCAGGAAGTCGTGCGCAGCGGCAATGTCCTCGTAGACCAGCACCGGGATGACCGCTTCGGCGCTCGTCGCCACGGGGATGACTCTACCGAGGGCCCGGCCTACGCTTGAGGTCGTGACCAGGATTTCCGACCTCCTGTCGGCCGGGCGAACCTACTCGTTCGAGTTCTTCCCGCCCAAGAGCGACCCGGAGCTCCTGGTGCTCTCGCGCACCCTGGTCGAGCTCCAGCCGCTTGGGCCCTCCTTCGTCTCGGTCACCTACCGGGGCGGGGCGGCGTCGCGCCAGCGCACCCAGAACCTCGTCACCGGGATGCTGCACACGACCACGCTGGTGCCGATGGCGCACCTGGTGTGCGTGGCCCACACCCGCCTCGAGCTGGCCGAGATCCTGGTGTCGCTGCGCCGTTCGGGGGTCGAGAACGTGCTGGCCCTGGGCGGTGACCCCTCGCCGGACCCCGACGCCCCGCCGCGGGAGCTCGCCCACGCGATCGAGCTGGTCGAGTTGGCCCGGGCCATCGGCGGGTTCTCCATCGGGGTGGCCGCCCAACCGGTCGGCCATCCGGCGTCGCCCGACCTCAAGACCGACCGGGACCGCCTGGCCGAGAAGCTGGCCCTGGCCGACTTCGCGATCACCCAGTTCTTCTTCGAGCCCGACGAGTACCTCGGCCTCGTCGGGGACCTGAGGGACCGCGGGATAGACAAGCCGGTCCTCCCGGGCATCATGCCGGTGACCGCGCTCAGCTCGATTCCCCGCATGGCCACCATGGGGGCGGCCGTGCCTCCGTGGATGGTCGAGCGGCTCGAGGCGGCCGCCGAGGCCGATGAGCACGACGGGGTCCGCCAATGCGGGATCGAACTGGCCACCGCGCTCTGCCAGGCGGTGCTCGACGGGGGGGCACCCGGGCTGCACTTCTACACGCTCAATCGTTCGAGCGCGACCCGGGACATCTACCAGGCCTTGGGGCTCGCGCCGCACCTGAGCACGGCCGGCACCCGGACCACCTGACCCAACCAACCGCTCGGCCCGACTTGCGTGCCGAGCCCCCCGTGACATAGGAGCATCACATGGCAGAGAAGATCACCATGGGCAGAGACGGCACGCTGGCCGTCCCGGTCGAGCCCATCATCCCGTTCATCGAGGGCGACGGCACCGGCGTCGACATCTGGCCGGCCGCCCGTCTGGTGCTCGACGCGGCGGCGACCAAGCACGGCCGCACGATCGCATGGAAGGAGGTCCTGGCCGGGGAGAAGGCGTTCAACGAGACCGGCAGCTGGTTGCCCGACGAGACGGTCGAGGCGTTCCGGGACCACCTGATCGGGATCAAGGGCCCCCTCACCACCCCGATCGGCGGCGGGATCCGCTCCCTCAACGTGGCCCTCCGCCAGCTCCTCGACCTCTACGTCTGCCTGCGCCCGGTGCGTTGGTTCGCCGGCGTGCCCTCGCCGGTGCGCCACCCCGAGCTCGTCGACATGGTGATCGTCCGCGAGAACACCGAAGACGTCTACGCCGGCTACGAGGTCGAGTCGGGCACGCCGGAGGCGGAGCGCCTGACCGAGTACCTTCGCACCGAGATGGGCTGGCCCATCCGCGACGGCTCGGGCATCGGCATCAAGCCGATCTCGGAGATGGGGTCTAAGCGCCTCGTCCGGGCCGCGATCAACTACGCGCTCGAACACGACCGGCGCTCGGTGACCCTCGTGCACAAGGGCAACATCCAGAAGTTCACCGAGGGCGCCTTCCGCTCGTGGGGCTACGAGCTCGTGCGCGAGGAGTTCGCCGACCGGGCGGTGGGCTGGGACGACTGCGACGGCAACCCGGGCGATCGGTTGCTGGTGAAAGACACCATCGCCGACATCACCCTGCAGCAGGTACTGACCCGCCCGTCGGACTTCGATGTCATCGCCACGACCAACCTGAACGGCGACTACCTGTCCGACGCGTTGGCCGCGCAGGTGGGCGGGATCGGCATCGCGCCGGGGGCCAACATCAACTACGTCACCGGTCACGGGGTCTTCGAGGCCACCCATGGAACTGCGCCCAAGTACGCGGGCCAGGACAAGGTGAACCCCGGCTCGCTCCTGCTCTCGGGCGTGCTCATGTTCGAGCACCTGGGGTGGACCGATGCGGCGGCCGACATCGTCAAGGCGCTCGAGGCGACCATCGCCGACCGGGTGGTCACCTACGACTTCGCGCGACTCATGGAGGGGGCCACCGAGGTGAAGTGTTCGGAGTTCGCCGCCGCCATCGTCGACCGGCTGTAGCCGCGCCGCCCCCGTTGGGCGGCCAGGACCCAGACCGAAGAGCCAACAGCACAAGGAGCAGACCCCCCATGTCACCAAGCGCCAAATCCCCGATCCACGTGACCGTGACCGGCGCGGCCGGCCAGATCGGCTATTCGCTCCTGTTCCGGATCGCCTCGGGGCAGCTGCTCGGGGAGGACCAGCCGATCGTGCTGCGCCTCTTGGAGATCGAGCCGGCCATGAAGGCCTTAGAAGGGGTCGTGATGGAGCTCGACGACTGCGCGTTCTCGATGCTCACCGACGTCGTGGCGACTGCGGACATGAAGACGGCGTTCGACGGGACCAACTGGGCGCTCCTGGTCGGCTCGATCCCCCGCAAGGCGGGAATGGAGCGCGGCGAGCTCTTGGGTGTGAACGGAGGCATCTTCAAGCCCCAGGGCGCGGCGATCGCGCAGCACGCCGCGTCCGACGTCCGGGTGCTGGTGGTGGGCAACCCGTGCAACACCAACTGCCTGATCGCGCGGTCGGCGGCGCCCGAGGTACCGGCCGACCGGTGGTTCGCGATGACCCGCCTGGATGAGAACCGGGCCCGGTCCCAGCTGGCCAAGAAGGCCGGCGTGGCGCTCTCGGCGGTGACCAACGTGGCCATCTGGGGGAACCATTCGGCCACTCAGTTCCCCGACTTCGCCAACGCCAAGATCGACGGCAAGCCGGTGCCAAACGTGATCGCCGACACCGACTGGCTGAAGGGTGCGTTCATCTCGACGGTGCAAAAGCGCGGCGCGGCGGTCATCGAGGCCCGGGGTCTCTCGTCGGCCGCGTCGGCGGCCAACGCGGTGCTCGACACGGTGCGCTCGCTCAGCACGCCGACGCCCGACGGCGACTGGTTCTCGGTGGCGGCCACGAGCGAGGGCCAGTACGGGGCGCCCGAGGGGCTGCAGTTCGGCTTCCCGGTGCGCGCGGACGGCAAGGGCGGCTGGAGCGTGGTGGACGGGCTGTCCCACGACGCCTTCGCCACCGAACGAATCCGGATCACCACCGAGGAGCTCGAGGCGGAGCGCAACGACGTGCGCGAACTCGGCCTGGTCGACTAATCGATCTCTGATCGCCCGCCGACGCGGGCGGGGCGGGTCCTTAGGAGGCGACGGGCACCGGCAGGTCGAAGCCGGCGTGGTGGAGGAACGACCACTTCTTCGCCAGCGCGTCGTGCCACGCGGCCATCTCCAACTCGAAGTGCGAGCGGTCGCCTTCCTCACAGGCGTGCTCGAGTTCGTCGAACGCGGCATCCTCTGCGTCGAGCAGCTCGCGGTACTTCAAGAAGAAGTGGTCGTCGATTGGCTGGGACACGCGGGCCCTCCAGTCCGTTGGCCCGCCCGACGCGGGCCGCTCGGGTTCGACACTATCGCCGCGGGCCGCTCACCCGCCGGTGATCGGGGCCCGGGTCAGTAGGAGGTGTTGGCCTGGAGCTCGGCCATCTGACCGGCCGCCGAGGCCAGGATGCCCTGGCCGGCCACCAGGACCGACAGGTCCCCCCGGACGTGGACCCGGCCCGTGCCCAGGGCCTCGGTGGGGTCCAGCTCGCCCCGGGACAGCGCGGCGGCGTCCTCGTAGGAGAGCGAGACGACCACGTCGGCCCGGTCGTCGGTGGCCTCCTTTGAGGATGCCGACAGGGTGACCCGGCCCGCCTCCACCGCCAGGATCACCCGCAGGGGCCCGTCGGACTCGGGACGGCCGGGAACGCCGGTCACGTGCTGCTCGACCCGGAAGCGGCCCGACTCGGCCCGCACGGAGCGGCCGTCGGCCGGCTGGGTCAGCTCGGCCCCCTCCAGCGCCGCGTTGAACGCGGCGACCCACTCGCTCGAGAGGAAGGGCACCATGTCGGCCGCCGGGCGGCTAGCCGCCGTGGGCGGCGGCCTCGCTCGGCGAGGCCTTCTGGCGCCGCAGGATCTTGCGGCCGAGCCAGGCCACCGGGTCGTACGCGGCGTCGACCACCCGTTCTTTCATCGGGATGATGGCGTTGTCGGTGATCTTGATGTGCTCTGGACAGACCTCGGTGCAGCACTTGGTGATGTTGCACATGCCGAGGCCGGCCTTCTGGCGGACCAGCTCCCGGCGGTCGTTGGTGTCGAGCGGGTGCATCTCGAGCTCGGCGAAGCGGATGAAGAACCGGGGCCCGGCGTAATGGGCCTTGTTCTCCTCGTGGTCGCGGATGACGTGGCAGACGTCCTGGCACAGGAAGCACTCGATGCACTTGCGGAACTCCTGGCCCCGCTCGATGTCGATCTGGGCCATGCGGTAGCCGCCCTCGGGCCGGGGCGGCGGGGCGAAGGCCGGCACCTGCTTGGCCATCTCGAAGTTGAACGAGACGTCGGTGACCAGGTCGCGGATGATCGGGAACGCTCGCATCGGCGCGACGGTGACCGGCCCCTCGGGCAGCTGGTCCATTCTGGTCATGCACATCAGCCGGGGCTTGCCGTTGATCTCGGCGGAACACGACCCGCACTTGCCGGCCTTGCAGTTCCACCGGCACGCCAAATCCCCGGCCTGGGTGGCCTGGATGCGATGGATGACGTCCAGGACGACCTCTCCCTCTTGGGTCGGGAGCGTGTAGTCGCTGAAGTCGCCGCCACCGGCGTCGCCCCGCCAGACGTGCATGGTGACGTCGCCCATCTCGCCCATCAGTGGTTCTCCTCGAAGAGTGACTTGAGCTCGGGGGGCATCTCGAGGATTGGCTCGGGGCCGATCTTGATGTCGCCGCCCACCCCGCCGCCCGAGGGTTGGCGCTGGACCAGGTTGACCTTGGCGAACTCGGGGTCGGGGGAGGGGAAGTCCTCCCGGGTGTGCCCGCCCCGGCTCTCCTTGCGGTCCCTCGCCCCGAGGGTCACCAAGCGCGACACCGTGAGCATCGCCGGCAGGTCGGTGGCCAGGTTCCAGCCCGGGTTGTACGAGCGGCCGCCGCCGATCGCGACGTTGGACGCACGGTCCCGGAGCACGTCGAGCTGCTCGAGCGCCCGCTCCAGCTCCTCCCCGGTGCGGATGATGCCGACCAGGGACTGCATCGTGTCCTGCAGCTCCTCGTGGAGCTGGTAGGGGTTCTCTCCATCGGTGCGATCGAACGGGGCCAGCGCCTCGGTGATCGCGTCGTCGATCTCCCCCCGGTCGGGCACCGGCGCCCCGGGCCGCCCGGATGCGTAGTCCGACGCCCCCATGCCGGCCCGGCGTCCGAACACCAGCAGGTCAGACAGAGAGTTGCCGCCGAGGCGGTTGGCCCCGTGCATCCCGCCGGCCACCTCGCCGGCCACGAAGAGGCCCGGCACGGTCGCGGCGCCGGTGTCGGCGTCGACCCGGACCCCGCCCATGAAGTAGTGGCAGGTCGGTCCGACCTCCATGGCCTCGCTCGTGATGTCCACGCCGGCCAGCTCCATGAACTGGTGGTACATCGAGGGCAGGCGGCGACGGATGTACTCGGCGCTGCGGCGGCTGGCGATGTCCAGGAGCACCCCGCCGTGCGCGCTGCCCCGGTCGGACTTCACCTCGGTGTTGATGGCCCGGGCCACCTCGTCGCGCGGGAGCAGCTCGGGCGGGCGCCGACCGGCCGAGTGGTCCTCGTACCAGCGGTCGGCCTCCTCCTCGGTGTCGGCCGTCTCGGCCCGGAACATGTCGGCCACGTAGTCGAACATGAAGCGGCGACCCTCCGAATTGCGCAGCACGCCGCCGTCGCCGCGCACGCCCTCGGTCACGAGGAGGCCCCGCACCGACAGCGGCCACACCATCCCGGTCGGGTGGAACTGGACGCACTCCATGTCGATCAGGTCGGCCCCGGCCCACAGCGCCATCGCGTGGCCGTCGCCGGTGCACTCCCAGCTGTTCGACGTGTACTTCCAGGACTTGCCGGCCCCCCCTGTCGCGAGCACGACCGCCTTCGCCGAGAAGGCGACCATCTCGCCGGACGGGCGCCAGTAGCCGACCGCCCCCGAGACGAGGCCCTCGGCGTCGGTCAAGAGGCGCAGGATCTTGCACTCCATGAAGACGTCGATGTCCATGGAGACGGCGCGTTGCTGGAGGGTGCGGATCAGCTCGAGCCCGGTCCGGTCGCCGACGTGGGCGAGCCGGGCGAAGCGGTGACCGCCGAAGTCGCGCTGGAGGATCCGGCCGTCCTCGGTCCGATCGAACAGCGCGCCCCACGCCTCGAGCTCGTGGACGCGGTCGGGGGCCTCCTGCGCGTGCAGCTGGGCCATGCGCCAGTTGTTGAGCATCTTGCCGCCGCGCATCGTGTCGCGGAAGTGGACCTGCCAGTTGTCATCCGAGTGCACGTTCCCCATTGCCGCCGCCACGCCGCCCTCGGCCATGACGGTGTGGGCCTTGCCGAGCAAGGACTTGCAGATGAGCGCGGTCCGCAATCCGCGCCCCTTGGCTTCGATGGCGGCCCGGAGGCCGGCGCCGCCGGCCCCGATGATGATCACGTCGTAGTCGTGCCACTGGTACTCGGCCATCTCGACCTCCTAGAAGATCTTGGGGTCGGAGAACACGCCCGCTGCGACCAGCCGAACGTAAAGGTCGGTCAGGGCGACGAACATGAGGCTCACCCAGGCGAGCTGCATGTGGCGGGCGTTGAGCGGGGTGAGGAACTTCCAGATCCGGTAGCGGATCGGATGCGCCGAGAAAGATTTGACGTGCCCGCCGCACAGATGCCGGGCCGCGTGGCACGAGAGGCTGTAGCACCACAGCAGCACGGCGTTGATCACGAGTACCAGCGTGCCGACGCTCAACCCAAGGCCGCCGCCGCCCGGCAGCCGGAATGCGACCACCGCATCGATGGTCAGGATCACGTTGAAGACCATGCCGATCAACAGGAAGTACCGGTGCGCGTTCTGCAGGATGAGGGGGAACCGGGTCTCGCCGGTGTAACGGCCATGGGCATCGGCGACGCCGCAGGCGGGCGGCGACTGCCAGAAGCCCCGGTAATAGGCGCGGCGGTAGTAGTAGCAGGTGAGCCGGAACCCGAGCGGGCCGCCCAAGATGAGGATCGCCGGCGTGATGTGCCACCAGGTGAGGACGAGGAAGGTCCCATGCGCGCCGGCCACACAGCTCCCGGTGATGCACGGCGAATAGAAGGGCGAGATGAGGTCGCGATGCGCAGTGGCGCCGACGTAGTAGTCCTTGTTCACCAAGACGGCCCACGTCGAGTAGACGACGAACGCCGTGAGCAGGACGACGCTGATGGTGGGCTGGACCCACCACCGGTCGGCCCGAAGGGTGCGGACCGATGGGCCACCCCGGGGCCCACCGAGCTGGACCGGTGTTACCGTCGGCGCCTCAACGCTCACGCCGTCTCCTCCCTCGCCTCGACTCCGCCACGTCTCACACCCCGACCCTCGCTCGCGACCCGCCGCAGGCCGGTGAGGTGGTCGGTCTCATCTTTCCATCCCCACGGGGCGCAGGTGCAATCCGTTTGCCCGCCGCGCCGCTGCCTCGGCGATGGGCCCCGGAGGGTTCAGAGCCCGTAGGCTTGGGTGGATGGCTCCCGCTTCTGCGCACCCACCCGCCCCGCCCCACGACCTCCCGCGGACCCTCGGCGAGTTGCGGGAGTCGGGCTGGGAGTCGGTGCCGGTCTCAGAGGAGCTGCGCCGCAACGCCGCCCGGCGGATCAGTGCCGGGGAGCCCTTGATCGACGGGGTGCTCGGGTTCGAGGACACGGTCATCCCCCAGCTCGAGAACGCGCTGTTGGCGGGGCACGACATCATCTTGTTGGGGGAGCGGGGCCAGGCCAAGACCCGGATCATCCGCTCGATGGTCGAGCTGCTCGACGAGTGGCTGCCGATCGTGGCCGGCTCCGAGATCAACGACGACCCCTACCAGCCGACCTCGCGCTACGCCCGGCTGAAGGTGGTCGAGGAGGGCGATGAGACCCCGGTCGGGTGGGTGCACCGCTCGGACCGCTACGGCGAGAAGCTGGCCACGCCCGACACCTCCATCGCCGACCTGATCGGGGAGGTCGACCCGATCAAGGTGGCCGAGGGACGGTACCTCTCCGACGAGCTGACCCTTCACTACGGTCTCGTCCCGCGGGTCAACCGGGGCATCTTCGCCATCAATGAGCTCCCCGACCTGGCCGAGCGGATCCAGGTGGGCCTCTTGAACGTGCTCGAGGAGCGCGACGTGCAGATCCGCGGCCATCGGGTCCGGCTTCCCCTCGACGTGATGCTGGTGGCTACGGCCAACCCGGAGGACTACACCAACCGAGGCCGGATCATCACCCCGCTGAAGGACCGGTTCGGCGCGGTGGTCCGCACGCACTATCCCGAGGAGACCCGGACCGAGGTGGCCATCATGTGCGCCGAGGCCGTCCTTCCCGAGGGGACGCCGGTCATCGTGCCCGCCTACATGCAAGAGGTGCTGGCCGAGATGACCCAGTTGGCCCGGCGCAGCCCGCATCTCAATCAACGAAGCGGGGTCTCGGTCCGGTTGACGATCGCCAACTACGAGACGCTGGTCGCCAACGCGCTTCGCCGGGCGCTGCGGGTCGGCGAGTCGGTCGTCGTGCCGAGGGTGAGCGACCTGGCGGCACTGCTCCCCTCCACCCAGGGCAAGATCGAGGTCGAGGCGCTCGAAGAGGGCCGGGAGGACGAGGTCGTGGCCCAGCTGGCCGGGGCCGCGGTGCTCTCGGTGTTCCGCCGGCGGGTCACCCTCGAGGACCCGGGCGCAGTTGTGGCGTCGTTCGGCGAGGGATCGGTGGTCCACACCGGCGACGACCTGGCGTCGGCCGACTACCTGGCCGTGCTGGCCGACATGCCGGCCCTGGAGCCGCCCACCCGGGCGCTGGCCGGCCCCGAAGCGGCCGAGTCCCCGGCGCTCATGGCGGCCGCCCTCGAGTTCCTCCTCGAGGGGCTGCATCTGACCAAGCGGCTCAACAAGGACGCCTCGGGCGCCCGGGCCCTCTACCGCAGGCGGCGGTGAGGAACCGCCCGTGACCGCGCGCTACGACTACCGCGACTGGGACGGCACCCAGCAGTGGGGCGACCTCGACCCCGACGACCTGCTGGCCGAGCTCACCGACGACCTGTTGTCGGGCGGCGACCTGAACGATGCGCTCCGCCGCCTGATGCGCAGCGGGATGCGAACCCGCGACGGCGAACGGATCATGGGCATGCGCGAGATGATCGAGCGCATGCGCAAGCGCCGTGAGGAGCTGCTGAAGCAGGGCAGCCCCAACGCCGAGATGGACCGGATCGCGAAGGCCCTCGACGAGGTCGTGGACCAGGAGCGTGCTGCGATCGACCAGCTGCAGCAGGAGGCCAAGGATTCCGGCGACGAGCGGCGGGCCGAGGTGACCTCGGATGTCGCGACCGAGCGCCGGATGTCGCTCGACCTGTTGCCCCAGGACCTCGCGGGCAAGGTCCAGGGGCTGCAGCACCACGACTTCGTCTCCTCCGAGGCCCGGGAACGCTTCGAGGAGCTGATGGAGGAGCTCCGCCAGCAGGTCGCGCAGACCTACTTCGAGGGCATGTCCGAGGCCCTGAGCTCGGCGGACCCCGAGCAGTTGGCCCGCATGCGGTCGGCGATGGACGCGCTCAACACCATGCTCGAGCAGCGGGCCCGGGGAGAGGAGCTGGACCCGACCTTCGAGCAGTTCATGGAGCAATACGGGGACATGTTCCCGGGCAACCCGTCCACCCTCGACGAGTTGCTCGAGCAGCTGGCCGAGCGGATGGCGGCCGCCGAGGCGATGTGGCGCTCCCTGTCACCCGAGCAGCGCGAGCAGCTCCAGTCGCTGGCCAACTCCTTGCTCGAGGACATGGACCTGCGCTGGCAGATGGAGCGCCTGGCCGGCAACCTGCGCCAGGCGGTGCCGGGAGCCGGGTGGGGCCAGTCGTACCAGTTCCGGGGCCAGAACCCGATGGGCTTCGGGGACGCCACCGACGCGGCCAGCCAGCTCGGCGACCTGGACCGAATGGAGGAGCTCTTCTCGTCGGCCTCCTCGCCGAACGCGCTCAATGAGGTCGACATCGACGAGGTGCGGCGCCAGCTCGGCGACGACGCGGCGCGTTCGCTCGAGCGGCTGGCCCGCCTGACCAAGACCCTCCAGGAGAACGGTCTGATCGAGCAGCAGGGCGGCCGCACCGAGCTCACGCCCAAGGGGGTGCGCAGGCTGGGTCAGCGCGCGCTGAGCGACCTGTTCTCCCAGATGCAGCGGGAGCGCATCGGTGACCACCAGGCCGCGACCTCGGGCAGTGGCCACGACCGAGAGGAGACGACCAAGCCCTACGAGCACGGCGATCCGCTCAACCTCCACCTCTCGGCGACCGTGCATAACGCGGTGCGGCGGGGCGGCTCGGGGGTGCCGGTCCGGCTGCGGGCGGAGGACTTCGAGGTCGTCGAGACCGAGGCCCTGACCCGGTCGGCCACCGTGCTGTTGGTCGACCTGTCCATGTCGATGCCGATGCGGGACAACTTCGTTCCGGCCAAGAAGATGGCGATGGCGCTGCAAACGCTCATCTCGACCCGGTTCCCGCGCGACTACCTGGGCATCGTCGGGTTCTCCGAGGTGGCCCGGGAGATCAAGGCCGAGGACCTGCCCACGGTCATGTGGGACTACGTCTACGGCACCAACCTGCAGCACGCGCTGGCGCTGGCCCGGCGCATGCTCGCCCACCAGTACGGGACCAAGCAGATCATCGTGGTCACCGATGGCGAGCCGACCGCCCACATCGACGACGCCGGTGAGGTGTGGTTCAACTACCCGCCGGTCCAAGAGACGCTGCGCCGCACGATGGCCGAGGTGATCCGGACGACCCGGGCCGGGATCACCATCAACGTGTTCGCTCTCGACCTCGAGCGCACCCACTACCCGTTCGTCGAGCAGATCGCCCGGGTGAACGGCGGCCGGACCTTCTACACGACGCCCGACGCCCTGGGCGGCTACGTGCTGGTGGACTTCCTGCGCCACCGGCGTTACCTGCGCCCGGCCGGCTGAGCCCCGCGGTCTCGGGCGGACCGACCCCGAACCCACCTCGTCACCCGCTCGTTGGGCCGGTCCGGCGGTCTCCGTGCGGGGATTCTCGGCCCTTTCAAGCGCGAATTGCCACTCTACGTGGTGAAATCGGGATCTCCCCTGGCGTAAACGACCGCGAAGTGTGAGAATTCTTCCCCTTGCGTTCCCATGTCGGATAGGGGAAGATGACATGGTTGTAGTTACATCGGTGCCACTTACAGTGAGGGGAGGCCAACCGATGGACTTGGCCACAGTGCTCTATGGACGTCTCGACCGCAGTTGGCAGGCACAGGCCAACTGCATGGGCGTCGATCCCGACCTCTTCTTCCCCGAACGCGGCGCGTCGACGAGGGAAGCCAAGGAGGTCTGTCGGGGTTGCGTGGTTCGAGAGGACTGTCTCGAGTACGCCTTGGCGAACGGTGAGAAGTTCGGCATCTGGGGTGGCATGAGCGAGCGGGAACGCCGTCGGCTGCGCCGGGCTCGGGCGCTCCAGCGCCGGGCCGCTATGCACGACGCCTCCTGAGCGACGGTTCGTTCAACCTCGCCTCGAGGGCGTCGCCGGCCGACAGGCCCAACTCGGGCCAGCGGTCCTCGGGCGTGCGGGCCAGGACCGACGCCGGCACCAGCCCGACCAGCTCGGCCCTCGTGATGCGGGCGGTCCGGGGCAGCGAGGCGGCCACCCGGTCGTAGGCCTCGGCGGGACCGACCGTTCCGGGGTCGACCAGGTTGCACGACACCTGGGTGAACCGGCCGGCCACCAGCCCGAGGGCACGTAGCGACTCGTTCCGGACCCGCCCGGCGGCGGCGCGGGTCTCGGCGGGCGTCATCCCGGTGACCCAGAGGTTGTAGGCGACCAGGGGGCCCCGGGCCCCGACCGCCATCGCTCCGCCGCTCGCATGGGCGCGGTCGGGCCCGGTGTCGGGCTGCAGGGTGACGAAGGCCCCCCGCCGCACCTCGGGCAACGACCGGGCGCCGCCGTCGGGCATCGGGCCGTAGAGGAAACAGGGCACCCCGAGCGCCGCACCGGCCCAGATGGCGAGCCGGTCCCGAGCCTCGATCGCCGGGGCCAGGTCCGCCGAGCCGACCGGGGTGAAGGGCACCACGTCGACCACCCCGAAACGGGGGTGCACCCCGGAATGTCCGGTGAGGTCGAGCGTTCGCACGGCCACCTCGACCAGGGAACGAACCCCGTCCAGGACCTCGGCGGCCGGTCCGGCCACCGTGAGCACGCTTCGGTGGTGGTCGGCGTCGCGATGGACGTCGAGCAGGAGGTCACCGCACGCGTCGGCGAGCAGGTCGACCGCCGAGGCGTCCCTTCCCTCGCTCACGTTCACCGCCGAGGCGAGGACGCGCGCGCTCAACACGCAGATTCGCGGGGTGCTGCTAGGGGAGGAATCTCAGCGGGCGACGGTGACGCGACCGGACCGACGCGCCCGGAGGAGTCGGCGGCGCTCCCGCTCGGAGCGGCCACCCCATACACCGTGATCGATCCGGTTGTCCAGGGCATACTCTAAGCATGCATCGGCCACCGGGCAGTCGGCGCAGATCCGCTGGGCCGACTGGACGCCGAGGCCGTCGCTCGGGAAGAAGACCGACGGCGGGACGGCCCGGCACTTGCCCTCGGCCATCCATTCGGTATCCATCGGACGTTCCATGGCTCCGAGGCGAGCATAGCGGGGTCGGGCCGCCGATTCGGTCGGTCGATATCGGGCCCGGTCGGCCTGGAGTGGGGCGCTCATCCCGTTGAGCGATCCTCCCCCCGGGCCGCCAAGGGAGCCCTCCCACGGCACGCCGCCGGCCCCTCCGGGCTGGGACGCGCGTCCGGTCGCCGCCCCGCCGCCGGTCCGCGAACCGCCCCCGCAATGGGTCTCGCCGAGCCAGCCGCAGCCGCCGCCGGCCCCCGAGCAGCCTGCGCAATGGGGAGCGCCCACCCAGCCGGCGCCCCCGGTGCTGCAGCCGGGCCCCCCAGCGCAGGCCCCGTGGCCCCCCCAGATCGGGTACCCGCCCCCCGGCCAGTGGATGCGGCCCCAGGTGCCGCCGGGCTACTTCTTCCCGGCCAACCCGGTCATCACCAACCAGACCCGGGTCAAGCACACCCTGACCGCGCGGAACTGGGTCCTGGTCGTGATCATCACCGCCGTCCTGGGCGCGCTGGTCGGGGGAGCGGTCGGGTACGTGGCGGCGAGCCGTTCCCAGCAGACCATCGTGGAGAAGTTCTTCCCGAACTCGGCCAGCTTCCCCGGGCCGGCCGACATCCAAGAGGTGCTGGCGAAGGTGGAGCCGGCGGTGGTGTCGATCGACACCGAGGGGGTGATCCACGGCGGCGACGGCACGGTGCAAGGGGCCGGGACCGGCATGATCCTCACCTCCGCCGGCGAGGTGCTCACCAACAATCACGTGGTCGCCGGGGCCAGCTCGGTCACCGTGACGCTGTTCGGGCAGAGCAACCCGCTTCCGGCCCGGGTCATCGGCACCGACCCCTCCCAAGACCTCGCGCTCGTCCAGATCGAAAACGCGCACGGGCTGCCGACCGTGCAGCTCGGCGATTCCAACCGGGCCCGGGTGGGTGACGACGTGCTGGCGATCGGCAACGCGCTCGCACTGGCGGGCGGCCTGAGTGTGACCGACGGCATCGTCTCGTCCAAGAACCGGTCGCTCACCGCCACGAGCGAGATCACCGGCCGGAGCGAGAACCTGAGCGGACTCCTCCAGACCGATGCGGCGATCAACTCGGGGAACTCGGGTGGCCCCCTCGTCAACTCGTCGGGTCTGGTGATCGGCATGAACACCGCGGTAGCCGAGAGCACCCAGGGCAACGCGCCGGCGCAGAACATCGGGTTCGCGATCGCGATCGACACGATCAAGCCGCTGCTCGCCCAGTTGCGCGTGGGCGGGACGGGGGGGAGCTGAGCGGGCGCGAGCCCGGCCGGGTGCCGACGCCGATCCGGGCACTACGCTGACCCGTCGTCTTTGATGCGCCGTTGGGAGGTCCCGTGTCGCCCGAGCCCGAGGAAGTAGCAACCGAGGAAGAGGGCGAGGCGCTACCCCCGGTCGGGCATGCCCGGGTCGTGTACCTCGGCCCGGTGGCGCCTCACTGGGAGGTCCAGTCCGACTTCGGGGACCCCGCGACGATCGACGCGTTCCGGGACCGGGCGCTGGCCCGCCTGGTGCTGCTGCCACCCCATGATCCCCAGTTCCGGCGCAACCGGGAGCGGGTCGTGCGCGACGCCGAGCGGGAGAACCTGGCCCTCGAGTGGGACCTCGGTTTCCCCGAGGAGACCGCGTAGTCGATCCTGCGGCGCTACTGCGAGGCGCCCTCGGTGTGCTGCTCGTCGGGGTCCTCGGGCAGGTCGATGCGCTCGAGCCACAGGCCCGGCGCGTCCACCTCGGCCGGTGTCGGCAGCGTCTTTGCGTCGGTGAGCAGACGAGCCAGGCCGTCCTCGCCGGCCCGTTCCACCACGCCTCGGACGAATGCGGCGCCCCGGTCGACCTGGGTGCGGCTCACGTCGAAGCCGAACAGCGCCGCCGCGGCCTGTCGGCCCCGGGAGTCGGCGATCCGATAGCGGTACCAGGCCTCAGAAAGCGGCCCGGCCGAGCCGGTGATCGCCTGTGCGATCTCGGTCGTCACGTGGTCGATGTAGCCGCCGAGCGCGGCCACCAACGCGTTGAGCCGCTCCGAGGTGGCCCGGGTGCCCGGCGTCAACAGGTCGGCGAGGAGTGCCTCGGGGTCCGACATCAGGTTCTGCAGCGATTCGGGACCACCGGCGGCACCGTTCAGTCGCTCGGCGATGCTCTGCTGGGCGGCCATGGACTCGACGACCGCCGCCTCCAAGAGCTCGTTGAGGCGGACGGTGACGTGGGGCCGATCGAGGACCAGCTGGACCGTGAGCTCGTGCGCGCACACCCACAGCAAGGTGGCGTCCTCGGGCAGGCTCCAGTCGGCCGCGAACGCAGCGACGTTCTCGGGCACCACCAACAGCTCGTTCGACTTCGGCCAGGGGACGATCAGCGCGTACTGGCCGAGCGCCTGGCGGGCCAGGTGCCCGGCGGCCGAGCCGAACTGGAGGCCGAGCATGATCGGGCCCATCGTCGAAGCGAACTGTCCGAGCAAGGCCTGGAGGCCGTCGGAGATCTCCTCGGGCTCCGAGTCCCCCTCGGGGGTCGGTGTGGGCGCCGCCTCGATGACGCCGACCATGCGCTCGAGCAACGGGCGCCAACCGTCGAGGGCGCGGTTGGCCCAGGCGCCCCGGCCGACCGGGACGAACGAGTACGACTGGCCGTCGCCGATCGAAAGCCCTGTCTTGCCCTCGACGTGGAGCTCGACCACCCGGGCGAGCTCCTCGAGCTTGATGCGTTGCAGGGGGTCGACGTTGGACTCGGCGCTTCCGTCGGTCGCCACACCCTGCGCCAGCGCCCGTGCGGCATCGAGCCAGGGAGCTGCGGTGCCGCGGGCGGCGCCGCCGATCACCTTGAGGAGGTCACCGAGCAGCCCGGAAAACGGGTTGTCCGGGTCCTCGGGATTCATCGCCACTCTCGCATGCTAGGGGTCGACGTCAGAACGATCATCTAGGGCGACGAGCTCAGCCACAGCCCCACCGTTCGGACGGTGTCGCCTCGGTCGACCCGCAGGTCGACCCGGGTCCCGGGGCCGAGGAGATAGAGCCGTGAGCGCAGATCGGCCATCGAGCGGACCCGCCGGCCATCGATCGCCTCGATGACGTCGCCACGTTGCAGTTGGTCGCGCGAGGGTCCGGTCTTGTCCACCGCGATGACGAGTGCCCCCTTGGGCTGTTTGGAGCTCGAGTTGGTGCCGTTGATCCCGAGCCACCCGTGAGATATGTGGCCCCCGTCGGTGGTCAGCTCCTGCGCGACCTGCACGACGAACTCGCCGGGCAAGAAGACCGAGCCGCTGCCGGCGGACGACACGCCGGACTTGTCGAGGATTCCGAGGACGGCGCCGTCGGGCTCCATCAGCACGGCGCCGTCGGGGCTGGCACCGGTCGGCACGCTCGCGACCACGCTGACCATCCCGATGCCCGGACCCGACCGCACGGCGTCGCCCGCCGACGCGATCGTCGGGTTCGACCACACCGTCGTCGAGACGCCGGGCGAGGCCGACCAGACCGCCATCTCCACCGCGGAGACCCCCGGTTGCACCTGGCTCCAGTCGACGAAGCGCGCCACCGGCAGCGGCTTGGCGACCCTCAGCACTCCGACGTCGGACGCGCCGTCCACCGCAACCACGGTGGCGACCTCTCGACGCCCCGTAGAGGTGGTGGCGACGATCCACTCCGCGTTGGCGAGCAGGGTCGCGTTCGTCGCGATCAGCCCATCGGAGGCGACCACGACACCGCAGCCATACGAGCTCGAGGTCGACGATGCCACCTCCAGGCGGACGATCGACTGGGTGGCCGAGGCGGGGGGCGGGGCGGGGCGAGCGGAGACCGGGCCGGGCCGGCTATGGCTAGCCAGCATGAGACCGCCGGTGACCAGCGCCGCCAGCGCGCCGGCGCCGACGAGGCCGGTCGCCCAGGCGGTGCGTCTGCCCGCCGGGTGGGTCGGCACGACCGAACCGGTGCCGTAGGGGCGCTCGGCCGACCACGGGCCGATTTCGGAGGGGTGGCGCCAGGCGCGCTGCTCGGGCGGGACCCAGCCACCGAGCTTGTGCTCGTCGCCCCCTCGGCCGTCCTTCGGATCGCCTTCGCCATCTGGGGGTCCACCGGTCCCTTGGTCGAAGGAGCCGCCGTCCGATGAAGCCACAACGGACCAGGTTACTGAGGGTGTCGGCCGCGATGCGGTCGCCCAGACCCCCGTACCATGGTCCAAATGCCTCGTGACCTGGCCATCGACCTGGGTACAGCCAACACCCTGGTCTACGCCAAGGGGAAGGGCATCGTCTTGAACGAGCCCACCGTCATCGCCTACAACACCCGCAGCCGCGAGGTGCTGGCCATCGGGTCTGAGGCGTGGCAGATGATCGGCCGCACGCCCGGGTACATCGTGGCCGTCCGTCCGCTGCGCCAGGGGGCGATCACCGACTTCGATATCACCGAGCGCATGCTGCGCGTCCTGTTGCACCGCTGTGGGGTCTCTCGCATCAGCCGCCCACGAATCCTCATCTGCGTCCCCTCGGCCATCACCCGCGTGGAGCGGCGCGCGGTGAAAGAGGCGGCCCGCCACGCCGGCGCCTCGGCGACCTACCTGATCGAGCAGCCGATGGCCGCCGCGATCGGCGCGGGTCTGGCCATCCATGAGCCGATGGGTTCGATGGTGGTCGACGTCGGCGGCGGCACCTCCGAGACCGCCATCATCTCGCTCGGGGGAGTGGTGGCCCAGCGGGCCATTCGTTGCGGAGGGTTCGACTTCGACGCCGCCATCCAGGCCTACGTTCGCCACCACCACGGCGTCGCCATCGGCGAACGGACCGCCGAGGCGGTGAAGTTCGCCATCGGATCCGCCTACCCCTACGAGGGCGAGCAGGAGGCCCAGGTCCGAGGACGCGAGGTCTCGACCGGGATGCCCAAGACGGTCAGCCTGACGCCGGTCGAGGTCCGCCGCGCGTTGGAGGACCAGGTCGCACAGGTCGTCGGGGCGGCGGCCGACTGCCTGGCCGACTCACCCCCCGAGCTGGCCCAGGACATCATGTTCGAGGGGGTCCACCTACTCGGTGGCGGGGCATTGCTTCGGGGCATGGCCCAGCGGTTGGCCAACGGGACCGCGGTCCCGGTGCACCTGGTCGACCTCCCGCTCGAGTGCGTCGTGCTCGGCGCCGGGCGATGCCTCGAGGCGCTCAACGAGCTGCGCTCGGTGTTCACCGACGCGGGGGATTGACCCCCCTGGCGGCTCAGCGTTCGAGGAGGATCTCCGCGGCCTGACGAACCTGCCAATCGGGGTCTTCCAGGCATCCTTCCAACGCGGTCTCGACCTCCGGTGCGTCAAACCCGGCCAGCGCCACGACGGCGCGGCGCCGGACCGGCGGCCGATCGGCCAACCCCGCCAGCACCGCCGACAGGCCCTGACGGTCCCCGATGGCACCCAACGCGGCGATCGCCGCCTCGCGACAGCGTGGGTCGGAGTGGCCGGTGGCCATCGCGGCGAGGGTCGGTACCGCTGACCGTTGCCGACGCTCGCCGAGGGCCCACGCCGCCGCCTCGGCCACCAGCGGGTCGGGGTCGGCCAAGCGCTCGGCAAGGAGCACCGACAGCGTGGAGCGGCTGCCCGCCCCGCCCAAGCGGGCCGCGAGCACCGCGGCGCGGCGTCGCACCACCGGGTCGTCGTCCCCGAACGCCTCGGCGAGGTCGGCGACACAGAGCGTTCCCAACCGCTCGAGTGCGCCGAGGCGGGCGGCCCGCACCGACGGATCGGGGTCGGAGCGTGCGGCCGCGATCGGGCCCCGGTCACCTCGGTGCCCAGCTGCGACGACCCCGCGTCGCCGCTCGGGCGGTGACGGCGCGCCGCCGGGCGCCGTTGGTTCCATGGGAGGATCGTCGACCACCGCCACGAGTATGACCGAGGCCCAGCCCCAATCCCGTGTGTCCCGTCGCAGCCGTCGGCTGCCGCGCGTGGCCGTGATCGCGGTGGTGCTGATCGTGGTGGCACTCGCCGCGGCCAGCCGGATCACCCTCAACTACTACGTGCTGTCTCCGGGTGACGCGCAGTCGGTGGGCCCGCTCATCAAGGTCCCGCCGGACAAGGCCCACCGTGTCGACGGGTCGGTCTTGCTCACCGACGTGTTCCTGGGGCCGGTGACGGCGCTCAGTTACGTCCCCGACATGCTCTCGGGAGACGACCAGCTGGTCCCGACGAACGAGCTCGTGGCCAACGGGATCCCGACCTCCGAGCTCACCGCGCAGGGGTATCTCGAGATGGTCCAGGCAAAGGCCGCCGCAGAGACCGCCGCACTCAGGCGACTCGGCTACCACGTCCCCGAGCACGACTCGGGGGCGGTCGTCGAGGCGGTGGGCTCGAACACCCCGGCGTTCGGCGTCCTCAAGGTGGCCCAGGTCATCACGGCGGTCAACGGCGTTTCGACCCCGACGCTGTGCGCCTTCGTCGGCCAGCTGGCCAGATTGGACCCGGGCCAACAGGTGACGTTGTCGATCGACCAGAACCACTTCAAACCCAACGGCACGTTGGTGCACGGCCCGGTGGTAGCCAAGAAGCTGCGCCTGGTAAAGCGGCCGGCGGGCGTCGCCTCGTATAGCGGTTGCGCCGGGGTCGGGCCGAGCAGGGGGTTCCTCGGGTTGTCGATTCAAACCCAGCAGGACTTCACGTACCCGTTCCAGATCACGATCAACACCGCCGACATCGGCGGCCCCTCGGCGGGTCTCGCCATGACCCTCGGGCTCATCAACACCCTCTCGGGCGGTCACGTCACCGGCGGCCGGGCGATCGCGGCGACCGGCACCATCGACCCGCTGGGGAACGTTGGGGACGTCGGCGGGGTCGCCCAGAAGACGATCGCGGTCGAACGGTCCGGCGCGACAGTCTTTTTGGTGCCTCCACCCGAGCTCGGTGTCGCCCGGTCCAAGGCCACCGCGTCGCTCCATGTCTACGCGGTGTCCACCCTGGCCCAGGCGCTGTCGATCCTCAAGAAGCTGGGCGGCCAGGTCCCCCCGGCCGTCCCTACGCACTGAGCGAGGACGGTATCGGGCCGCGCAGGCAGTCTTAGGGCGGTCTTTTGGAAAGTGGTCTCTCCATTCCAGGGTGGCCAGGCCGTAGGCTTCCCCCATGCCTGACCCCCCCAGTGCATCGTCGTCCCGCATGCGCCCGGACGACGTTCCCGGTCGGGCGTTCTCGAGGAACCGGCGCGGTTATGACCCCGCCGAGGTGGCCGCGTATCTCGAGGAGCTCGCGGCCGAGCTGGCGGCTTGGGAGGAACGCGAGGAGGAGCTGCTGGGTGAGCTCGCCGAAGCCGAGGAACGGGCGGCCAATCCCAAGATCAACGACAACCAGCTGACTTCGGCCCTTGGCCAAAAGAGCGCCGAGCTATTGCGAAACGCCCACCATGAGGCATCCCGGCTGGTGGCCGCCGCCGAGGAGACCGCGGGGGCGGTCATCCGGGACGCGCAGCAGCAGGCCACCGACGTCCAGGTCAGCGCCGAGGCGACGGCGGCCGAACGGATCGCCCAGGCCGAGCTGGCCGCGGGCTCCGTCCACGAGGACGTGCAGTCCGACGTGACCGCAATCCTCGACCGGGCCCGCTCGGACGGGAACGCGTTGCTCGACCGGGCCCGCGAGCGCGGGCGCCTGATGATCGAGCAGGCCCAAGAGACCCGGCGCCGCATGCTCACCGAGACCGCCCAGCGCCGGCGGGTCCTGTTGATCCAGATCGAACAACTTCGCGCCGCGCGCGACCAGCTAGCTCGTACCGTCATCGGGGTACGCGGCACGGTCGACGACATTGTCTCGGGACTCGCCCGGGCCGACGACGACGCGCGCGCTGCCGCTGCAGCGGTGGCCGAGCGTGTCGCTGAGGTGGAGGCCCAAGAGGTGGAGGGCCTTGAGCCAGCCGAGGCCAATGCGATCACGACCGGACGTGCCGAGCACAGAGCGGACTCCGAGGATGCGGCGTCGAGCGGGAGCTCGACAGGCGAGGACGACCGAGAATCGGCCGGCGACGACTCGAAGGTCGAGGAGTTGTTCGCGCGCATTCGCGAGGGGCGAGTATCCGGACCCGCCGACCACGCGGTCGGCGAGCCTGCCCCTCCAGGGCCAGCATCGATCGAGACCGAGGACGAGACGGAGCCTTCGGGCGCGATCGCGACCGCCGTTGGCACCGAGGACGAGCGCCTCGCGGCCGAACGCGACGACCTCCTCGACCCGATCATCGCCAGGATGGCCCGCCGGCTGAAGCGGGCCATGCAAGACGACCAGAACACGCTGCTGCACCGCTTGCGCAGCGACTCCGGCGAGTACCGCCAGGAGCTTGTGAACTCGGAGGACGAGCAGCGGCGCGGCCTCGTCGAGGCGTCGGTGGACTTCCTCGGCGACGCTTTCGACGCGGGAGAGTCGTTCGCCCGTCAACGGCTCGGCACCGAGGACGCCGCACCCGACGCGACCGAGATCAACCGCTCCGCGGTCGGCACCGGGGCGCAGGAACTGGCCGATATCGTCGTGACGCTGTTGCGTCGTCGGCTCCTAGAAGAGGAGGTCGAAGGCCCCGGGCCGTCCGAGGAAGAGGCGGCCGAGCTGGTCAGTGCGGCCTACCGCGAGTGGCGCGGGGAGCGGATCGAGCGACTGGTCGGCGATCACGTCATCGGGGCCTTCTCCAGCGGGGTGCGAGCCGCCAGCGGCAAGGCACCATTGCGCTGGATCGTGTCGGGCTCCGATGACGCCTGTGCTGATTGCGACGACAACGCCCTTGCCGAACCGCTCGCCGAGGGCGAGCGGTTCCCGACCGGGCATCTGCATCCTCCTGCGCATGCCGGGTGTCGCTGTCTCGTCGTGCCGACCAAGACTTGACGGACTTCTCGACCTAGGCTCCCCACCGTGCGTTCCCCGCAAGACGTGGCGCCACGCGTCCCGCGTGCGCGGCATCAGGGCAGGTGGTGGCTGCTGGGGGCCGTCGTCGTCCTCATCGTCCTGCTCGGATCGCTGCGGTCTCTGGCGACCCTTTACACCGACAGGCTCTGGTTCTCCTCCGTCAACCTGACGTCGGTATGGGACACCCTGCTCGGGGTGAAGGTGGGCCTGTTCGCCTCCTTCGGCGGGCTGTTCTTCGTCCTGCTCTGGGTCAACCTGATCGTCTGCGACCGGATCAGCTCGTCGGTCGAAGCGGGCGACCCCGAGGACGAGCTGGTGCGGCGCTACCAGCGGATGGTTCGGCCGTACGCGAACCGTATCTACGCCGGCCTGTCGGTGGTCGTGGCACTGATCGCGGCGGCCGGGACGATTGGGGAGTGGCAGAACTGGGTCTTGTTCACCCATGCCCAGAGCTTCGGGGTGAAGGACCCCCAGTTCCACATGGACGCGAGCTTCTACGTCTTCAAGCTGCCCTTCCTCGAGTTTCTCGTGAACTGGTTGATCGTCTCTTTGATCGTCGTCCTCGTTTTCACGGCGGTGTTCCACTATCTGAACGGCGGCATCCGCACTCAACGGGCCAGACCGCGGGTGCGGCCGGTGGTGAAGGCGCACCTCTCGGTGCTGCTCGCGTTCGTCGCGCTGGCCAAGGCAGCCGGCTATGTGCTGGCCCGTTACCAGCTCGTCACCTCGAACAATGGCTTCACTGAGGGGGCCGGCTACACCGACGTCCATGCGCGGATCCCGGCCCTCGAGCTGTTGTTCTGGATCTCGCTGGCCGCGGCGGCGGTGTTGGTCTGGAACATCCGCCGACAGGGATGGACGCTGCCGATCCTTGCCGTAGGGCTGTGGGCGTTCGTTGCCCTGGTTATCGGGGTCATCTACCCGGCAATCGCCCAGGCCATCGTCAACCCGTCGCAGAACTCGAAGGAGGCGCCGTACATCGCGCGCAACATCAAAGCGACTCGCGCTGCCTACGGGTTGACCAACGTGAAGACGACCCAGTTCGCCGCCTCGACTTCGCTCACGGCCGAACAGGTGCTCGAGAACTTTGCGACGCTCGCGAACATCCGCCTCTGGGACCCCGATCCCCAGATCTCACTTCCGACGTTCCAGAAGCTGCAGTACGCCCACGGGTATTACACGTTCCAGGGGCTTGCCGTTGACCGCTACACGATCGACAAGACCCTCCAACCGGTGCTGGTGGGCGTACGTCAGATCAATCCATCCGGCATCGCCTCCCCGACGTGGGTGAACACACACCTCCAGTACACACACGGCGAAGGACTCGTGCTCGCGCAGGCGAACACCGAGAACACGAATGGAGATCCAGTGTTCGCCGTGAAGAACGTCCCGCCGGCGTCGTCCGGTGGACTAGGCAAGGTGACCCAGCCCGACGTCTACTTCGGACTCAACAACCCGGGCTACGTGGTCGCCGACACGAAGGAAGCCGAGATCGGATCGGGCAACCCGCACTACCAGGGAAACGGGGGAGTCCAGCTTTCGTCGTTCCTCCGCAAGGCGGCGTTCGCGCTCAGGCTCGGCGACTTCAACCTGTTGATCTCGGGCCAGGTCACGCACAACTCACGCATCATGTTCGTGCGCGACATCCAGGCCATGGCACAGAAGGCGGCGCCGTTCCTCAGCTGGGACGCCGATCCCTACGCAGTGTTGGTCGACGGGCACATCGACTGGATCCTGGACGGCTACACCACGACGGCCAACTATCCCTATTCGCAGAACGCGGGCTCCATCCTGGTGCCCCAGGGCAGTGGTCTGCCGTCGAGCTACAACTACGTGCGCAACTCGGTGAAGCTGGTGATCAACGCGTACACCGGCTCCATGACCTTCTACGCCATGGACACCGATCCGATCTTGCGCACCTACGAGTCGGCATTCCCGGGCATGTTCACCCCTGCCTCTCAGATGAATACCACCCTCCGGGCCCACCTGCGCTACCCGGAGGACATCTTCTCGGTCCAGGCCGCCCTCTACGGCCGCTACCACATTTCCTCGCCGCTCAACTTCTACAATGCCAATGGCGCCTGGACTCTTTCCCCGACCGCCGGTGCCGGCTCACCGTCCCAGGCACTGTCGGTCACCCTCACCACCAATGGTCAGAACCAGACGATCAGCGGATCGATTGCACCGATGGCCCCCATCTATCAGGTCCTCCAAGAGCCCGGCCGGAGCGGGCAGTCGTTCAACATCTCTGACGCCTACGTCTCGTTCAACACAGGGTCTACAAGCCAGAACCTCTCAGCGTTCATCTTCGGTACGTACAAGGCGGGCTCGGGTGGGCAGCTGCACGTCTACGAGGTACCAGGGGGCCAGGCCGTCGGGCCTGCGCTCGCCGAGTCCGAGATCCAACAGAACAGCACTGTCTCCCAAGACGTCACGCTCTTGGACCAGCACGGATCGAGCGTCTTGCTCGGGAACATCCTCATGGTGCCGGTCGGCAACGCGGTCATCTACGTTCGCCCCCTCTACGTCGAGTCGAGCAGCAACCCTCAGCCGGAGTTGAGGGACGTGATCACGGTTCTCGGCCAGGACGTCCAGATACAATCCACCGTGTCGGCCTCCCTCAGTGCATTGTTGAAGGCCCCGCTGCCGACCGGGACCGGTGGTTCGACGTCGTCGTCGCCGTCCAGCCTGGCCGCGGCGACAGCGGCGGAGGTGAACTCGCTTCTCGGACAGGCCCAGGCCGACTATCTGGCCGCCCAAGCGGCGCTGACGAGCGGGGGCACCAACGCGTTGGCGCAGTATCAGACCGAGATCGTCGCGATGGAGCAGGTGCTGCAGCAGGCCCAGGCGTTGCTTAACCCGGG
>Ga0209415_10003534_pt1 | contig 29067 bp, 24 predicted proteins | sample PeaSoiSIISIP2007_FD_187696 | JGI IMG/M metagenome (GOLD analysis project Ga0209415, IMG submission 187696) | Peat soil microbial communities from Weissenstadt, Germany - SII-SIP-2007 (SPAdes) (version 2) | ecosystem: Environmental > Terrestrial > Soil > Wetlands > Peat | place: Germany...
CCTCGCGCTCTGGCGGCTCGGCCGCCGCGCGGCGGCGGCCGAGGACTGGGCCGCGGCCGCGCGCATGGACCCGCCGAACGCCCATCTCGTCGGCTGGTGGCTGCGCGCGATGGGCGTGCCTCCGCGCGAGCGGCGGCGCGGCGGCGCGGCGGAGGCGCTGGCGGAACTCGAGCTGAGACTCGGATCTCCGGCGCGCGCCGCCGCGCTGCTGGGGAGCGCGCGCGGCGCGCGCGCGGACCTGCTCCGCGGCGCGGCCGCGGCCGCGCTCGGGGCGAGCGAGCGGGCGCTCGCGCTGTGGCGCCGCGCGGCGTCGGCGGACGCCGCGGCCTTCGCGCGCGGGCTGCCGCCGCTCCTCGGAGGAATCCCGGCCCTCGGCGCCGAAGGCGAGGCCGCGGCCCACGTCGCCCTGTCCGAGGCCTGGGGCCGGCTCGGGCGCTGGGAGGACCGCGCCGCGGCCCGCTCCGTCGCGCGCGGCCTGCTGACGCCGTCCGCGCCCGCGTTCCTGCGCCGCGCCGTCGCGCCGGGCGCGGCGCGCGTGCCGGGGCGCGCGCGCCCGAGCGAGAGGCTGGCGGCTGCCGCCGCCGCCGCGCGGTCGGGGAGGACGCTCGCGTCCCTGCGGCTGGCGCGCCGCGCCGTCGAGGAGGATCCTCACGCGGCGGACGCCGGCGAGTTCCTGGCGCAGGCCGCGCCGCCGGCGTGGGCGCTCGCGGCCGCGGGCGCCGCGGCGCGGGCGCGCGGCTCTCTCGACGAGGCGTCCGCCGGCTTCGGCGCGGCGTTGAGCGCCGATCCGCGCTTCGCGCCCGCGCGACTGTGGCGCGCGGAGGTGGCGCTGAGCCGCGAGGATTGGGCGGCGGCGCTGGCCGACCTCGACGCGGCCGGCGCGGGCCGCCTGGCCGACTCCGAGGCCCGCGTCTGGCGGGGCCGCGCGCTCTGCGGACTGCGGCGGTGCGAGGAGGCCCAGCGCGACTTCGCCGCGGCCGCGCGCCTCGACCCGCGGTCCGCGTGGGCGCCGCTCGCGGCCGGCGTCTGCCTCGAGAAGCGCGGCCGGCCGCGCGAGGGCGCCGCGCTCCTGCGGCGGGCGCGCCGCCTCGCGCCGGGGCTGTTCGCCGGCGCCGCGGCCCTCCGTTGACGAGCGCGGTCCAGGGGGATATGCTATCGCCGTGAGCGCGAATTCCGTCGTCGAGGTCGGGCTGGACCGGCGCGTCGAGCTCCTCTGCGCGCTCGAGGCGGCCGCGGGTCCGAACCCGTGCCCCTTGGGCGAGGAGCCGCGCGCGCTCGCGCTCGCGCGCCGCGCGATCCCCAAGAAGCACGAGGCCGCGCGCCTGTTCGCGGCGATGGGGCCGGCCGACTGGCGCCATCGGCACCCGACGCTCGTCATCCTCGACTTCTCGGATCCGCCCGAGTTCGACCCGATCGAGCAGCGCGAGCACTACGAGAACGCGGGCAAGGAGGACGCGGTGTCTCGCCTCCTGCCGGCCCTGCGCGACCTCGCGCGGCTCGCGTCGGTGCGCGGCTACCTCGAGGAGAGCGGCCGGCTCCACGCGGGCGCGGTCGCGGCCCTGCGCGCGGCGGTCGAGGAGACGGCGTATCTCGCGCCCCTCGAGGAGTACCTCGGCGTGCGCCTGCCGCACGTCTATCGCTTCGTCGCCGCGCCCCTGCTGCACGGCCCCAGCCCGCACAACGTCCTGTACTCGCGCCCCGAGGGCGCGCGCATCTACACGATCTGCGGGCACGTGCGCGTGACGAACGGCGAGGCGGACTTCGCGCACCCGGTCCGCGACCTGCGCCGCACGGCCTGGCACGAGGTCTGCCACACCGTCGTCGACGGCTGGACGCAAGGCCAGCGCGAGGGGCTCGAGCCGCTCGCGCCGCTCTACGCGCTGATGACGGGCCGCGCGCGCGCGCAGTACCAGGGGCCGCCGGGCTGGCTGCACATGGTCGACGAGCACCTGATCCGCGCCGTCGTCGCGCGCCTCTCGGCGCGGGTCGACGGCGAGGCGGCCGGACGCGAGGTCCTCGCCAAGGAGCGCGCGGAGGGCTTCGCGCTGATCGAGCCCGTTCACGAGCTGCTCAAGGACTACGAGTCCTCGCGCCGCAAGAACCGCGACCTGCGCTCCCTCTACCCGCGCCTGATCGCGGCGTTCGCGCGCGTCCGAGCGCCCGCCGCATGACGCTGTCCGAAGTCCTGCTGACGGGCGTGCGCGTCTTCGCCTGGGCCGGCTTCGCGGTCCTGGCCCTGCGCATGTCGATCAAGGACGCGCGCGTGCAGAAGATCATGCACCGCGAGCTCTCGCTCGGCGCCCTGCTCGCGGCCGGCGCGTACGTCCTGCTCGCGGGCAACACCCTGCTGGGCCTCGCCGGCTACTCGCGCGCCTGGTTCTTCGGCTCGTTCTACCTGGACCTGCTGATCCATCTCGCGCTCACGGCGGCCGCCGCCGTCGGGCTCTGGCAGCTGCGCGTCTGGCCCGCCGGAGACGCCAAGCTCTTCCTCCTGCTCGGCGCGGTCGCGCCGCTGCTGACGCGCGTGCCGGACTTCCAGGGCGGGCGCTACTTCTTCTCGACCCTCGTCAACGTCTTCCTGCCCGCGTGCGCCTTCGTCGCGCTGCAGATCGGCGTCTATCTGTGGCAGACGCGCCTCAAGCACACCGCCGGCTTCCTGCGCGACGCGGGCTGGAACCGGCTCTGGGTCCTGGGCCGCGACGGCGCGGTCTCGGCCGCGCGGCGCAACTGGCATCGGCTGCGCGTCTACGCGCGCGGCGCGCGGCGCTATCCCGCGAAGTTCGCGGGGCGCGCGGCGACGTGGGGGGCGATGTTCGTCTCGATCTCGGGGCTCTCGGCCCTGATCCATTCCTTCGTGCCGTCCGGCGCGGCGCGCTCCGCGATCAGCGTCGTGATTCTCTACGCGGTCATGCGCGGGCGAAAATCCTTCGGCACCCGGCTGGTCTGGGCGGGGGCCGCGGCCACGGGCCTCGCGTACGTCCTGCTGCCTCCGCAGTCGGCGTTCCGCTCGCACCTGCTCGTCGCCGCCGGCTCTCTGACGGTGTTCGGCTTCTTCCTGCAGTTCGGGGTCTCCTGGACGGTGAGCCTCGTCGGCGGCCGGGCGACCGAGGCGCTGCTGCCGTTCGCGGGCATGCTCTTCGGCTTCGTCCTCACGCTGTTCGGCGCGGTCCGCTCCGTCCTGCACGTGGGCGAGTCGTTCCTGAAGCTGGCCCTGCTCGGACTCTTCTTCGGCCTGTCGCACGTCTTCGTCCGGATCTGGGAGAGCGAGGACCGTCCGCTCATCCCGCTCGACAAGCTGAGGCCCTACATGCTGCCGCACCGGGAATTCCTCTCCTTGGCCGAGCGCGAGGATCCCGATTTCGTCGAGATCCACTTCTCCGAGCTCTACGCCGACGGGATGACCCTGCGCCAGGTCCGCGCGGCGCGGGGCTGGGCCGCGCGGCGGGACCTGCCCTCGATCCCGATCCAGACCACGATGTCGTTCGCGGTCTGGATCTTCCTCGGCTATCTGCTGACCTGGGCGCTGGGCGGGAGCCTGCTGGAGCGCCTGCTGTGAGGAGCGGGGTCCGCGTCGAGGCCGGAGCGGATCCGCGCGTCGAGCTCGTCGGCGCGCTGCAGTCTCTCGCCCGGGGCGCGCCGCCTCCGACCGCCCTCGAATCCCTGGCCGCGCGGCTTCGGGGCCAGCGGCGCCACCCCGCGGTCGCGGCCTGCGCGCGTCTCGGCGACGGCGACGCGCTCGGGCTCGTCGTCCAGCTCCTGTCGGCGGACGCGCGGCTCGAGTGGCGGCGGCCGCGGGAGATGCTCTCGCCGGACTTCGCCGCGGCCTGCGGAGGCTTCGACGGCCTCGAGAAGCTCCTCGAGCTCGTGCGCGACTTCGCGCGGCGCTCGCGCTTCTTCGCGCTGTGCGCGGACGCGGCGGCGGACTACGCGCCGGCGGTGCGGGCCGCGCGCGCGGGCCTGAGAACCGGAGCCCGGCAGGCCCTGCTGCTCGAGCGCTACCTCGGCGAGCGCCTGCCCGCGCACCTGCGCTTCGTGCTCTGCGGCCTCTACCGCTCCGGGCGCTACAACGCCTACATCCTGCCCTACCCGTATCCGCGCCCCGGAGAGTCCGCGCCGCCGCGCGGCCCCTACGACGTCGTCACGCTCCTGCCGCTGTTCGCGGAGGAGGAGTTCGAGTTCGACTCGCCGCTGCAGACGGGGCTTCTTCAGGAGCTCGTGTACTGCTGGGCCGAGCCGTTCGTCTGGGCCTACCGGCGCGAGCTGCTCGGAGACGCGCCGCCGCCGGACCTCCAGTACCGTACGACGCGCGTCCTCGTCGACCTCCTCTCGATCCGCGCGGCGGAGCGCGCGGGCCTGCGCAGCGCCGTCGCCCGGCCGAAAGGGCCGCTCGCCGACCGCGTTCGCGCCGCGCTGGGCCGCTACGAGCGCGGCGGCGCGCGATCGCTCGCGCAGTTCGCTCCGGCGCTCGCGCGCGCGATGACGCCGGCGAGGGGCGCATGAGGCTCGCCGCCGCGGCGCTGGCGCTGCTGGCCGGCGTCGGCGCCCGCGCGGAAGCGGCGCCGGCCTCGCGGCCCGAGGTGCGGCTCGACGCGCGCGTCGAGCTCTGCGCGGCCCTGCACCTGCTCGCGGCGCGCGCGGGGCGGACGGCCGAGCCGGGCTTCCGCGACGACGGCGGCGCCTACGCCCGCGAGCTCCTCGCCGCGACGGTCGAGCTCAGCACGCACCCGGCCGTCGCCGCCTACGTGCGCGCCCTGCGGCGCCCGACGGCCGCGGCGGGCTTCCGCTTCATGACCGCCCTGCACGAGGCCCGCCGCTGCCTGGACGACGGCCTGCGCCTGCGCGCGGACCGCGAGGACTGCCGCGGCTCGTCGTTCGCGCACGCGGCCGAGGACTTCGCCGCGCGCGCGCGCTTCCGCGAGCTCCTGCCGAGGCTCGAGGCGGCGGAGCGCGCGCCGCTCGACGCGCTCGAGCGCTCTCGCTCGCGCGAGGACCTCGTGAGCCTCTACGAGCGCTACGCGCGGCTCTCCGCGGGCGCCCAGCGCGTGGCCCCGTCACCGCTTCTCGAGAGCGGGCGCGTCTGGAACGACCTGGACCGCGAGGCCGACGGCCGCTACCAGATCCTGACCGCGATCAGCCCGAGCTCCGCGACGCGCGCGTTCGACTGGACTCCGCTCCTGCGCGACGTGGGCCACGAGCATTCCCACGCCCTGCTCGACGCCGCGGTCGACGCGGCCGACGGCGCGGCGGGGCCCGCGCCGTCGGGGGAGGGCGCGGACTGCTACGGCTCCTGGAGCCAGTGCCTGCGCGAGCACGTCGCGCAGGGCGTGTCGCTGCGCCTCGTCCAGCGCGCGGCGGAGACCGGCGACCCCGCGCCGGCGCCGGAGCCGGCGGCCAACGCGCGCCTGCCGTGGCACGCCGAGGCGGCGGCGGCCCTGCGCGACTACGAGGCCGACCCGCGGCGCTACCCGACGCTGCGGGACTTCGTGCCGGTCCTCGTCTCCCGCCTGCGCGCTCTCGCCGCCGCGCGCCCCGGCGCGGCCGCCGCGCGGGCGCCGGCCGCGCGGGAACGGGAGAACGCGCCGGCGCGCCGGGCGATGGAGCGGGGCGTCGAGCTCTTCTCGGCCGGCCGCTCGACCGAGGCCGCCGAGGCGTTCTCGGCCGCCGCCGCGGCCGGCGGCGGAGCGTCCGCCGAGATGAGCCTGGCCGCGGCGCGCCGCGCCCAGGGGCGGCCGGACGAGGCGGCCGCGGCGCTCGACCGCGCGGTCGCGGACGCGCGCTCCGACGACAGCCTCGGCCCGACCGCGCTTCCCGACGCGCTCTCCTCGCGCGCCGACCTCCGCGCTCTGCGCGGCGACGCGGCGGGCGCCGCCGCGGACCTGGAGGAGGCGCTCGAGACGGCGGCGCTGGACTGGCCGCGCCGCGCGGAGACGGAGCGCGCTCTGGCCGCGCTCCGCGCCCCCCGGCGCTGAGGACGCTCCTTTCGTCGCGAAGCGCGCTCCGCCCGTCTCGCGAAGATCGCGGCTTTCGCCGCGCCGATAATTCTCCATTTGTTTCCTTGAAGGCGGAGGGACGGAGGGGCTACCCTGAAGTCATGAAGCCGCTCTTCTCGCTCTTCGCGAAAACCCCCGTCCCGACGGCACCGGCGGCGGAGCCGCCGCCCGCGGCGCCGGCTCCGGCGCCCGCTCCCGTCGTCCCGTCTCGCCGGGTGGAAGGCAGGCGCGAGTTCCGCGGCCTCCTCTGGCTCCCCGTCCTCGAAGTGAGCGACGACGAGAAGCTGGTCGTGTCGGCGAGGGCCGGGCTGCCGCACTGCCTGCGCTGCGAGCGCGCGCTGAGTTTGGCGGCGGGGCCGCGCGAGGAGTGGGAGTGCGGGGGCTGCGGGGACAAGAGGCCCGGCTCGGAAGTCGATTTTTTCGCGACGGACTCCGTCGTCGCGGAGGGGCTCAAGGCTTTTTTCGCGGAGAACCCGGGCTTCCGCCCCGCGCCCGGCCTTTCCGCGCCGCTGCGCGCGCTGGCCGCGTCGGCTTAGTCCGCGTCCCGCCGTCATTAGCTAGAATGGCGCCGTGGGGGACGCCCGCTGGAGTCGATGGCCCGCGTCGTGCGCCGCGGCGCTCGCGGCGGCGCTCCTGCTGAGCGCCGCCGCCGCGGCCGAGGACGACCGCTCGTACCGCTACGACTACGAGGACGTGTTCCGTCCCTTCTTCGTCCTCGACCCGGCGGAGGGCGTGTACCGCTCGGCCCGCGACGGAGCCCTGAGCTCCGCGTTTCCCGCGGCCAAGGCGCCGGGCGCGTTCCGCGTCTTCATCGTGGGCGGCTCGATCGCGCGCATGGACGGCGGGCGCGGCCTGCGCGAGGCTCTCGAGCGGCTCCTGCCGGGCCGCGCCGTCGAGGTGCTCGACTGCGGGATGTCGGGCTACGACAGCCCGCGCGAGGAGCTGGTTCTGCGCGAGGTCCTGGACTACGCGCCCGACGCGGTCGTGCTGATGACGGGCCACAACGAGTCGCTGTCCCGGCCCTGGGTCCCGCGCTGGCGCCTGCTCGCCGCGCGCTGGGCGCGCTCCCTCGGGCTCGCGCGCGTGCGGCCTCCGGAGCCGCGGCCCGCCGGAGCGGCGCGGCGGGAGGCCGTCGCGGCGCGGCTCGGCGAGCTCAAGGCCGCGGTGCGCCGCATGGCGCGCGCGAGCGCGGCGCGCGGCGTGCCGCTCGTCGTCTTCCTCCCGCCGCTGAACGTCCGCGATCGGCCGACGTCTTCGGCTCTGCCGCGCGCCCCGTCCTTCCGCGCCGGCTGGCTGAAGGCCCTCGCCGGGGACTGCGCGGGCGCGCGCCGCGCCTGGGCTGCGGCGCCCGGCGTTCCGGCGAGCTCGGCGTCGCTCGCGTCCTTCTTCTCGGCGCGCTGCCTCGAGTCGGAGGGAAAGGCGGCGGCGGCCGACGCGGCCTACGCGCGCGCTCTCGCCCTCGAGGAGCCGCTGTCGGGGCGCTGCGGGCCCGACTGCCGCGCGGCTCTGGTCCGCGCCGCGCGCGACGGGGGGGCGGCGGCGGCCGACGCCGACGCCGAGTTCCGCGCCTACGCGGCGCCGCGCGCGCCGGGCCTCGACGAGTTCGCGGACTCGGTCCATTGGCGGCCGAGCCTCAACGCGCTCGCGACGCGCGCGATCGTCGCGGGCCTGCGCGCGACCCCGGCCGGAGCCGCCTTCGCGCGCGCGGAGCCGCCGCGGCCCCCGCGCCCCGCGCGGCGCCGCGACGCGGCGGAGTGGGACGCGCTCCTGCGCTCGGCGGCCGCGGACCAGGCGCTCCGCGCTTCGGACGAGACCTCGGCGGTCCTTCTCGCCGCCCTCGAGTACGCCGCGCCTCGCCGCCGCGGGGCGCTGGACGCCCCGGAGCTCCTCGCGCGCCTCGAGCGCGACTCGGCGTCGAAGGGCGCGGCCTGGGGCATGCCCGCGCTCGCGGTCCCGCGCGCCGCGTACGAGCGCGCGCTCGCCGGGGCTCTGCTCGCGCTCGGCCGCGCGGCCGAGGCGCGCCGCGCCTTCGACGCCGCGGCGCGCGCCGGCGCGCGCGGCGACGAGCTGCTCGAGGAGCGTTCCGCGTATTGGCGCCGCGCCGGCCAGGCCGCGCGGGCGGAGCGCCTCCTGGCGGGAGTGCGGCGGCGGCGCGGCGTCTACGAGTCGGACGGCGACGCGGCCGACGTGCGCGAGCTCTGGTGCCGCGAGCCGATCCCCGACGCGCCGGCGCGGCTGACCTGCGCGCGCGTCGAGCTCGCGCTCGGCGCGGCGGACGCGGCGGCGGCGCAGGCCGAGCGCGTCCTGTCCGGGGCGGGCGCGGCCGCCGTCCGGCGCGAGGCGGCGCTGGTCCTTCAAGACGCGGGCCGGCTCGACCGCGCGCTCGCGGAGCTCGAGACGCTCGCGCGGCGCGCGCCGGACGACGGCGGCGTCCTGCGCGATTACGGCGTGGCGCTGTTCCGCTCCGGGCGGCGCGCCGAGGCCGTGCCCGTCCTCGCGCGGGCGGCCTCGCGCGAGAAGGAGCCGGGCGGCGCCGCGCTCAGCTACGCGACGGCGCTCGACGCGGCCGGGCGCCGCGAGGAGGCGCGCGGCGTCCTGGCGGCGGCGCTCGCGCGCGCGAAAGGAGACGACGCCGCGCGCCTGGCGGCGGCGCTGAAGGAGCTCGGGCCGTCTCCCTAGCGCCGCGAGCGGCCGACGAAAACCAAACCACAGAGACACCAAGACACAAAGAACGGAGAGAGTAACGACGTTGTTTCTCTCCGTTTTCTCTGTGTCTCTGTGTCTTTGTGGTTATCCGCCGTTTTTTCGCGCTAGAGCGGCAGCTCGGAGGTCAGGGCCGCCCAGCCCTCGAAGCCGGGGAACTTCGCGCCGTCCTCTCCGACGAGCTGGTCGCCGAGCCAGGACACGGGCTGAGGCTTGAACGAGACCTCGAGGAACACCCGGCAGCCGGCCGCGTACGCCGCGCGCACGGCGTCGAGGTGGCGCTCGCAGGCGACGGTCTGCTCGACGAGCAGGGCGCCGATGCGCACGGGATCGGTCTCCGCTTTCCCGGACGTCCCCATGAAGACGGGAACCTTCGGCGCGCGGAGCTTGATCGACGCGAGCGCCTGGCGCAGGGGGGCCTTCGCGCCCTCGAACGCCGCGGTGTGGTAGGGGCCCTCGACCTTGAGGACCTTGACCTTGACCGGCCAGTCCTCCTTGGCCGCCTTCGCCGCGTAGGCCTCGAGCGCGGCGAGGGTCCCGCCGAGCGTGCCGCGGCCGACGGTGTTCCACAGCGCGATCGAGACGCCGGGCGCCTCGGCGAGGGACTCCTCGACGTCGCGGAAGTCGTCGGTCGACGCGGCCGCGAGCCCCATCGGCGCGTCGAACTTCGCGCAGCAGTCGGAGAAGGCCTTCGCGCGCGCGGCGATGAAGACGCCGGAGTCCTCGACGCTCAGCGCCTCGGCCGCGACGAGCGCGGCGACGACGCCCATCGAGTGGCCGATGGCGCCGTCGAGCTCGAGCTCGGGATGCGAGGCCCGGTAGGCGAGCCAGTGCGCGACGTGGCTGGCGTGGATCGCGCGCTGGGCGTTGAAGGTCTTCGCGAGGACGTCGTCAGGAGTCGTCGTCAGCAGGGCCTCGAGGTCGGCGCCGAGGCTGGGCTTCAGGCGCTCGATCACGGCGCGCGCGGCGGGCCGCTTGAGCAGCTCGACGCCCATGCCCGCCTCCTGCACCGACTGGCCGGCGAACAGCGCGCAGACTTTCTGGCTCATGGGCATGAGGATATCGAATTTCCGGCCGGCCCGGCCAGCGCGGTCAGGAGACCAGGAACGAGCACGCCGCGAAGCGGCCGGAGTGCGACAGCGAGAGGCTCCAGTCCTGCGGCCGGCCGCGCCAGAGCACGGCGGGCAGGCCGCCGTCCTCGGACAGCGCGAGCTTGGCCGCGCTGCCGATCTCGTCGTTGCAGGAGGCGATGAAGTCGAGCGCGCGCTCGCGCGCGTAGGCGCCGGGCGCCTCGCCGGCCGGGACCGCGGAGACGTCCCAGACCACGTCGCCCTCGGTCTCCTCGTCGCCGATGAAGCCGCCGCGCAGGACCGCGACGCAGTGGAGCTTGTCCTCGTCGTCGTCGGTGAAGCGCAGGTCGACGAGAAGGCCCGTCGTCACGTGCGCGGCCTTGCGCCGGAACAGGTCCACCTCGATGTCGCGGAACGCGCCGTGCGCGACGACGAGCCCGGCCCGCGCGAGCGCCTTGTGGACCGCCTCCTTCGCGCAGAAGTGGCGCCAGAAGGCGCGGAAGAACTCGGGCCCCTTCTTTTCGCGGACGGCCGCGAGCTCGCGCGGAGTCAGGTGGCGCTCGAGCCACTCGGGGTCGGCGTCGGAGAGATCCTCGGAGAAGTTCTCGCGCAGGAGCGGGGAGCGCAGGTCGACGACGTCGTTGCCGCCGCAGTTCTTCGGCATCGGGCAGTCCTTCCACCACTCGTTCTGCATCTCGGCCAGGCGGTCGAAGAGCCGCTGGGTGATCGCGCGCGGGTTCGTCTCGCCCGGGCGCGCGCCGTCGATGAGGTCGCAGACGACGCGAAAAGCGCTTCCTTCCGGCGGGCGCACCGTCGTGCCGAGCTGGGCGTCCGAGCGCAGATAGACGCAGAGGAACTTCGCGCTCGGGACCTCGAGCGCCATCTTGCCGAGGAAGTCCTTCGGCCGCCGCGCCTCGAACCAGCCCGAGCGCGAGCGGCCGGCCTCCGGATAGACGAAGATCGCGCCGCCCTCGCGCAGGATCCACACGCACTTGTCGAAGGCCTTCTGCCGCCAGGCTTCGGACTCGGCGTCCTCGCCGCCGCGCAGGAACGGGATGCAGCGGCAGACGTACAGCAGCGCGCGGATGAACCGGCTCTTCAAAGGCCCGCCGAGCCGGTAGTAGTTCGTGTACTCGGGCGTGGACCAGGGGATGCGCAGGTCCTCGAGCACGCGCGACATCGGGAACACCGCCCAGTACACGAGGAACGAATCGATCAGCGTCAGATGATTCGCCGCCCAGATCACGGGTCCCGGGTGCGCGTCGAGCTTGCGCCAGATCTCGGCGCGGACGCGGCCGATGTCCGCCGCCAGGCGGTAGCCGAAACGGAGCCGCGCGACCGCCGCCACGAAGAGCGAAATCGGGACGGCGACCGCGCGGCTGAACCGCCACTGGCGCCGGAGTATGGAGACGTCCTCCGGCGTCAGCGGCATTAGGAGAGCGTCGAGGCCGCGGCGACGGCTTCCTGCAGGGCCTTGCGGACCTCGGCGACCTTCTTCTCCTCGATCGGGCGGCGGCGGCCGGCGGCCTCCGCGACCTCCTGGGAGACGCGCAGCTTCGCGGCCGACATCTTGAGGCGCGTGCGGATCTCGGCCTCCTCGGTGCGCAGCTTCGCGACCGCGGCCGCGTCGCCGCCGGAGGACTGCCCCTTGATCTTGTCGAGCACGACGTTGAGCTCGTTGTTGAGCGCGTCGCAGGAGGTCTTGTCGTTCGAGTAGGTCTTCTGCTTGGCGGCGGCGAGCTTGGCCGGATCGGCGAGCAGGGCGTCGTAGTCCTTCGCCTGCTCGGCGAGGGTCTTGACGTTCGCGACGGCCTCGGCGCGCTCGGCGCCGGCCAGCTTCTCGGCCTTCGCGGCCATCTTCTTGAGCGCGTCGGACATCTTCCAGCCGTCGCCGGTGGCCATGATGTAGGCGAAGGAGACGACGTTCTGGAGGTACGCGTCGTTCTTCGCCATGTGGCCGAGGTCCATCAGCATCTTGACCGAGAGGCCGGGCGTGGCGGCGAGCGCGTCCTGGCCGTCGAGGATGCGCAGCTTGCCGAGCTCGCCGGCGACGAGCTTGTACTCGGCGGTGCCGTCGATCGGCACCTTCGTCGTGAGCTTCGTCAGGAACTGGCGCTCGATCGACATCGTGATGTCGGCGAGGTTCGACGACTCGATGCCCATGCCGACGATGTGGCCGAGATAGGGGGTGTTCCCGTCGGCCTTCGCGAAGTTCGCCTCGTTGGTCGCGTACTTCTTGACCCCCGCGGTGATCCGCTTCTCGGCCTCCTCGGGAGAGATCGTGTTGATGTCCGTCGCCTCGACGACCGCCTGCTTGCGCATGAATGCCATGGTCTTAGTCCTCCAGAACTTGATTCTAGGATTTTTCGCGCCGATTTCCCACAGAAGCGGCCCATTCCGAGGCGCGCGCGTCCGCCAGAGCGGGGTCGAGCGCGCGCGCCTTCTCCAGGGCGGCCTCGGCTCCCCGCGCGTCGCCCGCGCGCCGGCGCGCGGCGGAGAGGTCGGCGAGGCCGCGCGCGTCGCGGCCGGTGAGCGCGGCGGCGGTCTCGAGCGCGGCCAGGGCCTCGCGGTCGCGCCCCAGCTTGAGGAGCAGGGCCCCGCGCTCGGCGTGCGCGAGCGCGTGGCGCGCCTCGATCTTGATCGCCTTCTCGTAGGAAGCGAGCGCGGCCTCGGGCTCCCCGAGCTCGGCCTGGAGGCGCGCGCGCGCGACGGCCGCCTCTTCGCCGCGCGTCTTGAGGCGCACGGCGCGATCGAGCGAGGCGAGCGCCTCGCGCGGGCGGCCGCAGGCGCGCTGGGCCTCGGCCAGCCAGATCCAGTTCGCGGCGCGCGTCGGCTCCGCCCGGGCCGCGGCCGCCAAGTCCCGCTCGGCCTCGGCGGCGCGGCCGGCGGCGAGCAGCAGCTTCGCGCGCCAGCGCCGCGCGAGCGCGTCGGCCGGAGCGCGCGCGACGAGCGAGTCGAGGTCGCGCAGCGCGGACTCGCGCTCGGCGGGGGGCCAGCCGCCGGGCATGTTCTCGTACTTCAAGTCGAGCCGCGCCGCGCGGTCGAGATAGGCGATCCAGAGATCGAGGCGGCCCTTGCGCCGCCACGCCGTCGATAATCCTTGCATCCACAGCGTGCGGCGCGGCGTGGCCTTGAGCGCATCCTCGAGCTCGGCGATCGCCTCGTCGAGGCGGCCGAGCGCGAGGAGCCCCATGCCGTGGAAGCCGCGCAGGAGGTCGCGCAGGCCGCGGCCGGGCTTCAGGGACAGCGCGCGCTCGTGATCGGCGCGCATGCCCTCGAGATCGCCGAAATGCCGCCGGGCTTCGGCGCGCCAAGCGAAGATCTTGGCCCAGCGCGGCGCGAGCTCGGCGGCGCGGTCCAGGTACTGCAGGCCCTTGCGGTCGCGGAAGATCGCAAGGAGCGCGCGCCCGGTCCAGGCCCAATTCCAAGCCGTCGCGTCGGGAAGGAGCAAAGAGGCTTCCAAGTCCGCGAGGCCACCCTCGCGGTCGAGCATCTTGATGCGGGCGGTGCCGCGCCAGATCAGCAGGGCCGACGAGCGCAGCCCGAGCTCCTCGGCGCGGTCGAAGTCGGCCTTGACCGCGGGGAAGTCCTTGCGCCAGGGCAGGGCGGCGCGCAGGGCCCAGGCCTCGGCCGAGCGCGGATGGCGGCGAATCTCGGCGTCGAGCAGGCGCTGGACGCGCGCGTTGCGGCGGCGGATCGCGGCGCTCAGGTACTCCTTCGAGTTGCCGAACGAGTCGTTGCGCGACCACGCCCGCGTCATCCTGCGCCAGGTCTCCGCGGCGTCGCGCGTCTCCAGGACCTCGTACTCGGAGTCCTCGATGCCGAGGAAGCCCTCGGCGTCCTCGTCGCTCATCGCCTCAGTTCTCGCTCCAGCGCTTGAAGAGCAGGCCGCCGTTGACGTCGCCGAAGCCGAAGCTGGCCTTGATCACGTACTCGAGCTCCTTCGTCTTCATCTCGTGCGGGATGCTCGCGCCGATCGGGATCTGCGGATGCACGTCCTCGGAGTTGATCGACGGATGCACGTAGCCGTTCAGGATCTGGTCGACGACGGCGACCGACTCGAGCGCGCCCGCAGCACCCAAAGTGTGGCCGATCATCGACTTCGTGGACTGGATCAGCGGGAACTTGTCGAGCGGGAGCTCGAGGGCCTTGATCCAGGAGCCGACCTCGCGCGGGTCCGCCGTCGTCGAGGTGAGATGGCCGTTGATCAGCGAGATCCGCTTCGGGTCCACGCCTCCGTCCTTGATCACCTGGCGGATGCAGCGCGCGACGCCGTCGGGGTTCGGGAAGGTCATCGTGCCGCCGTCGCGCTGGCCGCCGGAGTTGCAGTACGCGGAGACGAGCTCGCACAGGATCTTCGCGCCGCGCTTGCGCGCGTGCTCGAGCGTCTCCAGGCGCAGGATGCCGGCGCCGCCCGCGGGCACGAAGCCGCAGGCGCCCGCGCCCATCGGCTGGGCGCCCTTCTCGGGCATCTCGTTGAACTTGGAGCAGAGCACGTCGCGCATCGCGTCGAAGCCGGACCAGGTCGCGTAGTGCGTGCCCTCGGCCCCGCCCGCGTACATGGATTCACAATAGCCCAACTGGAGGTGCTTGAAGGCGTCGAATATGGCTTCCGTACCCGTATTGCACGCCGACGAGTTCGTCGTGGTTTGCCCGCCGAGCCCCAGGAACTTCCCCACGGCCACGGACACCGAGCTCTCCATGATCTTCGGCACGATGTCCGTTCCCATCGGCCGGCAGCCCATGCCGGGCTCCTGGCTCTCGGCCTCGCTCATCACGGGCCCGAGCTCCTCGAACATCGTGTCCATGCCGCCGATGCCGCAGCCGATGATCGCGCCGCTGTCCCAGTCGACGGGCGTGTCGTTGTAGCCCTTCTTGAGATCCGCGGCGACGCCGGACATCTTCGCGGCCTCGACGGCGGCGAGCGTTGCGTAGACCATCGCCTCGTTGAGCTTGTTGAGGTCCGCCGACGGGATGACGGACTCGATGAAGTCCATGTCGATCGGCGGCTTGCCGCCGATCTGGCAGGCGAAGTTCAGCTTCCGGAGCTCCTCGTGCCGGGAGATGCCGGACTTCCCGGCCTTGAGCGCCGCGCGATAGGCGGGCACGCCGACGCCGTTCGGGGCGACGGCTCCGTAGCCGGTGACGACGACGCGTTTAGAGTACCTCATGCACCCTCCGAGCCTTTGGGCACGAACATTCCGGCGGTCTGTCCGACGAAGACGGTCTCGCCGTCCTTCGGGCCGCCGAGGAACTGGATCTCGACTTCGCTGACGAGCTTGCTGCCGCGGAAATAGCCGTTCTCGCCGAACGTCGCCTGCGCGATCGTGCGCTCGCCGGGGCGCACGGGCTTCTTGAAGACGGCGCGGTCGACCGAGGTGAAGAAGCCCACGAGCTGGGCGATCTCCTCGGGCGTGCTCGTCTTGGCGATGTGATAGATGCACCAGCCGACGGAGCCGATCTGCGCGGCCATCTCGATGAGCTTGACGCCGGGCACGACGGGATAGCCGGGGAAGTGTCCCGCGCAGTCCTCGTCCTTCCAGGTGTAGGCGCCGACGATGTGCTCGTCGTCGAGCTCCAGAATCTCATCGATGAAACGCATCGGCCGCTGCTGCGGGATCATCTTGAGGACTTGGGCCGGCGTCAGGATGGTCATTAGAGCTGCATGCCTCCGTCGACGGCGATCACCGCGCCGTTGAGGTACTGGTTTTCCACCGCGTGCCAGACGGTCTCGGCCACGGCCTCGGGAGCTCCGAAGGAGCCGAGGGCCACGTCCTTCTTGATGCCGGCGCGCTGATCGTCGGGGATGGAGGCGGTCATGGCGGTCTCGATGAAGCCGGGCGCGACGGCGACGACGCGCACGCCCTTCGGCCCGACCTCGGAGGCGAACTGCAGGGTCAGCGCCTCGAGCGCGGCCTTGGACGCGCGGTAGACCGCCGAGCCGATCACGGCCTTGCGCGCGAGAACCGAGGAGATGTTCACGATGACGCCGGCCTCGCTGCGCGCCATTTCTTTGGCGAAGTCGCGCATCAAAAACAACGGCGCTTTTAGATTTGTGTCGATGATCTTGGTGAACGATTCTTCCGTGATCATCAGTGCCGGCTCGTGGGGCTTATCGATTCCGGCGTTGTTGATCAGACAATACGGGTTGCCCTGAGCCAGCACCGCTTCCAGTAGGGCTTTACGTCCACTGTTCGTCGACAGATCGGCCTTCACGATGAACGATCCCGGAATTTCCGCGGCGACCGACTTGGCCGCGGCCTCGTTTCCGTTGTAGTGGATGCAGACCTTGAGCTGGCCGTCCGACTTCGCGTGGATCATCCTCGCGATCGCCGCGCCGATCCCGCCCGAGCCGCCCGTCACCACCGCGATGTCGGACATATTATTCCTTGATCTTGAGTTTGCCGCCGAAGGCCATCTCGGACACCAGCGGGTAGTCTTCGTAGCGGATGTTCTTGTGGCAGCCGACGTTCGCGTTCGCGCAGGCCAGGATCTTGCGCCCGTCGGCGAAAACCTCGGCGTCGGCGCGCACGAACACGTCGCCGCTCGGTGCGCGGAACGACTTGAGCACGCGCACGCGGGTGTCGATGCGCTTGTCCTTCGGCGTGACCTCGCCGAAGAGCTCGACGCGCTCGAAGCCGAGCGCGCGGCCGGTGCCGATCGAGCCGGTCCAGGCGTGGTAGATCCCGATCATCTGCCAGACGCCGTCGACGAGGAGCGCGGCGGGCTTCGTCCCGCCGTTCATCGAAAAGAACCACTCGGTCGGCGCGTTCCCGCGCGACGCGAGCACCTCTCCCTCGCCCGTCGCCGGATCGGCCGAGAGCGCGTGCACCTCGGAGACCTCGAGCATCAGCGAGTCGGGCAGGAGCGGCATTTCGTTCGGGGCATCAATGACTAAGTTGCCGCGCGAGAGCGCGACGACCTCGGGAGGGGAGAAGCTCTTGCGGCTCTTGAACTCCTCCCAGGTCAGGCGCTTGCGGTACGGCGCGGGCGGGACGGGGGAAATCGGCGGCGCGGCGGCGCCGTCGCTCTCCCAGAAGGTCGTGCCGACCTGCGCGGACTCGATCGTGTACACCGGCGTGCCGTCGACCGAGACGCTCGCCTTGCCGGTCACGAGCGTCTCGCCACCGTCGCGCTCGACCTTGAGCACGTCGACCGAGTAGACGATCTCCTTGTCGTAGGGCCGGATCTGGCCGAAGAAGGAGACGCCTTCCATGCCGAGCGGCTTGAAGCTCCCCTCGAGCCCGCGCCACGCGGCGAAGAGGCGCAGGGCCTGCCAGACCGCGTCGATGCCCCAGCAGCCCGGCATCACGGGATCGCTCAGGAAATGACAGCCGTAGAACCAATCGTCGAAGCGGTTGCGCCGCACGGCCTCGATGCGCCCCGTTCCCGCGGCCGCGTCCCAGCTGACGGCGCGCACTTCGTGGAAGGGGAGAAGCAATCCGCTCGGCAGGACGGACAGGTCCGGCGCGATCGCGGCCGTCATGAGACGACCTCCATGTACCCGCCGCCCCAGGCGAGCCCCGCGCCGAGCACCGCGTAAACGATCTGGTCGCCCTTCTTGAACTTGTCCCAGTTCTGGGCGATCGCGGACGGCGCGCCGGCGGCGGCGATGTTGCCCTGGTTCTGGACGTTGCGCAGGTGGCGGTCGGCGGGCAGGCGCAGGTGGCCGAGGATGGAGTTCTGCATCACGAAGTTGGCCTGGTGGCTGACGGTGTAGACGTCCTCGGCGTAGAGCGACTTGGCGGCGGCGATGGCCTCGAACATCTCGACGGTCTTGCGGATGGAGAACTCGCGCACGGCGGCGCCGTCCTGGCGGAAGTGGCCGCAGGTGTCGACGGCGATGGCGCCGGCCTCCTTCGGGTTCGTCGCGAAGACGAGCGGCTCGACGCTCAGGCGCCCGCGGTGGCGCAGCGAGCAGAGCTGGGCGGCGGCGCCGTCGCCCCAGATGTAGCCGTCGATGCTCTTCGAGGAATAGTCGGTGCGCGTGGTGTAGGCGGAGCTCTGGAGCGTCAGCACGTACTCGGGCCAGGCCTTCTCCTCCATGTCGGCGAGCAGCTTCATGTGGCGCGCGAACGACGAGCACGCCGAGTTTACGTCCATGTGCGGGCCGCCGCCGATGCCGAGGTCCTTGGCCACCGCGTTGGCCATCGTGGGCAGGAGGTCGAAGGGCGTGTCGTTGTTGGCCACGACCATGCCGATCTGCTCGGGCCGCACGCCGGTGTGCGCGATCGCCTTCTGCGCGGCGCGGACCGCCAGCGTGACCGGCGTCTCGCCGAGCGCGCGCGCGTGCGCGATCGCCTGCATCGGATCTTTGTTCTTGGTCTCCTTGATGTACTCGCGCGAGAGGACCGAGTGGCGGTTGTGGATGCCGAGGCGCGAGCGGTTCCAGTCCGGGCCCTTTTCCAAGCCGACTTCGTTGTGCAGGAAGTCGTCGTCGAGCTCGTTCTTCGGGAGGGCCCAGCCCATCCCGAGGATGGAGAAGGGGACGCTCACAGGCCGGAGATCGCTTCTCCGCCGTCGACGCGGACGATGGTGCCGTTGGCCCAGCGCAGCGTCGGGCCGCAGAGCCCCAGGATGGTCTCGGCGATGTCCTCGGGAGTCGTCAGGCGGTGGAACGGATTGCGGATGCGCGCCTGCGCCTTCATGAGGTCGAAGTTCGGGATCGCGTTGCCGGCGGGCGTGTCGGTGATGCCGGCCTGCACGATGTAGGAGGACACGCCGTAGGGCGCGAGCTCGACGGCCATCGCGCGGCACGAGGCCTCGAGCGCGGTCTTCGCCGCGGAGACGGCGGCGTAGCCCTTCCACGCGATCTCGTTGCCCTCGGAGGTCATCGCGACCAGGCGCGCGTCCTTGCTGAGAAGGCCTTCCTTGCAGAGCTCGCGGCCCCAGAGCAGATAGTCGTAGCCCATCATGAAGATGGTCTTGGACAGATCGTCCTGCGTGAGCAGCTCCTCGCGGTACGGGATGCGGCTGTCGGCGAGCGTGTGCAGGGCGTCGCAGCCCTTGTCGTGGAACGCCGTGTTGACCGCGGTCTTGACCTTCTCCGCCGGCAGGCCGAGCGCGTCGGCCAGGCCCTTGATCGCCTTGCCGCGGAAGTCCGGCGACTTGTCCTCGATCAGCAGGCGGCAGGAGCCGGCCGCGATCGACTGCATGAACAGATGTACTTTTCCTTGGCCGCAATGGTTGGCGATGCTCTCAAAGACCTCGCCTCTGCCTTCGTCGTCAAAAAGGTTGACGTTGTGGGTGATCAGCGTGACGCCGGAATTCCGGATCTCGTCGAAGTGGGGCTTGATGACCGTCTCGACGGTCCCTTCCTTATCTTTATGGCCGATCAGGATGTTGAAGCCCGCGCGTGCCAGTCTCTTAGCCGTGGCGAGGCCGAAGCCCGACGAGCCCCCGAGGATGACGGCCCACAGCCCGCTGCCGTGGAAATCCAGAGGATTTTTATTGTCCATCCGGACATTTTACCACGTCTTGAACGCCCGCCGTCATTGACGCGCGTCAACACGGACTCGTCTTCGAGCCTGGCACCAAAAGGTCAAGAGGCCTGGGACCTAAGCCTCCCCCGACGAGAGCCGGAGGACCTAAACGGCTTCCGCCCCGGTCGCGATAGAATGAGGATGGAGCCGGGACCGGCTCTAGGAGATTCACGATGAACCGACGCGTCCTCGCCGGCCTTCTCGCGCTGATTCCGCTCGGGGCGTCCTTCGCCTTCGCCGCTCCCGGCGAGATATTCGTCCCGGAGCGCGCCGTTCCCGCGCTTCCGCCCGCGCTCTCCGCTTCCGGCGCCGCCGTCTCCGGCGCGCTGACCGCGCCGTCGCTCTCGGTCCTGGCGGCGCCCGCGCTCTCCGCGCCCGCGCTCGCTCCCTCATTCGCGGCGGCTCCCGCCGTCGCCGCGCCGGCCGCGGTCGCCGCTTCTCCGTCCGCCGCCGTCGCCGCCCAGGCGGAGGCCGTGGCCCCCCTGATCCAAGCGATCGCCTCGCCGAACGTCTCGGGCGAGGACTCGTCGCGCGCCGTGAGCGACGCCGCGCTGATCCTGCAGGGCGGAGTCCTGCGCGGCGGCGCCGCGTCCGCGATCGGCGGCGCCGCGGCGGCCGACGACGGCCCGCGTCCGACTCTCGCGGGCGCGTCGCCGGCGCGCGAGACGGCCGCCGCGCCCGCGCCGGTCTCCGCGCCGGCCGCCCCGCGCGGCCCCGCCGCCGTCGACAGCCGATCCGCGTACCGCTTCGCGCGCGCCTTCCTGGCCTCGGTCGCGACGACCTTCGGCGTCAACTTCAGCCTGCCGCCGGCCGGGCCGCGCCTGACCGCGGACCTCCTCGCCGAGGCGGCGACGAAGCGCGCCGTCCTCTCCGACGTCGACGACACGCTCGCGAAGTACAGCACCGTGCTGACCCACGAGACCGTGGACGCCATCGTGGCCGTGCGCCGCGCGGGCAAGCTCTTCGCCGCGATCACCGACCGGCCGGACTCGGTCAAGCCCGGCTCGTCGCAGATGTCGGCGTTCGACTCTCTGGCCTCGATCCCGGCGGCCGACCGCGCGGGCATCCTCGTCGCCACCAACGGCGGCGGCAAGATCTACGAGTACGACGCCGCCGGAACGCCGAAGCTGATCTTCGAGGAGCCCGCTTTGCCCGAGAGCGTCCGGCCCGCGATCGCCGAGGCCGCGAACTCGGTCAAGGCGCTCCTGCCCGGGCTCGGCGTCTCGGTCAAGAGCGAGTTCAACAGCCCGTACGGCTACGGCATGATTTTAATGGAAGGAACGCCCGAGGCGGCGGTGAAGTCCCTGGCCGCGTCGCTGCAGACCGAGCTGCGTTCGCGCGGCGTCGACTACGAGGTCGAGGGCCGCATGGCCAAGGACCCGAAGCTCCCGCCTTATCTCACCTTCTCGAAGCTCGACAAGTCCGTCGCGGCCGCGCGCATCGCCGAGCTCAAGAAGATCTCGGCCGGCGACGCCGTCATCCTCGGCGACAGCATGTACGCGCCGAAGCACAACGAGAATCTGAGCCCGCTGGGCCGCGCGGCCGTCGCCGCCGCCTCGCGCATCGCGGGGCCGCTGCCGCTCACCGGCAACTCGACCGACCGCAACATGGAGCGCGCCTTGCCCGGCGCGCTGACGCTCAGCGTCGGCGGCAGCGCCGACGCTGGGATGGCGAACGCCTACGTCCTCGAGGGCAAGGGCCCGGAGGTCACGCGCCGCGTGCTCGCGGCCGCGGCCTCGCGCCCCCTCGGCTACGGCGAGAAGATCGCCCTCGAGGAGACGCGGCTCGCGGACCTCCATCGCGCCGAGGCTCTCGCGATCCCGGGCGCCAAAGGCGTGAGCGCGACGGCTCTGTACCCGTACGGCCTCGGCCACGACTCGTTCTCCGTGAATGTCCGCTTCGACGACGCCGTGACCGCCCTCGCGGCGGCGCGCGCCGGACGCTTCAAGGAGCTCGCCCCGGCGTCCGACGGCTCGCGCGTCTATATGAGCTGGTCCCTGCCGAACGGCGCGGAGGCGGCCTACTTCTCCGGCGTCGAGTCGCGCATGAAGGCGGAGTACGCGGGCATCCCCGGCGTCGCCGGCTCCCGGATCGTCGAGTACTCGGCCTACGGCGCCGGCGTCAACCTCCGGGGGCTCGAGGTCTTCTTCAAGGACGAGGCCTCGCTGGACGCCGCGCGCGCGGCCGGAACGGTCCCTCTGGACCGAAAGACCGTCGAGGTCAACGAGGACGTGCGCGGCCTGGCGCGCCGCTACGTCGTCTCGGCGCAGGTCGGCGAGCCGCTCGGGGACAGCCGCCTGCAGGACGCGCTCTCGTCCGGGCGCGCGTCCGAGAAGCCGCTGTCTCCGTCGCTGTTCGCGCGCGCCGACCTCGGCGACGCGAAGTCCATGCTCCAGCGCGCGTTCTTCGTCTTGTCCGAGTCGTACGGCGGCGTCCGCCTCGAGTCCGCCCGGATCGCGGTCGTCGACGGGAAGGCCGGCGGGTGGACCGCGACGTTCTGGGGGCGGCGCCGCGGCTGGCTCAGCTGGGTGTCGCCGTACACGCGCCTGAACGTGACGCTCGGGACCGGCGGCGCGGTCGTCGCGGAAGGCGAGACGCGCTGGCGCCCGGGCGCGCGGACGCTCGATTCCGCGTCCGTCGGAAAGACGGCTTACGTCGGCGTCGAGCAGGCGATCGCGAAGGCGGCCGTCTATTATCCGGACGTGAAGGTCGAGAGCGTGAGCCTGACGCCCGAGCGCGTGGAGTGGTACGAGCCCGCGATGATGCCGATGGATTCCGGCAGCACCTACTCGAAGATCGTGCCGACGTACGCGATCAAGGGCCGCTCGACCGCGGACGCGAAGGTCGAGATCGTCCAGCCGCTCGTTGCCGACGACGAGCGGGGCGCCGTCGCTCTCTCGGCCGCCAAGGTCGCGGGCGCGGCGACGGCCGAGACGGGCACGGCCTGGGCCACGCTCACGCTGTTCGCGGACATGAACGACTTCACGGCGGCGACCTCGAAGCGCCCGCTGCGCGCGATCCTCGACGCGCGGCGGCAGGCGCTGCTCGCCCGCTACGGCGTCGAGTGGATCTCTCCCGAGATCGACACGCTGGACATCCCGAACCAGTCCGGCGGGGACGTGGGCCGGTACTTCACGTACCGGATCAAGCTCCCGCTCGCGCAGTACGAGCGCCTCAAGGAAGACGGCTTCCGCCGCGACAAGGCCATGGTGACGCTGGGCTACGTCGAGCCGAAGTAGCTAGGCGGAGCGCGGGCCGCGCAGGACGCGCGCGGGCAGGAGGACGAGCGCGCGGAGCAGCGCGAGCACGCCCTCCACGGCGACGCCCACCAGGCGGAAGGGCAGGAGCGCCAGCCAGACGACCGGATACAGGGCGAGCGCGATGAGGGCCAAGGGCCAGCACAGCACGAGCAGGATGCACCAGAGCAGGAACTTCGCCATGACCGCGTCATTGTACCACGGCGCGGGGACTTGAGCTTCGCGTTTTGTCTTGGTAGCATTGTTGCGTGATTAATCGCCCTTCGACGTCGGGCGCCGCCGGGGCGCCCGAGAACGACGAGCGCTTCCGCCTGGTCGTCGAGGCCGCGCCGAACGCGATGGTCCTCGTCGACCGGACGGGCCGGATCGTCATGGTCAACGCGCAGGCCGAGACGCTCTTCGGCTATCGGCGCGAGGAGATGATCGGACAGCTCGTCGAGCTCCTCGTGCCGCCGCGCTTCCGCGCCGCGCATCCGTCCCACCGCGCCGGGTTCCAGGGCGCCACTCAGGCCCGCGCGATGGGCGCCGGCCGCGACCTCTTCGGCGTGCGCAAGGACGGCGTCGAGGTCCCGGTCGAGATCGGGCTCAATCCGCTCGGCGCCGGCGAGGGGGGCCTCGTGCTCGCCTCGATCGTGGACATCTCCGCGCGCCTCAAGGCCGAGGCGGAGCGGCGCAAGGCCCGCGACCTCGAGGAGCAGAACCGCCGCATGGCCGAGGCGGGCCGCCTGAAGAACGAGTTCCTGGCGAACATGTCCCACGAGCTGCGCACGCCGCTGAACGCCGTGATCGGCTTCTCCGAGCTCCTGATCGACGGGAAAGCCGGACCGCTGACCCTCACGCAGGAGGAATACCTCGGCGACATCGTGTCCAGCGGCCGGCATCTCCTGCAGCTGATCAACGACGTGCTCGACCTGGCCAAGGTCGAGGCGGGAAAGATGACCTTCGCGCCCGAGCCCGTCGTCCTCGACCGGCTCGTCTCGGAGGTGCGCGACGCGCTGAGTTCCTTGTCGGGCCGCAAGCGCCTCGACTGCCGCGCCGAGGTCGACACGGCCGTCAACGAGGTCGTGCTCGACCCGAAGCGGCTCAAGCAGGTGCTCTTCAATTACCTGTCGAACGCGTTCAAGTTCACGGCCGACGGCGGCCGCGTCCTGGTCCGCGCGCGGCGCGAGGGCGAGGGCGAGCTGAGGCTCGAGGTCGAGGACAGCGGGATCGGCATCCGGCCCGAGGATTTCTCGCGCTTGTTCGTCGAGTTCCAGCAGCTCGACCAGCCGCTGACCAAGACCCAGGCCGGAACCGGCCTGGGTCTCGCGCTGACCAAGCGCATCGTCGAGGCGCAGGGGGGCCGCGTCGGCGTGCGGAGCGAGCCGGGCAAAGGCTCGACTTTCTACGCCGTCCTGCCCCTGCGCGCGTAGCGCTCCGATGAAAGACCGCGGGCCGATCCTCATCGTCGACGACAACGCGAGCAACCTCAAGCTCGCGCGCGTGACGCTCGAGCTCGCGGGCTTCGAGATCGCCGTCGCCGCCGACGCCGAGCAGGCGCGCGCCGCGGTGCGCGCGCTCCGGCCGCGCCTCATCCTGATGGACATCCAATTGCCCGGCACCGACGGGCTGACGCTGACGCGGGAGCTCAAGGCCGACGCGAGCACCGCCGGGATCCGCATCGTCGCGCTGTCGGCCTACGCGATGAAGGGCGACGAGCAGAAGGCGCGCGCGGCCGGCTGCGACGGCTACATCTCCAAGCCCATCGACACCCGCGCGCTGCCCGGGCAGGTCGAGGGCTATCTGTCGCGCGGCTCGGAGCGGCCCCGGCTGCTCCTCGTCGAGGACGACCCGTCCTTCGGCAAGCTCCTGCGCATCGGGCTGCAGAACGCCGGCTTCGACGTCGCGCTGACCGCCGACATCGACGAGGCCCGTGCCGCTCTGGCCGCCGGGCTGCCGAGCCTGATCGTCATCGACGGCTGGCTGCGCGTCGCGGGCGACGGCCTGAGCTTCTGCCACGAGCTCAAGCGCGGCGCGGCCACGCGCGCGCTGCCCGTCGTCATGCTCTCCGGCTCGCCGGACTGGCCGCCCTCGGCGGCCGATCCGGACGGCCCGGATCTCTCGCTGACGAAGGCGCCGGAAGTCCTCGCGGGGCTCCCGGAGAAAATCCGCGAGCTCCTCGCGGCGCGCGCCTCTTGACAGGTCCTTTGCTCTGTTGAATACTGTGACGTCCCAATCGAACTCGAGGAGAATCTCATGAAGAAATTGCTTGCGCTCGCCGTGCTGCTCGCCGGTTCGTCTCTGGCCTGGTCCGCCGACCAGGCGCCCGCCGCCGCCCCCGCGGCCGTGCCCGCCGCCGCCAACGCCGCCGACGCCGCCGCCGCGAAGCCCGCGTCGAACGCCGTCGTCAAGGTCGTGAAGCTCACCTTGACCACGGCGATCAAGGACCGCAAGCCGGCCGACGAGGCCGCGTCGTTCTCCGCGAGCTTCCCGGTCTACGCGTGGGCGCGCTTCACCGTGACCAACCCGCCCGGCACGGTCAAGTTCGTCTGGAGCAACGACGGCAAGAAGGTCAGCGAGTGGTCGACCGACATCAAGGCCGAGCAGTGGCGCACGTGGGCCTCGAAGAAGGTCTGGCCCGGCGCGTGGAAGGTGGAGATCCAGGACGAGTCCGGCGCGAGCCTGGCGTCCGCCGACTTCACCGTGACCGCCGAGGCGAAGGCCGCCGACGCGGCGCCCGCGATGAAGTCCGACGCGGCCGCGGCCAACGGCGCGGCACCCGCTCCCGCGGCTCCCGCCGCCGGCGCCGCGAAGTAGCCCGATCGGTTCGGCGGCGGCCCGCGCGGGCCGCCGCCGGCCGGACGGTCCCGAAGGTCCTATATAAAGGTAGGCCGAAAGGCCCGCTTGGCTCTAGACGCGTCCCCAGGCTTTTTGCATAATCCGGGCGTCCAGCCGTTCGTGACGACGCTAACCCTGGGGGATTACATGAGCTCGATTCGTCCGCGCCGTCTTTTGCCCGCCCTGCTCGCAAGCCTCTTCGCCGCTTCCGCCGCCCACGCCGCTCCGCACGGAATCCTCTGGATGCAGGGCAAGGGGCCCGCTCATCCCGAGGCCTCGAGCGGCCTGCAGTACTACGGCGGCCCCGTCATCTCGAACGCCAAGGTCTACGCGGTGTTCTGGGGCTCCGGCGTCGACTCGGAGACGCAGTCCAAGATCGGTCCTTTCTTCGCGAACATGCTCGACAGCACCTACGAGGACTGGCTCAAGGAGTACAACACGGGCATCACCGCCGTCGACGGCCGGCACGGCACGGATCAGAAGATCGGGCGCGGCTCCTTCGCGGGCGCGATCACGATCACGCCGAACAACGGCGCGTCGAGCCTCACCGACGCGGACCTCCAGACCGAGCTCGACGCGCAGATCGCGGCGGGCAGCCTGCCGAAGCCGGACGACAACACCCTGTACATGATGTACTTCCCGTCCGGGATCAGCATCTCGATGGGCAGCGACGCGTCCTGCCAGACCTTCTGCGCCTACCACGAGGGCTTCAAGTCCCCGAAGTCCGGCGCGAACGTCTACTACGGCGTGATGCCGGTCTGCGGCTTCGGCTGCGGCTTCGGCGGCTCGACGTTCGACAGCATGACGATCGTCTCCTCGCACGAGTGCACCGAGGCCATCACCGATCCGTTCCCGACGCCCGGCAACAGCCCCGCCTATCCGCAGGCGTGGAACGACTCGGGCGGCCAGGAGATCGGCGACCTCTGCGCCCAGGGCAACTCGACGGTGACCGGCCACGGGATCACGAGCGCCGTGCAGTGGGAGTGGGACAACTCCATCGGCGGCTGCGCCCAGGGACCGTGGAGCCAGAACGCGCCCTCGCTCGCGGCGGCGCGCCCGGCGTCGAACCCGGCGGTGGCGTCCTTGATCTCGGCCTTGCGCGAGAATCCCGCGGGAATCTGGTAAACGCCGCTCGGAATTCCGACCGTCGGCCGGCCTCCTTCACGGGGGCCGGCCGACTCTTTTTCGACTGGCGGGCCGCCGCTTCCGGGGCTAAACTCGCGGGGCATGGCTCCCGAGCCCGACGTGCCTCCGCCGGTCGCGACCGGGAATTCGGTCTGGGGAGTCTTGGCCGTGCTCGGCCTCCTCTTTCTCGCGGCGTTTGTGGTCTTCCTCTGGCAGTTCATCGGGATCGTGCAGAAGTCCGGCCTGCTCGCGCGCCTGCCGGGCCGCGCCTATGAGGTCAGCGTCAAGCCTCCGTCCTCCCCGGCCCTAAGCGCGATGAAGCCGACTCTCTCTCTCGAGGAGTCGCGCCGCTTCCGGGATTTGCTCGAGCAGAGAAAATTCGACGAGCTCGAGAAAGCTGTCGCGGACGTCCAAGCCAACTTTGAGCGAGACCCGTCCTACGAATATGCGATCCGCGATCTTTTTTTTTGGGGGGACCGCGCAGCCCGGCGATCAGGGAGCGCTCGACGCCTGGATCGCTCATTCTCCAGCGGGCTTCGCGCCTCGCCTCGCCCGAGCGCACTATTATTTCGACAAGGGCTGGGCCAGCCGCGGACATAAGTACGCGCAAGACACCTCCGCGGGGCAGTTCAACGACATGCGGCTCGACTTCTCTTCGGCGGACAAGGACATCGACGCCGCTCTGGCGATCAATCCCCGTCTCCTCACCGCTTATATCATGCGCATGAGCATGGCGATGCCGGACGGCAACGCCGCCAAATACGCCGAGGCGTTCTCGCGTGGCCGCGAGCTATTCCCCACTTCCTACCTGCTTTACCGCCAGGCGCTCGGCGGCGCCTTTCCCCGCTGGGGGGGCAGCTACCCGAAAATGGAGAAGATCGCGAGCGACGCTTACCAGCACATCGACCAGAACCCGCAGCTCTACATGCTCTTCGGGCTCATCTATTCGGCGCAGGCCCAGGACTTCCGGGATGCGAAGGACTACGACAAAGCGATCGCTCTGTGCGCGAAGGCGCTCGCCTACGGCGATAATCCGGACGTCTTTTATGAGCGGATCAGGGCCGAGTACGCGAAGAAAGACTATGCGGGGGCCCGCAAAGACGCCGAATACAGCAGTTCCCTCTGGCCGATCCGCTCCGAGCCTTATCTCTACCGAGCGGCCGTCGCGTTCCAGACGGGCGATTATGAGAGCGCCAAGAAGGACATCCTGTTCGTCCGGCAGCAGTTGCCGCTCGAGAACGAGTCCTGGAGCGGGCTCTCCTGGGCCTCGACGGAGTTTATGTATGGAGGACACAAAGTGTTCGAGGCCGACCCGGCATCGGCCCTCGCCCGTTACGACCTGGCGCTGGAGGCGAACCCGCGGAACGCCGACGCTTATTATTGGAGAGGGAGGGTCTACCTGAAATTGAAGCAGCCCGAGCGGGCGCGCGCGGATTTCGAGAACGCGATCAAGTGCGACCCTCACATGTTCGTGGCGTACCACGACCTGGACAACTACGTCCTCATGCCCCAGCGGAAGTGGGACGAGATCCTTCCGCTCTGGAATCAATTCCTTCTCCTCGAGCCCCGTAACGCGGACGCGCACCTGGAGCGGGCCGGCACGTACCACTACAAGGGGGACTCGCGCAGCGCCAACGAGGACTTGCATCAGGCTTGCGTGCTCGGCAGCCGGCGCGCGTGCGACATCGAGCGGCGTCACCCTTTGTGAGCCGCGTTGTCTGCGTCTATCGCGGAAGCAGAAGCGGCTAACGATAATCAGTATCACCGGTGATAGTCGGCCTGACTGACGCCAGCGTCAGTCGATTCTTTTAGTCGGGATTCGCGCAAGGGAAGGCCTGCCGCCGGCGGCCGCAGAGCCCCCGATCCTCGACGCGTGCCGCACGGAGGGCTCGCGAGTTGGTAGGATTGCGCTCGATGAGGCGTCTCGCGCACTCGATGATCCTGGCCGCGGCGGCGCTCGGGCCCGCGTTCGCGCTGGACGCGGCGCCGCCGCGGCTCACGCCCGAGCTGGCGGCGAGCATCGCGCTGGACCGCAGTCCGCGCCTGCGCGCGGCGCGCGCGCGCGCCCGGGCCGAGGAGCTCTCGGCGCGGGCCGACGCGCGGCCCGAGAACCCGCGCCTGACCGCGTCCGATCATAGCGGTCCGGGGGGCGGCCACGCCGAGATCGGGCTCAGCTTCGACCTCTGGAGCCTGATCGGCCTCGGCTCGCGCCGGCGCGCGGGCGCGGCGGAGGTCGAGCGCGCGCAGGCCGAGCTCGCGGAGGAGGCGCTCGCGCTCTCGTCCGAGGCGAAGGAGGACTTCTACGCGCTGCAGTCGGCCGAGGCGGAGCTGGCGCTGACGCGCGCGCAGGCGCAGGCCGCGCGCGCCCTCGCCGATCTCGTGGAGTCTCAGCGCCGCAGCGGGAACGTGGCCCAGCTCGACGTCGACCGCGAGGAGGCCGACGCCGAGGAGGCCGCGCTCGACGTCGACCGCGCGCTGGACCGGCTGGAGGAGGCGCGCGCCGCGCTCGGCCGGCTTCTCTTGATCCCGCCGGGCACGCCGTGGCCGGAGGTGGGCGAGCTCGAGGCGCCGTCCGACTCTCCGCCCGACGCGGAGCGGCTCGCGGCGCTGGCGCGCGACCGGC
>Ga0209415_10003536_pt1 | contig 29057 bp, 22 predicted proteins | sample PeaSoiSIISIP2007_FD_187696 | JGI IMG/M metagenome (GOLD analysis project Ga0209415, IMG submission 187696) | Peat soil microbial communities from Weissenstadt, Germany - SII-SIP-2007 (SPAdes) (version 2) | ecosystem: Environmental > Terrestrial > Soil > Wetlands > Peat | place: Germany...
CGTAGTTCAGTTGGTTAGAACGCCGGCCTGTCACGTCGGAGGTCGCGGGTTCGAGCCCCGTCGTCCCCGCCATTCTCGTCTTGCTGCAACACCGAACTCCTCAGTCCCACCTTTTCACCTGCGGCCAGATCTCGCTTAAGGGCAGTTTGAGGCTACGGCAGTAGAACACGTCGAAATGCTCGTACGGCATGGAGTACTGGTGATAAACCGTGGCGGCCTTCTGCACGAAAGCGAAACGCGACTCGAGATCTTTCTGCCGCCCGGCCATGACGATGACACTTTCGCCGGTGTAACCGCGCGGTCCCCAGAGGAAGTAGCTCTGATGTCCGCAGATGGCGGGCGGCAAGCCGTATTTCGGACCGAACAGGTCGATGGCTCCAGCCTGCCCGTAATTCTGGGCGAAGATGGCGGTTTTGGGACGGACTTCCGGAGGGAGGTTGTTAAAGACGCGCGCGACAGTGGCTGTCATCTCCTCCCAGCCGAACTGGTCGGCAAAGAGTTGCGGCAGCGGGCCGAGCCGGTGCGTTTCGATCCGGGGCTGCGCGAGGTGCAACGCTTGCGAATACCGGATGTAGGTCTCGGGCGGCAGGACCGGGATCAGGATCGGCGCGAGGATGGCGCCGGTGGCGGCCAGCAAACCGGCCCAGGTTAGTTTAGCCCATAACCACCGCGACTGGTTGAGCCAAACCTCCCAGATGACGGCGCCGCCGGCGAACAGAATGGGAAACGCGGGATACAGATAGTAAACGCGCGGGCTGAGAATGACGATCACGGCCGCGGTGAACACCCATGCCCAACCCAGCGCGCGAAACGGCTTTCCCCCTTTCGCGAAGAAATAAAACCACAGGCCCGCCAGCCAGAGTGGCAGGGTGAGCGGATGCATGGTCAGGATCTCCTGACCCAAAAATGCGAGTGGCGTCAGCCGGACATCGCGCCCGCTGTGGCGGATATTGGCCTGCAGCTCGAGGAACGGAAAGTGATGCTGGATATTCCACAGCAGATTCGGCAGAAAGAGGAGGAGTGCGATCGCACCGCCGATCCAGACCCACGGGCCGGCCAGCGTACGCCGCTGCGGAGTCAGGACCAGGCCGAAAACGAGGCCGGCTCCGAAGATCAGCATGGAGTACTTGTTTTCGAGGCCGAATCCCGCCAGGATGCCGAACCAGATCCAGAGCTTGTGGTTGCCGGTCTTCATCATGCGGATCAGCAACCAGGCGCAACCCATCCAGAACAGCGGCTCGAAGGCGTTCATCGAGAGCAGGTGGTCGACGGCGAGGATTCCCGGCGCGACCAGTGTGGCGAGGGCGGCGAGGCCTTGCGCAAACCGCTTGCTGCCGAGCTCGCGGGCGATCAGGCCGGCGAATGCTACTTCGCAGGCCCCGGCCAGCGCGGGCAATAAACGGATCGCCGGGAGCGAATCGCCCAAGAGCGAGCGCGCGATCCAGGTAAGCAAGGCAATCAGCGGCGGCTGGTCGACGTAACCCCAATCCAAATGCCGGCTGCACGCGAGGTAGTACAACTCGTCGACGAAATAGCCGTAATGCCGGCCCGCGTACAGGTGCACCAGAAGCTTGCAGGCTGAGACGCAGAAGACGATCGCCGTGGCAGTGAGCGCCAGGCGATTCTTGCCGCCGGCGTCAAGGTCCGGGATGGAGGCGGGACTCATCAGAAGCGAAACTCACTTGTACCACCCTTTTGGAAAGGCAGAGAAGAGAAGCCTAAGCTCAGGGCCCTGCGTTATCCAGGGCCCGTGCTTTGGATACCGAAAATCCGCCACAGTTTCATTGCAACATTCACCGAAAGCTTGCGCGGGTGAACGACCGGGGTCACATTGTGGCGCCGCAGAAAGGATCGGCGCCGATTGTGCCTTCGAGTTCGCTCAGATACTCCGGCGAACTCAGCCGGGCCAGTTGCCCGCGCGATTCGGCCAGCCGCGACTCGATATCGAAACCCTCGACCGCAGCGCCGCTATCCCGGAATGCCTCGATCGCGCTCACGTGGCGGGTCCAGAGCGCGATGTCGCGCGCCTGCTTGGTGCGCAGCCGCTGACGATACCAGCCGCTCGCCAAAAGATGCTCGCGCGTGAACAGGCCGCGCACCTCGGCATCCTCGACATCCTTTCCCTGATAGCAGCCCGTGGCCATGATTTCGAGCAGCGCCCGGAGCGGAGGGCAGGCCGCCTCCACACTGCCATCTTCGAAGTACTGCCGGGCCACCCGCGTCTGGGCTTCCACAATGGCATCCACACCCGCCGCAAATTGGACGATGTCCTGTTTCTCCGGACGCAACATCTCCTCCGTGAACACGGTGTCCGGCGTTTCGAAGAGCCGCCCCAGGAACCGGTCGACAAAAAGAGGCGTGATCCGGTAGCCAAGACGGCTGGCCAGCACGGTGCGGCCGTCGACGCAGAAGTCGCAGACCTTTTCCAGGTATCCATTAGCCAGCAAGAATCCGGGGTCGCGCTCATGCACGCGCATGCGGCACCAGATCTCCGGCACCAGCAGGCTGATGTCGTGGTCCACGCGGAAATGCGGGCCGACGTAGCCCGCCGAAGTGGTGAAGCCCGCGTACCCGGTGAGGATGAACGATACCAGCGCGTTGTTCAGATCCACCACCGGAGGCAGCGCGTTAAACGCTGCCTTGGTCAACGCGCCTTCGCTGCCGAAGCCGGTTGTCGCTGGCGACTTGCCGGTCAGGCTGCAAATGAAATCCATGAACAGCTCGGGCAATTCCTGGTAATGGATCGGGCTGTACACCGCGAGCGGCGGCAGGCCGGCCTTGGGATCTGCCGGGCTGTTTCTTCTTCCCGCCAGCACCGCGTTGACCGGAAAGTAGACCGGCCGGCCGGCCGGAATTCCCCTCGCCAGCCGGGCGGCGATTTGGGCCAGATAGAGCTCTCGCGGATTCGTCAGATCGGGCCGGCGCTGCAAATACCGCGGATTCGTCGAGCGCTTGCCGTTGACCAGCCGCGGGTGCGCCGAGGAAACCACAAAGTCCGTCTCGGGCCGGTCCGCGAAACTTTGCAGCAGGTGTTTCATAGGTTCGGAGTATTGGTCGAACTCGACCACATGTTCCACCAGCGCGCGCGCCGCGTCGATGGTGATCGGCTCGAAATTGGAGAGGAAATTCCCCGGGCCGGCGATGTCCGCCTCCGCCTGCGTGTCCACGCCGCGGTAAATCGCGTCGTCCGGCCGCTGGAACAGGAGGCGTTCGCAGTTCGCCACGAGTTTGACGCTCGGGTTGTCGTACTCCGGGTCCAGATCGTTCAGGGCTTTGCGCGGGAGGGTGACCGAGGCGGTGATGTCGTCCTCCATCTGCACTTTCTCGGCGGGGCAAAAATCCGGCCGCAGCTTGTAGATGCGCCAGGCGCCCTCCGGATCGTAGCCTACCCGCAGGTAATTGCACACCAGTTTCTGATTGTCGAACTTCAACTCGTGTCCCAAGAAACCGTTGATCCGGTCCACCGTGAAGTGCTCGCGCCAGTTGTCGCCCCATTCGGGCCGGTAGTAGCGTTTCAGCGTGAAGACCAGCTGGCGTACGGTTTGCGAAAGCTGACGGGCCCAGGCGTTGTGCTGGTCGGTGTATTCCGCCGCCGGCGTCAGCAATTGAATCACCGAACCGAGCGATCGCGCCGGGCTTAGGATCGGGCGCCGCGAGCGGTCGTCCGGCGGCCGCTGACGATAGATGGAGGAGAAATCCTTCTCCAGAATCTCCGCCACCAGGTCCATGTCGCGGTGGTAGTCTTTCACATAAACCGATCCCTTCAGCACTGCATCGGCGATTGATTTGGAAATCTCGGATTTGCCGCCGCCGGACACCGTGCAGGGCTTATGGCAGAGGGTTCCGCGGGGCCGCGATCCCACCAGGCGCCAGGCCGTGCCGGCCACCTGCTTCTGCAGCTTGATGCGGAAACCGGAGGGCAGAACGTACACTGCCCCGGCGTGCAAAGCGATCTGCGCGTCTGTGCCGCCGTACCGCCAGCGGACGAATCCTTCCCGCGTATGGAAGGTCGCGTCTTCCGGCACATAGTAGACGTTGGGAAAACGCCGGTCGACGGCATGGCCGTCCGGCTGCGGCGCGATCAAATCGCCGAGCACGCTCAGGAGGTCGGCAAAGGGCGCCTTCTTCAGGCTGACGGTACGGTCCGCATAGAAATCCTGGCCGAGGACGTAGGTGGCGAAGGCGAGCGCGCCGCCGGCGTGCTCCTCCTCGCACAAGCCGTACAGGTTGGCCGCAAAGCTGATCTGTGTTTTGACTTCTTTCTTGCAGTAACCGTAATAGTTGTCCGCGATCACTGTAACCATCACGCCGCGCGCATCGCGGCATGCCACCTTGAACGGGCGGCCGCCGTTATACGGTTCCTCTTCGTGGGTCCAGCACATGCCGTCGCGCCGTTGCCGCTCGGTCGCCTCGCTCGCATGCGGCAGCCCCAAGGCTTTCTTCCGTATTCCCACCAGGTGCGGCGCCAGCACGACACAGCCGGTGTGTCCGGTCCAGTGCAGTGCGTCGAGTCCCGCGTCGTTTTCCGGAAGGTACGGATCGCCGCCGTTGCCGAAAATGCTCTCCACGAAATCGAGGTTGCTGACCAGGCTGCCGGGCGCGACGAAGCGGATTTCCATGCTCTTCTCCGGCTCGGAGCCTGTCGCCGGACAGACCAGCGGCCGCAGCAGCAGGGAGACGAAGCAGCGTGCAGGCTCCTCCAGGTCGGCGGTGAAAGGCAGCGTCAGCAGCTCGGCCGGAGGGCGCAGAGCCGCGCTCCACAACGCCGCGAAGGCCTGCATGGGGACGGCGGCTTTATCGGCGGGAACGGGAAACCCGCCTTCGGCGATGTGGAACAGGCCGACTGTAGTGCGCCGGTCGCTCTGCGGATTGTGCAGCACACCCTGGGGCACGCGGTAAGAGTTTACGTAGGGCGACGAGAAAGAGTCTGAAGTCACGGGCAAGGATAAAACGCGGGCCATGCCTGCCCGGTCCAGCACAAAGGTGTTGGCCGGGAGCCGCGCGGCGCCGCCCGGACAAACGTCGCTGAGGTAGGCGTCGAGAAAGTCCTGGATGCGGCTGTCGCTCGGGCAGAGCCAGTTTCCCAGTTGCCGGTCCTTCTGATGATAGGTGCGCAGGAGAGGCCCGGCGATTTCGAGAAAGTCCGAGCCGGCCGTGCTCCGGTTGACCGGCTGGCCCAGCGCCGCGAGTTTGAGATTGATGTAGCGGTCCAGTTCCTCATCCCGTTTGCGGAACGGGTGTGGGAGAGCCGGTGCAGCCATACCCCTGCCTCCATGCGAATGATCGGAATCAAGCGGGACGAACACGTGGTCCGCGCTAAGCTTGTGTGCGCAGCCGGGCAGCCCGGCGCAAGCGTTCTTCCCAGCTTAATACACATTGCGAATTTCGCTTCGCCGGTCCGGGCGTCGGGACAGCGCCGCCGCAGTGACTGCTGAGGAGCGGGATGTCCTCCTTGTCCGCCGCGGTACTTTGCGATACCACTAAGGCATGTCCACCACGCGCGATGACATCCGTTACGCGCTGCGCTCCCTGCACAGGTATCCCGGATTCACGGCCGTCGCCGTCGCTTCGCTGGCACTCGGCATTGGCGTGAATACCGCCATCTTCAGCCTGGTGGATCAACTGCTCCTGTGGTCCGTTCCGGCGCGCGACCCCGGCCAGCTCGTGAATATCGAAGGAGGCCGCAGCGACACGTACCCCTTCTATTGCGAGTATCGCGACCGCAACCAGGTCTTCTCCGGTATGCTAGCCAGCACTCATCCGAGGCCGGTCGGCGTCCGGCCGGAGGGAGCGCCGGCGGCGGAAGTCGGGCACGTTTCCTATGTGAGCGGCAACTACTTCCAGGCCCTCGGGGTCGGCGCCGCCGCGGGCCGCGTTCTGCTGGACTCCGACGACGTGAAGCCCGGCGGATCGCCCGTCGTCATCCTTTCCTACGATTATTGGCAGCGCCGTTTCGCGGGCAGCCCCGGCGTCATCGGGCGCAAGTTTGCGGTGGACGGATTCCCTCTCGAAGTGGTCGGTATCGCCGAAAAGGGTTTCGGCGGGCTCTTCAGCGGCTATCGAACCGACGCTTTCATTCCGTTGACCATGTTTCCGCTGACCACGCCTGCGGCCGCGTCCATCTGGAACACGGCGGGCGTGCGATTGCTCAGCTCTGTGGCGCGCCTGAGGCCGGGAGTATCCATGGAGAAGGCACAGGCCAACCTGCGGGTGCTTTGGCCGCAGGCCGCGGATGCGGTCAACGACGCGGCAGTGAAGGCTGGCCGGCACGCCAGGAAATTCGCCGGAGAAGATGAGCCGGCGGTCACACCCGGCGCGCACGGCGTGTTCTCCGGCAGAATCCAGGCGACGGATCCACTGGTAGTGCTGATGGCAGCCGCTGGGCTGGTGCTGCTGATTGCGTGCGCCAACATCGCCAATCTGCTGCTGGCGCGCGCGGCCGGACGCCGCAAGGAGATCGCGGTCCGGCTGGCGATGGGGGCTCGGCGAGCGCGGCTGGTCCGTCAACTCCTCACCGAGAGCACGGTCCTCGCAGCCATGGGCGGAGCCGCCGGATTCGCACTGGCGCGCTGGAGCGTGGCGGCCATCGCGGCGGCGCATCTCGTCAATTCCGATCTGCGCCTCGAGCCCAGCCTCGCGCTGGCTGCGTTTTCCGCCGGGCTGACGCTGCTCACCAGCGTTCTATTCGGACTGGCGCCCGCTCTGCGGATCACTCGCGTGGACCTGGCGCAGACCACCAGAGAAAGCGGCTCGTCGTCTACGGGATCTCGCCTTCGGCTCGGCAAGGTCCTGATAGCGGGGCAGGCCGCTTTGTCGCTGGCGCTGCTGGCAGGCGCGGGGCTCTTTATTCGCACGCTGCGCAATCTGGAAAACGTCGATCTGGGTTTCGATCGCGAGCATGTTGTGCTGATTGACGCCGATGCCGCCCACGCGGGATACAAAGGGCACCGATTGCGTACCTTCTACGATGACCTGCTGGAGCGCACGCGCCATCTTTCAGGCGTTCGTGTCGCCGGCCTGTCCGGAATGACGCCGATGGGAATGTATGCGATGTCGCGTTCTTTCTCGGCGGAAGGCTACCAGCCTCATCCGGGTGAACGCATGGTTGCGCTGTCGAATCCCGTTACCGAGGGATACTTCGCGGCGCTGGGAATCCCGCTCATGCTCGGCCGCGATTTCCGGCCGCAGGACGAACCGGCGGTCACACCGCGGGACAGTATCTTTGCGGCGCTGGGACGGATGGGCGGAGGCGGCAGTGACACGAGCGTCAATGCATCCCCCATCTGCATCATCAACGAATCGCTGGCTCGCCATCTCTTTGGCGGCGCCAACCCGGTCGGCCGCCATCTCAGCTTTGACGACACCTATTCAGCCGGGGCGGCGGTAGAGATTGTCGGCGTCGTCAAGGACGTCCACCACGGCAGCATCAGGCAAGCCGATGACGAGGGCGCCATCTATATGCCGAGCTGGAGCCACGGCGCGGAAGCGCGCTACCTGGCCGTGCGGGTTGCGGGAAGCACGGCTCCGGTGATTGCGGCGATTCAGCGCCAACTGCGCGAGATGGATCCGAACGTGCCCCTGCTGAGGAGTGACAGCCTGGAAGACAGCGTGAACGCGAACCTCAAACATGAGCGCATGATCGCGTACCTGTGCGGCTGCTTCGGGGCGCTGGCGCTGACGCTCGCCGCGGTCGGTTTGTACGGCGTGATGGCCTATGCGGTGGCGCAGCGAACCAGGGAGGTCGGGATACGCATGGCGCTCGGGGCGCGACGTTTCGACGTCATCGGGATGATCGTGCGCGAAGCGCTGGTGCCGGTGCTTTGCGGGGTTGCGATCGGCATCGCCGGTGCGCTGGCGGCGACTCGCGTGATTTCGAGCCTGCTATTTGGAGTCGCGCCGCGCGACCCGCTTTCGTTTGTCCTCGCCGTTTTCGCGATGCTCGCCGTGGCGCTGCTGGCGGCGGCAGTCCCCGCGCGCAGAGCGAGCCGCGTCGATCCCGCGATCGCTCTCCGGTATGAATGACATGGAGCCGCGGGGAAGAAGAAATGTCGAGAGGAATCTCGACACGGCAGGCAGGAACGCCCGCGCCACGGTCTTATAAGCGAATGGCGTGAGAAATGACGGCTAGCGTGCGCCGCGCTTTTACGGTTCGATCACCATCTGCACGCGGTTGCTCTCCTGGCCATCGGCGCTCAGGTGTAACTCGGCTGTGCCGGCGTTGGTGATGGCAGGCAATTGTGCTTCCACCAGGTAGAAACCGATGTAGCCCGGCGCCAGCGTGGCGCGCGTCACTTCGAGCTGCGTTCCGTTGAGAAAGACTCTCACCGCCGCCACTACCGCCGGCGGATCTTCCAGCGGCGCCTGCATCCCGGTGGGCCAGTTCGGTTGCACCTTGCCCAGGCCGGTGGCTAGAATCTTCACCCGTCCGTTGGAATGGGCGGTATTGCGTCCATCGAGCGGCAGGTCGCTGTCGGCATCGAACAAGGCCGGGGCTCCATCGCGCGAGACCAGGATCGCCGGCGATACCGGCTGCACCGCCAAAGGAATGGTGAAGCTGCCGCCCGCGGTATAGAGGGCCAGCCCTACGTTCGGGCCCAAAGCTTCGAACGGCACCTGCACCTGCGATTCGCCCTCCGCCGCGGCCAGCACCGGAAACTCGAGGTCGCCGCCGGTGGCGCGTCTCACCTGCGCTCCCACCACGCTCAGCAGCGAACCGGGAGCCGCCGGCCGCGCACTGAAATCGGCCGCATTGACGATGCGCGGCACGCGCCCGCGATGCGGCGCCGCCGTGGCGTATACACCGTAACCATCGAACGCGGCGTAAAGCTGGACGCCCGCTGGATCCAGGCGCACATCGTAGGCCGGCGCCGCCGGCAGCCGCGTCGACAGGTTGACCCAGTTCACCGGATTGGAACTCGCGTTCTCCAGGTCCGCCACGCCGTAAAACACGCCCGCATCCGTCGCCACGTAGATGGCTCCCGCGGAGCCGTCCGCGGTCACAGCGTGCGCCGCCCGGTTGGGCAGGTTGAAATCGAGAGTATCCCAGAAGCCGCCGCTGTTGGTGGTGCGCAGCACGTGCGGCCCTGCGCCGGAAAGCGCCGCCAGCGCCACCCGCGGCTCGGCCGGGTCGCTGAAGATACCTTCCACCCGGCCGCCGCCGGTCTGCCACGCCGGCGCCGGAAAAGTGCGGCCGCCATCCACCGAAGCCCAGATGCGCCCGTCCGCCGAGCCGGCATAAACCGTGCCGCCCGCCTGGCCAACGGCGGTAATCAACGTCTGCAGCCGGGTCGAATAGAGCTCTTCCCGCTGGGCATCGGGCCGGCTTGCTTCCACCGGCTGCCACACCGAGCCGCTCGGCGGCAACTCCAGCGTGCCCAGGTTTTCTACCTCGACAATCGTCCCCGCGGTCCCGGTGACGGTCGAAAGGATCCGGCGCACCGGAAGGTTGGGCAGCCCTTGATTCAGCGCCGACCAGGAAAGCCCGCCATCGAGTGAGCGCCATACGCCGAAATCGTTGGCCGCCACCAGTTGATCGGCGTCCGCCGGCGAAACCGCCACGCTGTTCACGCCATCGCCAATCACCGACCGGGAGCGGAACGCCGTCAGGTTGCGCCACCCATGTCCGCCGTCCTCCGAGCGGTAGAGCTGCCTGCCCAAACCAAAGATTACATTGGAGTTGGCAGCCGAAGCGAGGATTTGCGCCGAGGCTTCCGGCAGGCGTGCCGCAGTGGCTGGCCGGGTGGCCGGTGGCTCTGCCGCGCCCGCCGCCGGGGTCCAGGTCTCATAATCGGCGGTTTCGAACACCGCGCCTGAGGCGGTCCGCGCATACAAAACCCCGCCGCCAGGGGCGAACCAGACCTGCTCCACGGGGCCGGTGGCCGGCCCGGCGAGTTGCAGATCGACCGAGGCACTCCCCACCTTTCGCCATTCGGGCGCAGTCTGGGCGAACCCCGCCGTGCCGGCAAGAAACACGGCGGCGGCGAAACATACTGAAACGCGGAGTGTTCCTTTATGACACACGGGCGATCCTATTTTAGCTCAACTCCGGGTCGGGGCATAGTCACAAATGACTGATATCACGCGCTTTCTAAAGGAGACTTCACTAAGGAACGCTATGTGCATTGCAAGTTTGGTGCTAGACTTGAGGAGAAATAAATAGGGGCGCTGGTTTAGAGTGTTCGTGTCCCGAGATCTGATATGGTCCGGCGCTTGACCTACATGCGGTATCGGCCAACGCTGCTGCTGGCGGCACTGGCCTGCGTGTCCCTGACATCGCTCCATGCTCAGGAACAGAACGCCGCGACGGTACTGGTACAACTGAATCAGGTCTCCGTGCTCGACAGTTCCGGATACCTGAAGCCGCTTTCCGTCGGCGACCGTCTCCGCCTGCACGAAACCATTGTCACCGGCCCCGATGGTTACGCCCGATTCCAACTGACTGACGGCAGCACCTTCGAGGTGTATTCGAACTCGAAAGTCGTGTTCCGCGAGACTCCCGGCATCACCGACCTGCTGGACCTGTTCATCGGGCGGGTGAAGGTTTTCATCGAACATTCCAAGGGTCCGAATCCGAAGGATGTCAAAACGCCCACCGCCGTAATTTCCGTGCGCGGCACCGTGTTTGACGTGGAAGTGCGGGACGACGAGGGGACCACTTTTGTCACTCTGGATGACGGCCTGGTGGACGTTCGCAACCTGACCGCGCCTGGCCCCTCGGTGCTCCTCAGACCCGGTGACTCCATTCTCATCGAGCCGAACCGGCCGTTACTTCCGCAACAGATCAACCAGCACGCCGCAATGCGCTTCGTTTTGAAAGCCGCCGAGCAGGCCATGCTCCAGGTGTTACTGGGCGGGCACGGTGGCGGCATCGGTTCCATCGGAGGCGTCGGAGCGCAAGGCGACAAGGGCAGGCCCGGCGGCACCACTGGTACCGGCACCGGCGACGGCGGCAAGACTGGCACCGGCACCGGCGGCGCGCCCGCTCCACCGCCGCCTCCTCCTCCGGGCCACTAACTTCGCTACAACAGAAGAACCGGCGGCAAAGAGCGCCGGCGTTACAGCGCTACGCGTTTTCCTCGTAGCGCCGGCGGTCTTTGCCGCCGGCTCCTTCTCTTCCAGTGTCCGATGAGGGGTGAAAAACCAGGTGGCATCGCACATCAGTGCGTGCGCCACGTTGTTCCTCTGCGTGGCAGAATGGATTCACGTAAAGGAACTCCTATGACGCATCGTTGCGTGGAATGTCGGTTCGTGCTCGCCCTTGTGCTGTGTTGGCTGCCAGCTCAAGTTCACGCCGCCGTTATCGACGTGAAGAACTTCGGGGCGAAGGGCGACGGCAAGGCTCTCGACTCGGCCGCCATCAACAAGGCGATTGAGGCCGCGGCGGGCGGCGGGACGGTGCTCATTCCGGCGGGAACTTACGTGACCGGCTCGATTCACCTGCGGAGCAACATTTCTCTGCAATTCGAGCCTGGCGCAACCCTCGAAGCGTCCTCCGATCCGGCGGCTTACGATGCGGCCGAGCCAAACCAGTGGGACAAGTTTCAGGATTTCGGCCACAGCCATTTTCACAACAGCCTTATCTGGGGTGAGGGGCTGGAGAACGTTTCGATAGAAGGCCCGGGCCTGATCGACGGCAGAGCATTGACGCGGGAACGCGGCGCAACCGGCGACAAAGCCATCGCCCTAAAACTCTGCCGCAGGGTGACGCTGCGCGACTTTTCGATCCTTTCCGGCGGGCACTTTGGCGTACTGGCTACCGGCGTAGACAACCTGACGATCGACAATCTGACGATTGACACCAACCGCGACGGGATCGATGTGGACTCGTGCCGCAACGTGCGGATCTCCAATTCGAGCGTCAACTCGCCGAACGACGACGCCATCGTGATCAAGGGCGACCACGCGCTCGGTTTCGCGCGCCCGACCGAAAACGTGACGATTGTCAACTGCCTGGTCAGCGGTTACGACATCGGCTCGCTGCTCGACGGCACATACAAGCGCACCGTCCAGCAGGCCCCCGACCGCGACGGCCCTACGGGACGCGTCAAGATCGGCACCGAATCTGAAGGCGATTTCCGGAACATCACCGTCGCGAACGTGGTTTTCGACCGCTCCCGCGGCCTCGCCCTGGAATCGGTTGACGGAGCGCATCTGGAAGACATCGCGATCTCGAACATCACCATGCGGGACGTCTCGAACGCACCCATCTTCATCCGGCTTGGCAGCCGGATGCGGGCTCCGGAAGGGACTCCTGTGGGGTCGGTGCGGCGGGTGAACATCAGCAACGTGGTGGTTTACGATGCCGACCCGCGATATGGTTCGATCATCAGCGGCATTCCGGGCCACGACGTGGAAGGCGTGAAACTGAGCGATATCCGCATCCTCTATCGCGGCGGTCTGACGCTGGATCACGCGGCGAAGCAGCCGGCGGACCTGGTCAATTCGTTCTTCTACAGAACGCCGGGCGGCGTGCCGCCGCGCGAGCCGTACGCCACGCCGGAGCGGGGAAAAGAATATCCCGAGCCCTCGATGTTCGGCATCCTGCCCGCTTACGGCTTTTTCATCCGCCACGCGACGGGAGTCGAGTTCAACAACGTCGAGGTCGGCTACATGAAAGAGGACCGCCGGCCGGCATTTGTGCTGGATACCGTGAAGGGGATCGATCTGCAGCACGTCAAGATGCAAAAGGCATCGGGCGTGCCGGCGATTGTGTTGCTGAACGTCGAGGACTTCTCGGTTTATCGTTCGTCCCCAGTGCCGGACGCACACGTGGAGAAGGCAGACCGCAAAGAGATGTGACGCGAAGAGGCTCGTCAGCTCCTTCGAGCAGCCAGCATCTGAATTCCGTCGACGCCGACAATGCTGATGTGTCCCGCCCATGCCCGGTTCGCCTCGATAAACGCACGCACGAGCGGTTCGATGTTTTCGGGAATCGCTGGATGCACTCGAAACAAGGCGACGCCGGATTGTTCGAGAGGAACCCGGCGTTGAACGGCAATCTGCCAGAAGTCCTTATCCAGCGTCAGCATGATGCGCGCTTCGGACTCCGCGAAGTCCAACAAGGCGGCATCCTTCCAACCCGAGCAATCGGTTCGAGCCCAAAGCACATCATTGCCGTTGGCGCGAAGTACCTCGACGATCGGCTTCGGAAAGTTCTCGTCAGCGAGGAGGCGCATCTACGCTGGAATCGGATAGGCCTTGTATTCGTGGGCCAAGTAGCTGGCGTAGGATAAGCAGGCGAGAATATCCTCTCGCGTTAGGCCGGGATAGCTTGTCAGGAGCTCGCTCTCGGACTGGCCGGCGGCAAGGAGTTCAAGAATGAACTCGACGGCTAGACGGGTCCCTCGGACCGTTGGTTTGCCGGCAAGGACCTCGGGATCCACGACGATGCGCTCCGAAAGCGGCATAACCACAGTTTACCGTGTCAGCGCGCGGTTCAGGGGAATCCGCTGGATCCTCGTCAAACTACGGTAAGCATCTCGTCGGGTCCGAGATTCATGGGGAAGCGCCCTACTTACACCGCGTACCAGCGGCGCGCTTTTGCTTTTGGCCCGAACGTCCTCGAACGCTGCCGCGGCCGCGCGGGCGCCGGCGAGGGCATGACAATGACGGGAGCGCCCGCCCGCTGCTCGCGGGGAATGTCGTTCGATACTGTTTGCCGGATCAGCCGGGTGGTCAAGGTCCGCTCGATGTGGGCCACGTCGGCGCGCTCCGCGCGCGTGGCGAAGGTCGAAGCGGTTCCGCGCGCTCCGGCGCGGCCGGTACGGCCGACGCGGTGAATGAAGTCTTCCGGGACTTGCGGAAGATCGTAGTTCACCACGTGGGAAATTCCTTCCACATGAATGCCGCGGGCTGCCACGTCGGTGGCGACCAGGACGCGGTACTGCCCCTCCTGGAAACCTCGCAACGCCTGGTTGCGTTGGTTCTGGCTGCGGTCGCCATGAATGGCCGTGGCCTTCACGCCTTCGTGTGAGAGCCTCTTCGACAGGCGGTCGGCGCCACGCTTCGTGCGGGCGAACACCAGAAAAGATCCGTCCTCCTCACGAAGCATGGTTTGCAGCAGGCCCAGCTTTCGGTCCTGTTCCACTTCGTAGAGATGCAGATCCACCTGCTCGACGGGCTTGATGGTGGAACCGACTTCGATGCGCACCGCATTGCGGACCTGTGTCTCGACCAGGTGCTTGACGGAACTTTCGATGGTCGCCGAGAACAACATCGTCTGGCGATCGGAAGGCAATGCCGCCATGATCCGTTTGACCGTGGGGAGGAAGCCCATATCGAGCATACGGTCAGCCTCGTCCAGAATGAGGATGCGTGTCTTGCCTAGATCGACGAGTTGCCGGCTGAGAAAATCGTACAGCCTGCCCGGAGTGGCCAGCAGCACTTGCGCCCCTTGGCGAATGGAGTTCAACTGCGTTCGCTCGCTGACGCCGCCGACGACCACCGTCGCCCGGATTCCGGTGCCGGCCGCCATTTTCGCGAACACTTCGTGAATCTGTATCGCGAGCTCACGGGTAGGCGTCAGGATTACGCTGCGGATACCAGCTTGCGGCGGCAGTTTCCCGAGGAGATGGATCAAAGGCAATACAAATGCCAACGTCTTGCCGGTGCCCGTTTGCGCGGTGGCCACCAGGTCTGTACCGGCCAGCGCGGGCTCGATGGCCTGGGCTTGCACGGGGGTTGTTTCGGTAAAGCCATGCTTGGCGAGATTGCTCTTCAGCAGGGCAGAGAGGGGGAGTTCAGAGAATGTTTTCATGAATCGTTTAGAGGAGGAAAACCGGCGAGCCGACTACCGATCAGGTGAGAAGGGGTTGCGGATCAACTTCCAGAGATTCAATTGTACCATGCCCTTACCCCGAAGTCTCGGACTATGGGCCGGCACGCAGATTTGATACGATAACCTTCCCGATGGCGATTCGAAAATTAACGACTCTCAGCCTGCTCATCTCATCCGCGGTGGTGCGCGCCCAGCCGCCTGCAGTTCCACCGCTCACCGAGGTCATGCGCTCGCAGTTGGCCTATACGCTGGCGCATTACACGAAATACGAATACAAGATTCCCATGCGCGACGGCGTACGGTTATTCGCCGCGGTCTACGTCCCCAAGGACGCGAGCCAACCTTATCCGATCATCATGATGCGGACGCCATACAACGTCGGACCCTATGGCGCGGACAATTACAAGACGCAAGTCGGCCCCTCCTTTGCCGCGGAGAAAGAGGGTTTCATTTTCGTCTATGAAGATGTGCGCGGCCGTTACCTGTCGGAAGGCACGTTTGTGGACGTGCGCCCGCATAAGCCGCATTACGACGGCCCCAAAGACACCGATGAAAGCACGGACACTTACGACACCGTCGATTGGCTGGTGAAGCACGTCCCGAATAACAACGGCAAGGTCGGCATGTGGGGCATCTCCTATCCCGGCTTTTTTGCGGCGCACGGTCTGATCGATTCCCATCCCGCGCTGAAGGCGGTTTCGCCGCAGGCCCCCATGGGCGACGTCGGGAATGGGGACGACGGGTACCACAACGGCGCGTTTCACCTGGCCGCGAACTTTCGTTTTTACTCCAGTTTTATGCCGCGGAAACCCGATCCGGAACGGCCGCAGCCGGCAGTCCGCTTCGATCCGGGGACGATGGACGCCTACGATTTCTTCTTGCGCATGGGGCCCGTGTCCAATGCCAATGAGAAGTATCTCAAGCATGAGAACGTCTACTGGGACGACACCATCAAGCACGACACCTACGACGAATATTGGCAATCGCGCGCACAGGCCCCGTACATGAAGCATGTGACGCCCGCGGTGATGTGGGTGGGCGGCTGGTTCGATGCCGAGGATCTCGCCGGACCGTTGAAGCTGTTCAATTCCCTCGAGAAGAATGGCGCCACCGCCCCGAATACGCTGGTGATGGGCCCCTGGCGCCACGGCGGCTGGGCCCGCGATCCGGGCGATACGCTGGGCAATTTGCACTTCAAGACCAACACATCCGAGTACTTCCAGGAGAACATCGAGCTCCCGTTCTTCGTGCAGAACCTCAAGGGCAAGGGCAACGGGCTCAGAGCGGCCGCGGACACCAGCGTTCCCAAAGCGTTCGTATTTGAAACCGGACGCAACGAGTGGCACCGTTTCGACGCCTGGCCACCGAAAAACAGCGCGGCACGTTCGCTCTATTTCGATGCGGACGGCAAACTCTCGTGGACCGCGCCGGCAGCCGCGAGCTTTGACGAGTATCAAAGCGACCCCAGCAAACCGGTGCCCTCGACGGGCGAGGTCGCCCCAGGCATGGGGATGCCGGTGGATTATATGACCTTCGACCAGCGCTTCGCCGCCACGCGGCCGGATGTGCTGACCTACGAAACCGAGCCGCTCGACGAGGACGTCACCATCGCCGGACCCATCACGCCGGTGCTGCACGTGTCCACCTCCGGCACGGATTCGGATTTCATCGTGAAGCTGATCGATGTTTATCCGAACGATTATCCCGACCCGGATCCGAATCCCAAGGGTGTGTATATGGGCGGCTACCAGCAACTGGTGCGGGGCGAGCCGTTCCGCGGCAAGTTCCGCAACAGCCTGTCAAAACCGGAGCCTTTCACGCCGGGAAAGCCGGAGAAGATCGAGTTCTGGATGCCGGATGTGCTGCACACGTTCCGTTCCGGGCACCGCATCATGGTGCAGATCCAGAGTTCGTGGTTTCCGCTGGTGGATCGGAATCCGCAGCAGTTCCTGGATATTCCGAATGCCCGTCCGGCGGATTTCCAGAAAGCGATCGAGCGTGTGTACCGTGGCGGCGCGGACGGCTCGCATCTGCGCGTAATGGTCATGGAATAGGCAGCCCTTGCTGAGGATGAGACAAATGCGATCGAAGGTTTTGATTCTGGCTTTGAGCTCCACGCTCGCCTGATTTGGCGTCTCGGTTTACGCCCAACCGGCCCCGGCGGCGAACGCTGTGCCGGAAACGAAGAAGCCTGCATCGCCGGCAGTGGGCGGCCTGTCGGCGGAGCGGCTGAAGCGGTTGGATCGCGTCCTGCAGAAGTACGTAGATGACAACCAAGTGGCGGGCGCGGTGACGTTGGTGCTCCGCGACGGAAAACCGGCGTATGAGCGGGCCGTCGGTTGGAGCGATAAAGAGGCCGGCCGCAAAATGACGGCCAACACCATATTCCGCATCGCGTCGCAAAGCAAGGCCATCACCAGCACGGCTCTTCTCATCCTTGTGGAAGAGGGCAAAGTCGGCATCGGCGAGCCGGTGAGCCATTTCATTCCGTCCTTCGCCAGCACCACGGTAGCGGTCAAGACCGACAGCGGGATCAATATGGTGCCGGCAAAGCGTCCGATTACGATTCGGGATCTGCTGACACATACGGCGGGCATTTCTTACGGAACGGATCCACAGGTGGCATCTCTCTATGAAGCTAAGGGTCTGGGCCCCGCGGCCGGCAATGGCTGGTACAGCGCTGACAAAACCGAACCCATTTGCGAAACCATGGAGCGCTTGGGCACGCTGCCATTCGTCGCGCAGCCCGGAGAAGCTTTCGTCTATGGCTACAACACCGACATTTTAGGCTGCGTAGTGGAAAAGGCCTCGGGCGTGCCGTTGGACGAGTTCATCCGCACGCGCATCACCGGGCCGTTGGGTATGAAGGACACGCGCTTCTTCCTGCCCGCCGAACAACGCGAGCGCCTGGCAGCTGTTTACGCCAGCGATAGCGACGGAAAGATCGTACGCGCGCCGGAAGGGTCGAAGGGACAGGGCCACTACGTGGACGGGCCGCGCAAGAGCTTCGCTGGCGGCGCCGGGCTGCTCTCCACGGCGCATGATTACGCGCGCTTCCTCGAGATGATCCGCAACGGCGGAGCACTCGATGGCGTGCGGATTCTGGCGCCGAGGACGGTGGAATTGATGACCACCAACCAAAGCGGGACGCTGCACTCCGCCACCGGATTGGGCTTCGGCTTCGGCTTTGAGACGGTCGATCGCTACGGCGCCAAGGGCATGTCCGGGGTCGGTGCGTTCGGTTGGGGCGGCGCTTACGGCACCAGTTACGAAGTGGACCGCCTCGGCCATCTGGTCAACGTGCTGATGATCCAACTGATGCCGAATGCGACCGACATCCAGCAGAAGTTCTCGAACTGCGTGTACCAGTCGCTGGTGAACTGAGGCCCTTCACGCAACAACGGTTGCGTTCGACGCGACCGCTCCCTTTGGTCGCGGCTCTGAAAGCTGCCTCGGAGCCGCGACCGGAGGGAGCGGTCGGTGGGGCAAATTCGCAAGCCGCCCGCGGGGCCCTCAGGCCTTTGCCAGCGCCGCCTTCACTCGCTCCGGCGTCATTGGCAACTGCAGCGAGCGGACACCCACGGCATCGAAGATGGCGTTGGCCAGCGCAGCGCCCATGGCGACGATCGGTGGCTCCCCGCCGCCCAGCGCCGGCATCTCCGGATTGTCCACCATCACAATCTCGATCTTCGGCAGCCACGAGAATCGCGGAATCCGGTAGCTGTCGAAGTTGGAATCGAGCACCTCCCCATTCCGGAACCGGACCTCCTCGGTCAGCGAGTAGCCCAGGCCCATCATCACGCAGCCTTCGGCCTGTTGCCGCATGCCGTCGGGATTGACCACCAGGCCTTCGTCCAGCGCCATCACTACGCGCTTGACCTCGACGGCGCCCGTAGCACGGTTCACCGCCACTTCCGTCATCGTGGCGTTGCAGGCGTTGGAATACATGCCGCACGCCATCCCGGCGCCGCGTCCGGTGGGCGCGTGGCCGGCCTTCCACCCGAACTGCCTGGCTGCAGTCTCGAGCACGCGCCGCATCCGCGCGTTCGTCAGGTTATTCAGCCGAAACTCCAGCGGGTCCAGTCCGGCTTTCGCCGCCAACACGTCGATGTGCGATTCCCGCGCGAATGTGTTGCTGTTCACCGACGGCGCGCGCCACGCGCCCACCGCGAAGGGATTCATCCCCGCAGGGTTTCCGCCCATCCATCCACCCGCCGACGTGACCCGCTTGTGTGGGATGTCGTAAAACGGATTGGCTTCCCTATCGCCAGCTCCGAACACCTGGTTGTCCCACAACACGATCTTGCCGCCCGCCACTCCGGCCCGGATCTTCATCACGGCGGCCGGCCGGAACCGGTCGTAGAAAAACTCTTCCTGGCGGCTGTAGACCACCTGGACCGGTTTGCCCGTAAGCTTCGCCAGGCGCGCCGCCTCCACTCCCTGGTCAGCCTCAGTCTTGCCGCCGAAGCCGCCGCCGACGTAGCGGGATATGATCCGCACCTTGTCGGCCGGCAGTCCCAGCGCCGACGCCACTGCGCTCTTCACCATGAACGGCGCTTGTGTGCTGGCCCACACCGTGACCTTGCCGTCCTCGATTTGCGCCGTCGCCGTGTGCGTCTCGATGGGAGCGTGGGCAACATAACTGTTCAGATAGGTTCCTTCGATCACGCTGCCCGCCAGCCGCTGGCCCTCCGCCAGATCTCCGCTCTGGCCCACCACCCTTGGCTGCGGCGCCGTCTTCTGAATGTGATCGAAAATCGTTTTGTCGTCCGGACCGGCCGGCGGGTTCTCGAACTCGGCCTTGATCTTGCCCAGCGCCGCCACCGCGATGTCGGGCCGCTCATGGAGCACCGCGATCATCCCGCCGTCCTTCACCACCCGCACGCCGCTCAGCTTCTCTGCCGCCGAAGTGTCGGCCGATTTCAGCTTTGCGCCGTGCGCCGGCGGCCGCAGAATGGCCGCGTGCAGCATCCCCGGAAGCTGTATGTCGCCGGCGTATTGCGCCCCGCCCGTGACCTTGTCCGGCCCGTCTTTGCGCCGCGGCGACGTGCCGATCACCTTCAACCCCGTCGCCTTCACCGGCACATTCTCCAGGTGCCGCTCGATGCGTTTTCCTGCCACCAATTGCCCGTAGGTCACGGCATTCGACGGTTTGCCCGATTCGCTAACGGTCCCCGCGTGAACCTGCAATTGGCCGGCCGGAACCTGTAACCGCTCCGACGCCATCTGCACCAGGACCGCCCTGGCCTCCGCCCCTGCCCTTCGCACCGCGGGCCAGAGCAGCGGCGTACACATCGATCCGAACGTTCCCATATCGTACGGGCACAGGTCGGTATCGCCTAGAACCACGTCGACCGTGTCCAGCGCGACGTCGAGTTCTTCCGCCAGAGCTGCTGCCAACTCGGTCATCACGCCCTGTCCCAGTTCCACTTTGCCGGCCAGGCACGTCACCCGGCCGTCCGCGCCGATCTTCAGATACGCGTTGAGATCCGTCGGACCGGCTTGCCGCCCCGGCAGCCTCGCCGGTTCCTGAGCCGCCAGGTTCGCGCTGAAAAAGACGAACAGCCCCGACCCCGCAACGCCGAAGAACTCGCGGCGTTTCATTCCATCCGCCACCATCACGCCCTCAGCCATCACGCACCTGCCTTTGCCGCCCTGGCGGCTTGCTGAATCGCATCCAGAATGCGCACGTGCGAGCCGCAACGGCATAGATTGTCTTCCATGTGCTGAGCAATCTGCGCGCGCGTGGGGTGCGGCGTTTTCAGCAGCAACGCGTATGCACCCAGGATCATGCCCGGCGTGCAATATCCGCACTGAAACGCGTGGTGATCCAGGAAAGCCTGCTGGATGGCGTGCAGCCCGCTATGGCCGATCCCTTCGATGGTCAGCACTTGCTTACCCGCCACCGCCTTAAGAGGAGTCGCGCATGACCGTACCGCTTCGTTTCCCACGATCACTGTGCAGGCCCCGCACAATCCTTCGCCGCAGCCGAATTTCGTGCCCGTGAGCCCCAGATCGCTGCGCAACACCCACAGCAGCATCCGTTCGTCGTCGGTCTTCACGGCCGCCGTTTTGCCATTCAAAGTGAATGAAATGGTTCGTTCCATATCGGTTTCCCAAGCTGACTATAACAGATAAAAAGTCCTTTTACTCCTTAAGCGTAACTTCCACGGCTTTACCTCGGAGCCGCCTCGGAATTGCCTCGCCAAAGGCATTTGCATTTTCCTGGTAACGTTTACCTCTTGAACTTCACTAACATCGGGTGCTGTATTTCGCGGAATTCATCCGCCGGCCAGGGCCGCCGCCCGCCGCAAAGTTCGTGGAGCAGTCAATGACAATGGCTACGGCATCATTCGAGGAGCTGGTGGTTGGGGCCCTTTGCGTCTGGCGGGTGACTCACCTTTTCAACGCGGAGGATGGTCCTGGCCGCGTCCTGGTCCGGTTGCGGCGCAGGGTGGGCGATGGCTGGGCGGGGCAGTTACTGGATTGCTTCTATTGCCTCAGCCTCTGGGTAGCCGCACCGGCGGCGTGGCTGATTGGCTCCGGCTGGAAGGAGCGCCTGCTGCTGTGGCTGGCGCTATCCGGCGCGGCGTGCCTGCTGGAGCGCTTGACTCGCGAGCGCGATCCTTTCGCGGGACTTGCATACGAGGAAAAACAAGAGGATGCACATGTGTTGCGGCAATCAGAGAGAGCAAATTTCGAACCAAGCGCATCGCGTTAGCGGCGCCGCGCCGGCCAATTGGCGGTCCGCGGGCTCCGTGGTTCCGCCGGCGGCGGTGCGCCGTCACCACAGGGGCGTGATGTTCGAGTACGAGGGGGCGCACGCGATGACGGTAGTCAGCCCACTCACCCAAAGAAGCTACCGCTTCGCACATCCCGGTGCGCGCATCACGGTGGACCCGCACGACACCACATGGCTGACGTTCACGCCGAATCTGCGCCGGACGGGCTAGACGGGGGGCACGCGGCGCGACACGAAAGGCGGGCAATATCTCTTTTCGACAAGTGGTGCGCCGATGCGGATGCGATCAGGCACTTGCGCCAGGCTCGCCGGACCCATCGTCGCCATCGCCTTGGGGGCTGGTTTCCATCGCCGCCAGGAGCTCCCGCGCTTCCGCCTCGCGGTCACGCGGCACCTGCAAGCGCACCCACTTATGGAGAAACCCATCCACGTCCTGGACTAAAGTAGCGATTTGGCCGAGGACGAAGAAGGGAATGCCCGCGTCCTCCATCAATCCCTTCGCCAGGGCAAGCTGGATGCGATCGTTTGTCTCCAGCACCACGACCAGGTCGAGAGTGGGATCGAACCTGTCGGCCGGCTCCTCCGGAGGTGTTCCGGCCAGCAGGGGAACGTGGCAGTCTGAGCATTCGGTGAAACCGTCGCGATACTCAACCTGGCATTGGGGACAATACACGATTCACCTCCCGCCCAAGTGTACCGCCGCACCCGAGCTCATGCCATGTCCCCCGCCCGCTCCCTTTGGTCGCGGCTCTGATGCGCACCGGAGCCGCGACCGTAGGGAGCGGTTGCTACGGAATCTCGCGGGCAAATGCATCCTAAGGCTTACGCGAACTGATACTGGCCCGGCACGGGCAGGGGCGTTACGGGGACGCTCGCCTTCAGGTCGAACACTTCCGGCAGCAGGTTGCGCGTGGACTTCATCATCATGTCCCAGGTGACTTTCATCCCGGAGTAGGCGGCCTCGCGGCCCATGATACAGGTCATGGTGCTTTCCGCCACCGCCATGGCTTCATTACAGTGCGGCCCTTTGCCGAGGATGCTGTTCACCATATCGATGTGCTCCTGCACGTAGGGATCGACCGCGGGGTGAGAGCCGCGCAGCGACGCTGAATCGATCAGCCCCTTGGAGCCAACGATGCGCTCACTCACGTTTTGCGCCGCTTCTTTGCCCGGATACTGGCGGCAGCAGCTCGTCATGTGTACGCCGTTGGGATAAACGAAGTCGGCGGTCAGATGGTCATAGATGTTGCCGTATTCCTCTTCGCGCGGCCGCCACGATGCGCCGCCCGAGGCCACCACTTCCATCGGATGCGAGCCCATGAACCAGTTGCACACGTCGATGTTATGCAAATGCTGCTCGACGATCTGGTCGCCGCAGATCCACAGAAACGAATACCAGCCGCGGTTCTGAAACTCCATGTCGCTCCACTCCGGGTTGCGTTTCTCATTCGGCCAGTGGCGGAATTGCAGCACCGGGGTGCCCACCCAATTGGCGTTGAGAGCGACAATGTCGCCGATCTCGCCGCCACGCGCGCGTTTGTATCGTTCGAGGTACCACGCCTGTGAGCGGCGCTGCGCGCCCGATTTCACGGTGAGCTTCAGCTCCTCGGATTTCTTCGCGGCAGCCATGAACCGCCGCACGTTCACCGCGTCGGTTCCGAACGGCTTCTCGCAGAAGATGTGCTTGCGGGCTTCCACCGCGGCCTCGAAATGAATCGGGCGGTAAGCCGGCGTGGCGGCCAGCATGATGATGTTGACGTCCGATGCGATCACCTGCTTGTAAGCGTCAAACCCGGAGAAGCGGTGTTCCGGATCCACCTTGACGCGCGCGGCCAGCTCGGGCGGCAGATCCGCCAGCTTGCCGAGCGACCGCGCCACGCGGTCTTCGAACAGGTCGGCCATGGCCACCAGCTCCACGTTGGGGCAGCCGGTGAACAGGTTCTGGACGGCCTGCGTGCCGCGGTCGCCGCAGCCGATGAGCCCGGCCTTGAGCTTTTCATCGCCCGCTCCGCGCACCAGTTCGGGTTGAAGGATGGTGAACGCGGAAGCGCACGTGGCCGCCGATGTCAGGAAGGACCGGCGCGAAACGTCATGGTTCGGCATAAGGGGACCTCGGCGCTTATTCTATCGCGATGCTGGACGGCGCGGATGCTACACTAGCGGGTTGTCGACCCATTTCGAGCGCGCTGGACGCTGGTTTCTCACTTCCGGCATCCAGGAATCCACCGGCGGCGTGGCCCGGTATTATCGCGCGGACACAGAGCAAAACCGTCCGGTTTCCACCGAAATCACCGGCTATACGATCAGCGCGCTGACATACCTGCATGAGTTGACCGGCGACCAGCGCTACCTCGATCGGGCGGTGGCGGCGGCGCGCTTTCTGGCGCGCGACGCGTGGCGGGCGGACGTGGGTGCGATGCCGTTTGAGACCGATCCGCCGGCCCTGGCGTATTTTTTCGATTGCGGTGTCATCGTCCGCGGACTGCTGGCCGCTTGGCGCGCCACGCGCGCGGGCGAGTTTCTCGATTGCGCGGTGGCTGTGGGCCGCTCCATGGCGCAGGACTTTCGCGCCGCCGATGGCTGGCACCCGGTTCTGACCCTGCCCGCCAAAACGCCGCTGAGCCGCGACGCCACGCGCTGGTCGCGGCAGCCTGGTTGCTATCAATTGAAGTCCGCGATGGCCTGGTGGGATCTTTACCGGGCCACCGGCGAAGCACCGTTTCGCGAGTTGTACGGGGAGTCGCTCAGGCCGGCGCTGGACCGCGCTGCCAGCTTCCTGTCGGGCGGCGCCGGCCGGCTCGAAACCATGGATCGCCTGCACGCGTACCTGTATTTCCTGGAGGGCTTGCTGCCGGTGGCTGAAGAGGCTCGGTGCGCGCTGGCCCTTGCTGGCGGAATTCGCCAGGTATCGTGCCTGCTCGACGAGATCAAGCACGAGTTCGCGCGCGCCGATGTTTACGCACAGTTGCTGCGAATTCGCATTCTGGCGCACGCGGCGGGAGCCGAGCCCCTCGATGGCGAAGCGGCCGCGGCTGAGGCACGCGCGCTCATGGAATTCCAAGCAGCCTCCGCCGATCCGCGCGTCGATGGGGGATACTGGTTCGGCCGCAAGGACGGCGCGTGGCTGCCGCACGTGAACCCGGTTTCGGCGGCGTTCGCTCTCGAAGCACTGGATCTCTGGGAGCGGCCCGCCGGCGCCAGCGAGCCCGGCCGGCCGCTGATCTGACGATGCTCCATCCCGCATCTTTTGCTGCGCAGTCTGCCCCCGTGGCGCAGGCAGTCCTGCCTGCTGTGTCGAGAGTCGTCTCGACACTTCCTGGCTCTTCGAGCGCTCCGCCGGTGTGCAAAACGTCGCCACGACTGGCGACGCTGCAGGCAGTCCTGCCCGCGCCACGCGCTGGAGTCGAGTTCCCATGAGAACCGTTCCCTATCTGGCCGCGCGCCTGGCAGGATGGGCACGCCCGGTGCGGCGTGACGCGCGGTCGATTCCCCTTGCCGCCAACACCGCCCCCGCCGGGATTTCGGTGGTCATCCCCTCGCGCAACGGGAAGGCCCTGCTGGACGCTCAACTCGAAGGCATCGCAGCGGACCTCGCGGGCGTTACGGGCGAGATCATCATCGTCGACAACGGCTCGAGCGACGGCACCGCGGATTGGCTGCGGGGCCGGTGGCCGCAGGTGGCGACCGAGGTCTCGGCAGAGCCGCTTTCGTTCGCCGGCGCCGTGAATCGCGGCATCCAGCGCGCAAGCTTTTCCCACGTCTGCCTGCTCAACAACGACATGCAGATCGAGCCGGGCTTCTTCGCCGCTTTGCTGAGGGCGTTCGCCAACGTGCCGGACCTGTTCTGCGCCACCGCTCAAATCCGCTTCCCGCCGGGCGTTCGCCGCGAAGAGACCGGCAAGGCCGTGATGGCGCAGGCCGCGCCGGAAGATTTCCCCATCCGTTGCGATGAGCCGTTGGCCGGCGAGGATGGCACCTGGGTGCTGTACGGCAGCGGCGGTTGCTCGGCCTACGATGCCGCCAGGCTGCGCGCGCTGGGCGGCGTGGATGAGGCTTACGCGCCAGCGTATGTCGAGGATCTCGACCTCGGTTATCGCGCCTGGCTGCGCGGCTGGCCCAGCGTGTACGTCGCGGGCGCGGTAGTGAAGCACCAGCACCGGGCCACCACGTCGCGGTATTACAGCCAGGCACAGCTAGCCGTGATGCTGGAGGTGAACTACTTGCGGTTTTTGGCGCGTGCGGTGGCCAGCCCGCGGGTTTTTCGGCGGCTGTGGCGGCAGGCGCTCGACCGGCTCCGCCGGCGCGCCGCGAGCGATCCGGCGGCGCGGGCCGCGCTGCGCGCCGCGGCTCGGCTGGCGCTTTCCGGCGGGCCGGTCCATTCGCCAGCCGGCCGCGAGGAATCGCTGCTGGCACTGACGGATGGTTCGGTCGCCTGTTTCCCCGGAGGGGCGGCATCCGGAAAACCGCCGGCTCTGGTTTCCGCGAGCGGATGGGATCGGACCCACGCAACGAGTGAAGATGCACGCAGCCAGGTTTTGTTGGTTCGAGTTGGACAACTGGAGCCGCCGCCCGCCGATCTGTTGGCCCGTTACGTGGAAATCGCCGAGGCCCGCAGCGATGCGGCCTTCGACGCGGCCGCCGGGTGGATCGCGCGCAAGTGGCGGATGGAGTAACAGGTGAGTAGCGCCGGCGGTCTGGTCTTTGCCGCCGGTGTTTCGCAGGTCGGGGACCCGCGCCACTCAGCCGCGCGCCATCTTCTATAATGAGTGTTTTCCATCTGAAACCAATTCCTCTTTTAAGGAGCATCATGCCCTCGAAGCGTATCGGTATCCTCACTGGCGGCGGCGACGTCCCCGGATTGAATTCGGTCATCAAATCGGTTGTCTACCGGTCCGGTGAAGCCGGATGGGACGTCATCGGTATTCGGCGCGGCTGGGAAGGGCTGACGCACGTCGACCTTCAGGACCCGGCCAGCCGCAGCCGTTATATTCAGCCGCTGAACCGCGAGAACACTCGCACCATCGACCGCACCGGCGGCACGTATCTGCACAGTTCGCGCACCAACCCGTCGAAGATGTCCAAGCTGCCGCCAACGCTCGAAGGCGGCAACTTTCCTACCCGGCAGAGCACGAAAAAGGGTGTCACCTCCACGGTGTACGATGTCACGCCGGCGGTGCTCAAGAACCTGGAGGCGCTGGGTCTGGACTACCTGGTCGCAATTGGCGGCGACGATACGCTCAGCTACGCCGCCGAGCTCGACCGCCAGGGAGTCAAGGTGGTGGCCGTGCCGAAGACGATGGATAACGACGTGCGGAACACGGAGTACTGCATCGGTTTTTCGACCGCTATCACGCGCGCCATGGATGCCATCGAGCGGCAGCGGACCACGGTGGGTTCGCACGAGCGAATCGGCATCTTCCGTGTGTTCGGCCGCGACGCCGGCTACACCGCGCTCTACACTGCCTACGTCACCTCGGTGCGCTGCTGTATCCCGGAATACAAAGTGAATCTGCAGAAGCTGATCGAGGTGCTGGTGTACGACAAAAAGCACAACCCGAGCAACTACTCGCTGGTGATTCTCTCCGAAGGCGCCGAGTGGGAAGGTTACATGGTCAAGGAGTACGGCGATGCCGACGCATTCGGGCATCGCAAGAAGATGAGTGTGGCCGAAGACCTGTCGACCGAAATCAAATCGACCACGGGAGAGGAAACCATCGTCAGCGACCTGACCTACGACCTTCGCTCCGGCAGCCCCGATTTTGTGGACCGCATGGTAGCGAACACATTTGCCGGCATGGCCATGGACGCCGTTGAGGAAGGCAAGAGCGGCCTGATGACCGCCATCAGCAGCGGCTGCTACACCATGGTGCCGATTCCCGATCCCAAGTTGGGTCCGCGGCGCGTCGAGGTCGACACCATGTACAACACCGAGCGCTACCGGCCGGTTTACGATCACAAGCTCGGACTGCCCATCTTCCTCACAAGGGCCTGAAGTTTGGACTGGAGGCGTCTGTTTTCGCGGCGGAGCGCGCAGCTTACCAGCGAGCTGCGCGCCCGCATTCGCGCCTCGTTCGACCGGGCCGCGAGCGATGAGGAGCACTTCCCCGCCACTATCGATCCGCGCATTTATCATGTGAAGCTGATCCGCCAGCACCTGGGCGCGCTGGCCGGGCGGCGGGTGCTCGACGTGGGCTGCGGCAAAGGCCGCTTCGCCCGCATTCTGCACGAAGAAGAACCGGGGGCCGAGATTTGCGGGTTGGATCTTTCGCTCGCGATGCTGCGTTTCGCGCCGGCGGGCGTGAGCGTCTGTGCCGGCTCCATGACCGAGCTGCCGTTTGCCGACGCCGCGTTCGATGCCGCCTACGCCACGGAGAGTCTCGAGCACGCGGTTGAAATCGCCAAAGCCGTCAGCGAGATCTGCCGCGTGGTGAAGCCGGGCGGGCGGATCGCGGTGATCGATAAGAACGCGCGGGCGCGGGGCCGCCTGGAGACGCCGGACTGGGAGCGGTGGTTCACCCGTCGGGAACTCGAGGGCCTGTTGAAGCGCCATTGCCGCCAGGTGGAGAGCCGCGACATATCTTATTGGGAAGACGTGCCGCCCGACGGTTTGTTCCTGGCCTGGCTGGCGGTGAAGTGAAGGTGGGGCGGGCTTCAGCCTGCCAACGCCCGCTTGCGGGCGCGGTTCTTCTCAGCTTCTAAGAAGAGGTTGCCCGGGATTGAACGGTCTGTTTTCCGACGGAATCTAACTCCAGGTCGGCGACTGCTTCATAGTTTTACCAATGTACCATGGTAAAATAATGCCTATGGACAATCCTCTGGCATTCATGACTCCTTCCCACCACGCCGTGCGCAATTTCGTAGTCCGTGAGCTGCCCCGCAACGGCGGCAGGCCGTTGAGCGCCGCACAGATCGCCACCGCCCTCGGGTGGAAGCCGGAACTCGTGACCGGCCTGCTCGAAGACCTGGAGAAGCACCTGTTCTTTCTGGTACGCAACGCCCGAGGCGCCGTCAGCTGGGCGTTTCCCGTCACCTGCGACCGTACCCCGCACCGGCTGCGCTTCAGCTCCGGAGAGCACATCTTCGGCGCTTGAGCGGAGGATTCCTTCGCCACGCCCTTCGTGCAAGGGCGCCTCAGAAACGAACGCCTGAGCGTGGAGATCTCGACCTCCTGCAATCACTGCGCCCGGCCCATGCACCTTGTGGTCGACGAGCGCCTCCAGTGGCGCGTGAAGGAGCGCGGCGCAGATCCGCACCTGTTCCTGCCTACCGTCGACTGGCCACATTTCCACGGCCCGAATATCATCGGCGATTATTGAAGGAAGTCGGTATTCTTCTGGTCAGAAGAACACATCCCAGGAATGACAGTGGAGGGTAACGTGATGGGCCTGACCGAAGCCGCGCGCTTGATCGGGCCAACGCAGGCTAAGCTATTCGGATTTGGAGGATAGGGGAGACGCGGGAGAAACTGGCGGAGAGACAGGGATTCGAACCCTGGATAGAGTTTCCCCTATACACGCTTTCCAAGCGTGCGCCTTCAAC
>Ga0209415_10003537_pt1 | contig 29057 bp, 20 predicted proteins | sample PeaSoiSIISIP2007_FD_187696 | JGI IMG/M metagenome (GOLD analysis project Ga0209415, IMG submission 187696) | Peat soil microbial communities from Weissenstadt, Germany - SII-SIP-2007 (SPAdes) (version 2) | ecosystem: Environmental > Terrestrial > Soil > Wetlands > Peat | place: Germany...
CTCCGTGCCTTTCACGGCCGCGCGGCGCGCACCATGGTCGGAACGAGGCAGGTCCGGCGCGACCTCAGGCGTCATGGCTTTCGCCACCTCGTGCAATGGGGTCGCGGCGTCGACACGCAGCTCTTTCGCCCGCGACCGGACGTCCGGTTGCCCTATCCGCGGCCGATCCTGATCTACGTCGGGCGCGTCGCGGTCGAGAAGAGCGTCGAGGACTTCTGTCGCGTGACAGTGCCCGGCACGAAGCTCGTCGTCGGCGACGGGCCGGCCCTCGCGGCTCTGCAGAAGCGCTATCCCGAGGTCGTGTTTGCCGGCTTCAAGTTCGGCGAGGAGCTCGGGGCCTTGCTTGCCGGGTCCGATTGCTTCGTGTTCCCGAGTCGCACCGACACGTTCGGGCTCGTGATGCTCGAAGCCATGGCGAGCGGCCTGCCGGTCGCGGCATACCCGGTGACCGGGCCGATCGACGTCGTGCGCGAGGGCGAGAGCGGATCCCTCAGTGAGGATCTCGTGGTCGCAATCAAGGCGGCGCTCACGCTCGACCGCGGAAGGTGCCGCGCACAGGCGCTCGAGTATCGCTGGGAGAACGCGACCCGCCAGTTCCTCGGTCATCTCGTCGACGCGCGCGGCGCCGGGGCCGCGACGGTCGCGCCGCGCGGACGACTGACGACGGTCCTAGAGCGCTTACTCCCCTAGCGCCCCGGCCCTGCGCTCCTGAGCCACTCGGATTCGAGCGCGGGCCGTCGCGTGGCGGACAGCTCCTCGAGCAGCTCACGCCAGTGGCCGAGCACGTCCGGATGGCGCGCATCGGCCGGATGGAGCGCCGCGCGCACGCGCGGCGCATCGCTGAGCGATCGCAGGCGCCTGGCGTTCCAGCGCCGCGACAGCGCGCGCCTGAGCGAGGAACGGGCCGAGTAGACGAGACTCGGCGCCGCGACCGGCCCGGCGGCGAGCAGCGTGTCCGCGAGCGGGACGAGTACATCGCGCGTGCAGGTATAGCCGAGACCCGAGGCGCGCAGCGCCTGCCAGGCGCCTGGCCCCAGGAGCCAGGCGGGCGCGACGAAGCCGTGCGGCGTCAAGCCCATCGCCGCGAGCATGTCCCGCCCCGCACGGATGCGTGCGAGAGAGGCATCGACCCCGAGCGCGCCGAACTCTCCTTCGCCGGCCGTGTAGAGTCGCCGCCGGCCCCAGTCGAGCGGCGTGCGCGGAGTGGGTCCGGTATCCCGGTGATAGTAGCCGTGGACCATGACCTCATCGCCGCGGATCACGCGCTCGCGCAGCGCGGCGGAAAACTCCGGGTCGGCGTCGGCACGGCGACCGCCATGGTAATGAGGGACGATGAGCAGCGTGACCGGCACGGCGAGCGGTGCGAGCAGCTCGAGCAGGCGCGCACAGTCTTGCCAGGTGGCCGGTGCGACGTCGTGCACCGAGACTGCGTAGCACGAAGTCATGCCTCGCCCACCGGATCAGGCCGGCAGCAGCGTCGGCGCATCGTGTAGGAGCGACGCCTGGTTGAGCAGCCGGGCGTAGTGGCGGAGCTGCCGCGCAAACGTCGCGTCCCAGGTGTGGCTCGAGAGCACGCGGGCACGAGCGGTGGCCCCGCGGGCGGGGGGATCGCGCATGAACAGTCGGTCGACTGCCTCCGCAAGCGCGGCGGGTCCGGTCGGCGGTGCGAGCTCGCCGACGGTTGCGTCGACGAATTCGGGCATCGCGCCCGCGGCGTAGGCGACGACTGGAATGCCGCAGGCCATCGCCTCGAGCGCAACGAGGCCAAAGGTCTCCTGGCGGCCGGCGTGCACCAGGGCATCGCAGGCGGCGAGCGTCGCGGCCATCTGCTCGGCGCTCGACAGATACGGAAGAAGCGTGATCGAGGGCGTCGGGCGCGCGGGTTCGGGAGCGCCGATCACCAGCAGGTGATAGGGCGCGCCGAGGCGCTCGACCATCGCGTAGAGCTCCCGGACGTTCTTCTCGGGCGCGAGCCGGCCGGCGAATACCAGCAGGCGCGTGTGGGATGCAAGTCCGAGGCGCGTGCGTAACGTCAGGTCGCGGCGTGCCGGATCGAACACCCGCGGGTCGACGCCGAGCGGCTGGACGAGGGCATTCGCGACGCCGGCGAGCCGCAGGTGGTCGGCGACGACCGCGCTCGGCGCCAGCACCAGGTCGAAGCGCTCGTAGAGGGCCCTGAGATAGTGCGCGGCGATGACAGCCCCGGGCCTGCCGAGACGCTGCGCCATGAGATTGATGACATCGGAGTGGCAGAACGCGACAGCCGGGACCTGCAGCGTCCGGGCGACTTCTGTCACCTGCCAGCCCATCAGGTACGGGTCGCCGGCCTCGATGAGATCCGGCTCGAAGGCGGCGAGCGCGGCGCGCAGCGCCGGCAGGCGGACCGGGCAGCGATAGCCGGCCCACAGCCGGGGACTGCCGAACTCGACGAGGCCGCCCGCCCTGCCGGTGTCGTGCTCGCCGGGCACGAAGAGCGTATGGCGCAGGCGGCTGCGGGCGGTCAGCCAGGCGTGTTTGGCGAGAAGGTAGCGGCGGACCCCACCGCTCGTGCGGGAGAAGAACAGCGTGGCGTCGACGAGATGCGGCGTCATCGCCTCTGCAACATGCCCGGCGTCATCCGCAGAGTGTGCTGAACGGAGATGACGCGGTCATGACGCTGCCGCTGTGCGCGCAGTCCGTCGGTCCGTGCGAGAAGGGGGTGCGAGGCGACCGCCGCCCCGGACGCCTGTGCGCCCAGGTGTTCGGCGTCGGCCTTGCGAACGCCGGGAGTTGCGGCGCCTCACCGCGGGCGGCGTGCCGGGGACCAGCAGACGAACACCGCCGATGAATGATGCCATCGTGTGAGATATAAACGTTAGTTAATACAATGTATTACGTTATAAATCTCATGAATAAGATTAGATGACGCTTGTGTGACGATCGGCAGCCGTGACAGCCACGAGTTACGCGCACCGCAATCCGCGTGTCACAGTTTTCTTCTATAAAGCCGCCAGCCACGCGGGCCCGAGGGCCCACGTTCCACACCTGCCAAGGCCACGACCGGGGAGACACCCGTGCTCAAGCGTTTAGTCACTTCGCTCCTGCTCGCGAGCGTGGCCATCCCTGGCCTCGCGCACGCCCAGTCCGCGCGCGATTACATCAGCATCGTCGGCTCCTCGACCGTGTTCCCGTTCTCCTCGGTCGTGGCCGAGCACTTCGGCAAGAGCAATCCGAAGTTCAAGACCCCGAAGGTCGAGAGCACCGGGACCGGCGGCGGCTTCAAGCTGTTCTGCGAAGGCATCGGCGCGCAGTACCCCGACATCGCCAACGCCTCCCGCCGCATCAAGCCCTCCGAACTCGAGCAATGTGCGAAGAACGGCGTCAAGGACGTGGTCGAGATCAAGATCGGCTACGACGGCATCCTGATCGCGACCAAGAAGGGCGCCCCGGCCTACAAGCTGACCCGTAAGGACCTGTTCCTCGCGGTTGCCAAGCAGGTGCCGGATCCGGCCAAGCGCGCGAACGTAATTGCCAACCCGTACAAGACATGGAGGCAGATCGACGCAGCGTTGCCGGACGTGCCGATCAACGTGTTTGGACCGGCGCCGAACCACGGCACCCGCGATGCGTTCGTGGAACTCGCCCTCAATGTCGGCTGCGAGCAGTTCGCCTCGCTCAAGGCTCTCAAAAAGACGGATGAGAATCGCTACAAGCAGATCTGCTCCCAGGTGCGCGAGGACGGCGCGTGGACCGACGTGTCAGAAGACTACGCGCTCGTGATGGGCAAGCTCGCCAGCAACTCGCAGGCGATGGCCGTGTTCACGTTCTCCTACCTCGACCAGAACCGCGAGAAGCTGTCGCCGGCGACCGTCGACGGGGTTGCCATCTCGATCGACACGATCGCATCGGGCGTCTACCCGCTGTCGCGGCCGCTCTTTTTCTACGTGAAGAAGGCCCACGTCGGCGTGATTCCGGGGATCAGGGAATTCATCGGCGAGTTCACGAGCGCGAAGGCGATGGGCGCCGATGGCTACCTCGTCGAGCGTGGCTTGATTCCCATGCCGGCCGCCGAACTCAAGGGTGTCCTCAAGGACGCCAAGGACATGAGACCCGTCAAGCTGTGATGTCCGGCGTCATCGCCGAGTGCTCAACGCCGGCGGCGCCCGGACGGCATGCGCTCGGAGCAGATCGCCCGGCTTAGAGCACTTCCGGGGTCATTCGCAGCGACATGGTGAGGGTCGTGCCTCGGTTGGGCGCGCTCTCGATCTTCAGATCGGCGCCGATCAACTGCGCCTGCTCGCGAAGCCCCACGAGACCAAAGTGGCCGGGATACGGTTCGTGCGGGTCGAAGCCGATACCGTTGTCCTCAATGCGCAGTTCCAGGTGAGTCCCGTGCCGGGTCTGTAGTGACACGACGACCCGGGTCGCCATCGAATGCTGCTCTATGTTGCGCAGCGCCTCCTCCGCGACGCGAAAGATGGTTTCAGCGCGCTCATCACCGAAGCGGGCGGCGTCGGCGTCGGCCGTGAACTCGGTCGCCAGTCCCGTGCGGTCGATGAAGCGCTCGACGGCCTTGGCGAGGGCCGCGCCGAGGCCCGTGTCACGCACCGCATTGACGCGCATCTGCGTGATCGCGGTGCGCGCCTCCTTCAGGCCCTCGTGGGCAACCTGCTCGGCGTGCGCCAGCTCATCCGCCACCGATCCCGGATCGCGCGCTTGCAGCCTGCGGAGCAACCGGATTTCGCTCAGCATCGCCATCATCGAGTGCGCGAGCGTGTCGTGAAGGTCCCGCGCGATCTTCAGGCGCTCGCGCACGACGGCAGCGTAGCGCGACTCTTCCGCAAGGCGCTCCACCTCGCGGGTCCTGACGGCGACCCGGCGTTCGAGGTCGCTGCTGAGCGCCCGCAGCTCACGACGTTCCTGCTGCAGATCGTCGAGAATCCGGGCGAACGCGACCGCAAGCTGCGCGACCTCATCGTGCCCGCCCGGGACGTCGATGCGTGTGGTCTCGTTGCGGCCGACGGCTGCGACCGAGGCCGTCAGGCGTTTCAGACGGTTGGTCAAATGACGGGCGCCCAGCGCCCCGATCAGTGCGGTCAGCGCACCGAGGCCCATCGATACCCACAGAATCCGGATGGCCAGCGCGTTGGCACGCTGGTAGACCTGTTCGTGCGGCTCGCTGACCTGCAGCTGCCAGCCGAGCGCCGCCAAGTCGCGTCCCAGTCTCACCGGTGAGCGCGCGACGAGAACCGTCGCGCCGTTCGGCAGCCGTTCGAACTGCGGTGAAGCAGGCGCTTGCGCGCCCGGTCCCGCCGCCGGCGCGCCCCCGAGCGGGGAGGCGTCGTCGGAGGCGATTCCGTTCCACGGGTGGCCCCGCAGTTCGTCCGGTCCGATGAGAACGATTCCGCGGCGGTCGAGGACCAGCGCTTGCGCCGAGTCGCGAACAGCGGGCCCTTCAGTCAGGCGCTGCAGCGGCTCCGGAGCCCAGCGCCAGCGCAGGTGCGCGGCGACGACCCCGACGACCGCCCCGTTCGCATCGCGAACCGGGGCGGCGATGTCACCGAGGCTCGGCTCGTTGCCAACGAGCGCGCGCGGGCTCGTGGCGCTCGCCGTCCGGGTCTCGTCGATCACCCCAATCCACGGCCCGTTGAGTCCTTGCGCGAACCACGGCTTTTCGGTCACCGAGCTCGTGGCAGGCAGGCTCGTGCTCGCGGCGACCACGGTGCCCGCAGGATCGGCCACGGCGATCCAGTCGAGTTCCGGGTAGGCGGACTCGAGCTCATCGAATACCTCGCGCAGCCCGCCCGCGCGCCCGGAGATTTCGACAGCGCGCACGATGGCTGATGCCGCCCGAATGGCACCGAGCCGCGATGCGACGGCTTGGCCGAGATCGGAGCCGAGCTGGTCGGTCTCGAGCGCGAGTCTGCGCTCGTGCTGTTGCAGGATGTTGTCGCGGGCGAGGCTGCCGACCCAGATCGCCGCGGCGAGCGAGAAGCTCGCCGCCAGCACGATGATGAGCCAGACGGTGCCCGCCATCAGGCTGTGCGCGGGATCCAGTTCCCGCAGCGCCGCTCGTATTCGGCTTGCAGTACCAGGCGTGGGCATCAGTCCGCGCTACCACGTGACGAAAGTCACTTCCAAATGATGCCCTGTGGGTCGCATGATTGCCATTGCGACGCGCAGATGGAAGGCGCGTCGTTGCGGATGGGCGGTGAGACGCAACGGTGGCATCTTGGCGCCCTGCGATGGCGGTCGGCGATGTGTGCGGAGCCCCGGCACGGCGCACCGATTCGCGGCTCAAAGCGCGGTGGCGGCGGTTGCAGACGCCTGCACCGAGGGGTCCCCGGAGGCGTTGACTGGCTGGGTCGAGACGCTCTTAAATCGATGGCCTTTTTTCGGCAGGTGCGCCGCGTGAGTACTGTCCCGTGATGCCGGAGTTGGGCGCGAGCGCGCCAAGGATTCGCATAGTCATCGCCGAGGATCAGGCGCTGGTGCGGCGAGGGACGACCGCGCTGCTGTCGTTGGAACCGGACATGGAGGTCGTAGGCCAGGCGTCGGACGGCATCGAAGCGGTGGAGCTCGCCCAGCGCCTGCACCCGGATGTCGTCCTGATGGACTTGCACATGCCGCGCAAAGGCGGCGTGGCCGCGACCCGCGAAATCACCGCGACATTTCCCGGTACGCAGGTGCTGGTCCTGACGACGCTGAACGATGATGAAACCGTGTTCGAGGCCGTCCGGGCGGGCGCGCACGGCTATCTGCTGAAGGATGCGACCGAGCAGGAACTCCTGGATACCATCCGCGCGCTGCGACGCGGAGAGTCGGGACTGACGCCCCAGATTGCGCGCAAGGTGATGGATCAGTTTCGTCGCCTCGCGCTGTCGTCGGACTATTCGCCGCGTACGCATGCCGTGCCTGCGGGCTCGTCATCCGCCGGCGCATCGCTCCAGCAGCGACAGTCCCTGACCGAGACGCTGACCGACAAGGAAGAGAAGATCCTGCGGCTCATTTCCGAAGGCATGAGCAATCGGCAGATCGCCAATGCGGTGTTCCTGGCGGAAGGAACGGTCAAGAACTACGTCAGCCGCATCATGGAGAAACTGCACGCGAACACCCGAACGGAGCTGGCGGTGCTCTCCGCCAAGCAGCGTCGCGGCGAATGACCGTCGGACGACGAGCGGCGCCGCTCGAAAGATATCCACGATGACCACCGTCCCGGTCGCCCCAGCGCCATGACTGCTGCTGACCGTGACACGGCGCACAGTGCCGCTGAATGGGGCACGCGGAAGTGACTTTCGTCACTGCGGGCTCGTGACTTTCGCCACGAACCGATCGTGACGCTCGAATGCTGATCCGCGATCCGCGCTTCTCTACAGTGCGCCCATGCGGGTGGGAAGGCGATCGCCGGACGGGAATCGGACGGGCCGGGCCAGGGCACGAAGATTGCTGCGGCCATGGCGATCGCCGCTTACAATCTCCAGGGCCTCAGGCGATCGCGGCTGCAATCCTGGATCGGGTGGAACGTGGCATGACAGCGACCGACACGAGGGGCCCTGGTCTTTGGCCCGCCGACGAGATGGCGTCTCGCAAGGCCGGCTGGCGGGCGCGTGCGTCGGCCCACGCGGGGCCCTTGCAGGCCTGCCGCAGCGCGGCGCCCGGGTGGCACGCCCCGAGCGCGCGTCCATCCGCCGCGACCGCTCTCAGCGGCCCTCGACGCATGGTGGGGCACCCCGGGTGTCGTGCCAGGACCCGCTTCCGCTGCGACGCGCCGGCTGAGACCGCCACAAAGGCCCCTGCATGTCCGTCGTAGAAGTGGCGCTGAAGCGGCCCTACACGGTGGTCGCCGGGCTGATCCTGGTGTGCCTGCTGGGCTTTGGCGCCGCGTTGCGCATGCCGGTCGACATCTTCCCGGAAATCGACATCCCGGTGGTCGCGGTCGTCTGGACTTACAACGGGATGAGCGCGCAGGACATGCAGAACCGCATTCTGACGTTGCACGAGCGCCAGCTCGCCTCGCTCGTGGACGACATTGCCCGAATCGAAGCGGTCAGCTATGTCGGGGTCGGGGTAGAGAAGATCTACCTTCATGAGGGCGCCGACGTGACCCGCGCGGTCTCGCAACTCGCGAGCAGCGCGCTCGTTGTGCTCAAGTACATGCCACCGAACATCACCCCGCCGCTGGTGCTGCGGTACGGCGCCACCGACGTGCCGATCATCCAGCTGAGCCTCGCGAGCAAGTCGCTGCCGGACACGAAGCTCAATGATCTCGGCCAGAACATCATCCGGCCGGCGCTGGCCGTCGTGCACGGCGCGGAGGTTCCGTATCCCTATGGCGGCAAGCCGCGCGTGATCATGGCGGACCTGGATTCACGCGCGCTGCAGGCGCGCGGGCTTTCCCCGTCGGACGTCAGTACCGCCTTGCAGCACCAGAACGTCATTCTGCCGGCGGGCGATGTGAAGATCGGTGATCGCGACTATCTGCTGACGATGAACAACACCCCGGACGTCATCGAGGCCATCAATGCCTTTCCGGTCAAGCAGGTCGACGGGCACACGGTGTTCATGCGCGACGTCGCGCACATTCACGACGGTTTCCAGGTACAGACCAACTCGGTCGCAGTCGACGGGACTCCGGGTGCGCTGATGATGATCCGCAAGACCGGAGGCGTCTCGACGCTCGCGGTCATCGACGGGGTACGCGAGGCCCTGAAGGACATCAGGAAGGTCGTGCCCCAGAGCGTGACCATCAAGACCCTGTTCGACCAGTCAGTGTTCGTGAAGGCGGCGCTCAACAGCGTGCTGCTGAGCGGCGGCATGGCCGCGGCGCTGACTGCACTCGTGATCATCCTGTTTCTCGGCAACGTGCGCCTGTCGTTGATCGTGCTGGCCGCGATCCCGCTGTCGATCGTGACCGGGGTGCTGTTCATCGACGTCGTGGGCCAGACGCTGAACACGATGACGCTCGGGGGTTTCGCACTGGCGATCGGCATCCTCGTCGACAACGGCACGGTCGTGATCGAGAACATCGAGCGCCACGTCGCCATGCACGAGCCGCTGCACACCGCGATCGTTGACGGCGCCCGCGAGGTCGCGGTGCCGACCTTCCTGTCGACCCTGTGCATCTGCATCGTGTTCGTGCCGGTGTTTCTGCTGCAGGGAACGGCCAAGTACCTGTTCTCACCGCTGTCGCTGTCCGTGATCGGATCGCTGCTGGCGAGCCTGGCACTCTCATTCACGATGGTCCCGGTGCTGTTCGACCATCTGATGCGCCGGCCAGTCGAGGCCTACGGACGGGAGACCCATCACCGGGCGCTCGGCACCCACCCCGAGACGCATCACGCGCTCGAGCGCGCGCTGCTCGGCTTCGCGAGCGGCTTCGAGAAGTTCCGCAACGCCTACCGCAACACGCTCGCGTGGGCTCTGTCGGAGTCCCGGGTGACGGTCGCCGCGTTCGCAATCTTGATCGTGCTGTCGGCGCTGTTGTTTCCCCAGCTGGGACGGGACTTCTTCCCGCAGGTCGACGCCGGACAGATGCGGCTGCACGTCCGGGCGCCCCCGGGAACCCGGATCGAGAAGACGCAGGAGTATTTTGCTGCGGTGGAGTCCGAGATCCGCAAGCTCGTGGGTGCCGATCAGATCAACGTCATGCTCGACAACATCGGGTTGCCGTACAGCGGCATCAACATCGCCCTCAGCGATTCCGCGACGGTCGGACCCATGGACGGGGAGATACTGATCTCGCTGAAGGAATCCCATTCGCCCACCGCGAAACTCATCGCCGCGCTGCGCCGGGAGTTGCCGCAGCGGTTCCCTCAGCTGCAGTTCTTTTTCCAGCCCGCCGATATCGTTGATCAGGTCCTCAATTTCGGCCAGCCGGCGCCCATCGACGTCCGGGTGTCGGGACCGGACAGCGATGAGGCGTTCTCGCTGGCGCTAGAGATCGCTCACGCCATGGGGCGGGTGCCCGGGGTGGTGGACTCGCACGTGTTCCAGGTGCCGGACGCGCCGGCGCTGACCGTCGACATGGACCGGGCGCTCGCGACCGAGACGGGCGTCACCCAGCAGGAGGCGGCCAACGACGTGCTGGTCGCCACAAATTCGAGTGCGCAGACGGCGCCCAACTTCTGGGTGGACCCGCGCAACAGCGTGAGCTACCCGCTGGCGGTTCAGGTCCCGCCGTACCGCATCGGCTCCTCGCAGGACCTGCAGACGGTTCCGGTCACCTCAGGTCCCGTGCCGGGGCAGGGGCAGTTGCTGGTCAACCTGGCATCCTTCGGACGCAGTGCGGTGCCGCTCGCGATCTCGCAGCTCAACATCCGGCCGGTGTTCGACGTGCACGCGGACGTGCAGGGCCGCGATCTGTACTCGGCCGCGCAGGACATCGATCGCGTGCTCAGCGCCCACCGGCCGGCAGCGACCAAGGCGCTGACGGTCACGCTGAGCGGCCAGGTCGAGACGATGCGGGAGAGCTATGCCGGGCTTTTCACCGGGATCGCACTTGCCGTTATCCTCGTCTACCTGTTTCTGGTCATGAACTTCCAGAGCTGGATGGATCCGCTGATCGTGCTGCTGGCGGTCCCGTTCGCGCTCGCAGGGGTGCTGTGGATGCTGTTTCTGACGGAAACGCCGCTCAGCGTGCCGGCGCTGATGGGAACGCTGATGTGCATCGGCTTGACGACCGCGAACAGTATTCTGGTCGTCAGTTTCGCAAATCAGCGCATGGAAGCGGGCGATGACGGGCTGCAGGCGGCGGCCAGCGCCGGCTACACGCGGCTTCGGCCCGTGCTGATGACGGCGGGCGCGATGATTGTGGGCATGGTTCCGATGGCCTTGGGCATCGGCGAGGGCGGCGAGCAGAACGCGCCGCTCGGCCGGGCGGTCATCGGCGGTTTGCTGTTTGCGACGTTTGCGACGCTGATCTTCGTGCCGACCATGTATCGGCTGTTGCGACGCTTGAGGACGCCTGTCTCCGACTCAGCCGCTACGGGTAAAGCCAATGCCGCCGCCTGAATCACCCGCGCCGCCATCACCGGCGGGTCCCGAGGACAGCGCGCCTAAAGCCGAGTTCCCGGATGACGTTGCCAGAACCGAGCATCAGGCGGTTTCGACGGCGTTCGATCCGGACACGGGCCGGCGGCTCAAGCGGGCCGTCATCGTCGCGGCAGCCGTGCTGCTGGTCGGTTTCGTGGCGGTGCGCGTGATCCGCTTCGTTCACGAGCACTTCCTGGCACAAAGCTCGGAGCGCGCCTACTTAGCGCCGCACCCGGTGGATACCGTGGTCGCGCGGCCGGCGGCCGGCGGCCAGGGCCTCGTGCTCCCCGGACAGACCGCGGCGTGGTTCGACACGACGATCTACGCGCGGGTCAACGGCTATGTCGGGAACTGGCTCGTCGATATCGGCGATCACGTCAAGAAGGGGCAGCTGCTCGCGACGATCGAGACGCCGGAGCTCGACGCAGAACTCAGCGCCGCCGTCGCGCAGTTGAAAGCCTCGGATGCGCAGGCTGTTGCGCGCAAGGCCGAGGCGGACTTCGGCAGGACCACCAATGAACGCTGGCGGGATTCACCCAAGGGAGTCGTGTCCGAGCAGGAACGCGATGCCAAGAAAGCGGACTTCGAGACCAGTGAGGCGCGCCTCTACGCGGCGACCGCTCAGGTGGCCCTCGATAAGGCGCGCGTCGATCAGTACAGCGCGCTCGCCCAGTTCAAGCAGGTGCGGGCGCCGTTTGACGGAACAATCACCGAACGCAAGATTGACATCGGCAATCTCGTCACGGCCGGCAGCACGTCCGCGACGACGCCCCTGTACCGGATGAGTCAGAGCGACCCGCTGCGGGTGTTCGTCGACGTGCCGCAGAATCTCGCGGCGGAGCTCATGAAACCGGGCGTGCCGGCGGAGGTGCAGGCCAGGGGCGCCCGCGGCGGCGTGCTGACCGGACAAATCGCCCGGTCGGCGGAGGCGATCAACGCGCAGGCGCGGACGATGCGGGTGGAAGTCGACATCCCGAACAAGGATCACGCACTGGTTCCGGGCATGTATGTGACGGTGACGTTTCGGCTGGAGCCGCGCGGACTCGTCGAAGTCCCTGCGGCGGCGCTGGTGTTTCGTGCCAACGGCCCGCAGGTCGCGCGCGTCGGGGCCGGCAGCAGGGTCGAGTTCCAGCCGGTCACGATCGCTCGCGACAATGGCAGCATGGTGGAGCTCGCCTCCGGCATCGCTGCCGGCGACCGGTTGGTGCTCAACATCAGCGGCCAGATTGCGGCCGGTGATGTGGTCAGCGTCAGTGGCGATGCCGCCGGCCCGACCCAGGTGGTCGGTGCGCAGCGCTGATGGACTCACCGATGAACGCTCCGCGAGCGGTCGTGCTGGGTGTACTCCTCGGAGTGGCCGGCTGCGCGGCGGGCCCTGATTATCACCGCCCCGCGGTCGATGCACCCGCAGCCTTCGCCGCACTCGATGCGTCCGGCGCCACACCGGCACCTGCACCGGCGCTCGCCGATCAGCAGCTCGCAAGCTGGTGGCGGACGCTGGGTGATCACGAGCTCGATTCGCTCGTCGAGCGCGCGATCACGGCCAACCCGGATCTCGAGATTGCATTGACCCGATTGCAGCAGGCCCGAACGTATGAGGCGGTCGTGCTGGGTTACGCGCTGCCGGAGGTGGATGCGAGCGCCGCAGCCGGCCGCGGGACCGGGACCGACCTCACCCGGGGGCGCGTCGCGCAGGCGCTGGTGTCGGCTGACAACACGAACGGATTGCAGCACATCAACACGATCGCGGGCTTCGACGCCGTCTGGGAACTCGACGTGTTCGGAAAATACCGGCGAGAGATTGAGGCCGCCCGCTACGACCGGCAGGCAGCCGCCGCGGCGCGCAACGGGGTCCTCACCTCGGTCGTGGCGGATGTCGTGCGCGCGTACGTCGAGCTGCGGGGATTTCAGACCCAGGCGGCCATCCTGCAAAAAGCGAGCGCGGTCCTGCGCGAGTCGCTGCGTCTCGTGACCATTCGCTATGAGCGGGGGATCACCAACGAGCTCGACGTCACGCTGGCAGCCCGGGAGCTTGCGACGCTCGAAGCGCAGATCGCGCCCGTCAACGCGCAGGCGAGTGCCGCGCAGTACGGCCTCGCGGTGCTGCTGGGCGAGTATCCCGAGACTCTCGCAAAGGAGCTCGCAGAGGCCCAGCCGATTCCAGCGCTGCCGGAAGCCGTCCAGCCCGGAGTCCCGGTGGATCTTTTGAAGCGCCGGCCGGACATCCAGCAGGCGGAGCGCGAGCTTGCGGGTGCCACGGCGCGGATCGGGGTCGCGACGGCGGACCTGTTTCCGCAGATCGCGCTCGTCGGCGCGATCGGATCTCAGGGACAGGGATGGGGAACCACTCCGGTCGTCAACAAGCACATCTGGTCGTTCGGGCCCGGAGCGATATGGCCGCTGCTCGATTTCGGCACGCTCGACGGACTGGCCGACATCGCCGACCTCGAGGCTCATGCACGTCTCGCCATCTATCGTCGAACGATCCTCGGCGCCGTACAGGACGTGGATACGGCGTTCACCGCCTACAACGCCGAGCAGGACCGATTGCTACGTCTGGGCGAGGGGATGCTCGCCGGCGAGCGTGCGGTGGAACTCGCGACGGAGCGCTACGAGCGGGGCTTGACGGATTACCTCAACGTCGTCGACGCCGAGCGCCAGTTCTACGATCTGCAAGAGCAGTACGTGACCGCGCAAGTGGCCGAGGCCGAGCAGTTCGTGCAGCTCTACAAGAGTCTCGGCGGCGGTTGGGAGAACTACCAGGCCGTGCCGGCCATCCGGCGTCCTCAGCCGGCCATCATCGCGGCGTTTCGACGGGTGCTGAGCAGCTCCCCACCGTGACGCGCATCCTCAAGGCGACGAGCAACCGGCGTCGCCTCGAGCAACCGACGGCCGGCAGCGAGAATGAGCGCGCGGCATGCACGGTCGGCTGGCCGCGCGCACGCTCAGCGATTGAAGGAGGACGATCCGAGCGAGCTCACTGGGCCTCATCCCCGACGACGCTCACGGCAAACTCCTCGTCCGCCCATTGCGCGCGCCCCAGCCAGTAGAACGTGAAGTGGATCTGCTCGCCAACCGCGACGCCTTGCGTGGAGAGTCTCGCGAGGTGCCCGAGGCCCCAGTCCTCGGTCACGACGTCGACTGCATCCCGCCAGCCATCAAGGCCCCAGTGCACCCGTCCGGGTTCGGGTAGCAGTACTCGCAGCTCGTGGCCGGCGGGAAGGTGCCGCAGGCGCTGGCGCGGCTGCCAGAGCCGGTAGCTGAGTCGTGGCCGGTTGCCTCTATACCGCGCCCAGGTGTGCGCCGGGCGGTCCACCGGCGCGCCGGCGGCGAGACTCATCGCGAGCTTGATGAACTCGGCGTGCGTCCACACGAGAGGCATCGCCGCGCCGGTCGGCCGACCCGGATGCAGCCCGCGCTCGGGGATCGCGGCGCTGTCCCAGACCTGCTCCGGCAGCAGGCCACCGGCGCCGGCCATCTGCCGCATGGCCTCAAGGTAGGGCCGCACATCCTCGCCGGCCGAGAGCGCCAGATGACCGCGCTCGCCGGTCAGCAGCGGCCAGCCGCGGCCCCGTCCCCAGCCATCGAACGGTGTCCCGTCGGGATGCTCGCCATAGCCGTCGCCGTTATACCGGTGCCACACCGGGCCACTGGGCGTGTCCGTCTTGAGCAAGGCATCGATTGCCTGCACGCTCGCCACCATCTTGGGGTCGGTCGCGGCCCGCAGGCCGAAGCGGGTGAGCTGCAGACAATCAATCGCGACCTGTTCGTCCGCGGCCGCCTCGAGCCGACCGCGGTTGTTGACCCGCAGTGGCCGGTGTTTGGCTCCGTCGTGGGTCAGGACGTCCGCAGGCGCGGTGCGCATGTAGTAGCCGGGCACGCCGAGCTTGCGGGCGAGCGCCGTGTCGTCCGCCCACGTCCAGTCTTCCAGCCGCGCGTTCCAGGAATCGGCCAGCATCAGCGCGCACTCGGTCTCCCGCTCCTCGAGGAAGCGGCTGCCTTCCACCAGCGCGGCAATTGCGACGGCGAGCGTGAAGCTGTTGATGCCGGTGTTTTCCTCCCACCGATCCTGATCGGTGGCCGGGCCCACGCGCGCGATGAACGCCAGCGCGCGTCGCACCATGTCGCCAACGTGCACCTGGCCCAATGCGTCATGTTCGGCGAGAGCACTCGCGAGCAGCACCGGGAACGCCGTTTCGTCCAGCTGGATGCCCTGCCAGAACGGCTTCCCGCCCAGCCACTGGTTCTGGAACCAGTGCCCATCAGCCTGCTGGGTCGCGATTAGGTACCCGAGTATGTGCTGCGCATCGGTCATGCAGCCGAGTGCCAGCAGGGCGCCGGCCGCCTCCACGAGATCGCGCGCCCACACCAGGTGATAGCCTCCCCGGCTGCTGCTGGTCTCGCCCCAGGGAACAGAGAGACTCGCCACCAATGCGCCCGGAAAAGTGCGGTCCTCGTGGCACTTGATGACGACCGCCGAGCGCCTGAGTAGGGCGAGCGACTGGGGCGTCAGCTGCTCGGTCAGCGCCGCCGGCCATTGCAGGGCCTGCAGCCACTGACGCCAGCCGGTGCAGTACGCTTTCCAGGCGGTGACAAACCCTCCGGCGAGCGATTGCACCGCGAGCGTCGCCGCGGATTCGCGGCTGCTCGCCACACCGACCGCCAGCGTGCCCGCCCGCGGCAGCTCGGCCATCATCGCGACCTCGCCGGGCCCGGCGGCGGCATAGTGCCAGTCCATGCGCCCGTGACGCGCAAAGTCCTGCCAGCCATCGCTCTCGCCGACGCAGCCGACCGAACGCTGCAGCAGTGCCGGCGTGCCGCGGCGATCCACCGCCGCGAGTGCGAGCCCGAACGGCCCCTGTTCGGCCCACAGGATGTCCCGACCCGCCCAGTTGGCCGCCGACGCTTGATTCGCGGTCGCATCTCCGCCGATGCGCGGCGCCGCGAGCACGTAGAGCTGCAAAGTCGCATCGCCCGCCAGCGAGAAGTCGACCAGCAGCACGTCCCGCCAGGGGTCGACACAGATCCGCACGGTCAGCGTGAAGCGCGCGTGCTGGTGCCGGACTGTGATCGCCGGGACAACCTCGCCCAGCCAGCTCACCGTGTAATCGCCGTGACGCTTGAGCTCGACCCAGAAGCCGGCACCGTCGGCGACGATGAACCCCAGGTCCTTCAGCTGCGGAATGTCGGCGCGCGGGTAATAGAGCTCGGTAATGATTCCCTGCGCCACGGTAAACCACAGGCGCGACGTTCCAAGGGACGTGCCCACCGCATCCTTCGTCGCGGGCGTCCAGGTCGCCCAGACGACGCTCGATGCGGGGGCCGTGCCGGCAGGAGATAACTGCTCCGTCATCGCAATCGCCGACCTCGTGCGGCTTGGGTTTATCGTCGAGGTTGAGCGGCCGCGGTGCTCGGCCATATGCGAGGCGATTCATCGCTCACGGCCGATTGTTAGGCGGCGTGGAGCACCGCGCGACGCGCACCTAAAGGCAAGTCGGCTGCGATAAATCGGTCGGCCGGGTAGAGGTAGTCTTCGCCCGATTCATCAATGATACGGACGCGGCCGAGTCGTTCGGCGCGGGTGTCCGGCAGCCCGACATAGATCTTCCTTTTCTCAAGGGAGACCTCGTAGCCAGAATTGTCGAGACAGATGTAAAGGTGTTTTGCTGTTCGAGCCATAAGAGCGCGCTCAGAGAAGCTGCTTGATCTTAAATTCGCGCTGTCCGATACCAGTCGCTTCGTACCAATGTAGCTCAGCCCGAGCAATTTCGCCCGTCTCGAGGCGGATTTCGGCGAATCCCTTCCGTTTCCGCCATCGACCCCGACCGTACCGCTTTCTCAGCCGGGCCAATTCCCGGATTCCGGACCCGGCCGCAATGGTCTCGACGCCGGAACGGTCGCCAGCCGCAGCGTCTTGCGCATCCCCGACGCGCGATCTCGCCGGCCAGGGCCGGTGTGCACGGCTCCTGACGCAGGCCGAGCATGGATCTCGCGCTCAAGCTTTGTCGGCTTGGCGCCGAGCTCGGGGTCCCGGAACGTCCGTGCTGGAACTTCCCCACAGGGTAAGGGTCGTGTGCGAAACCGCGAGGTGTTTGCGACGGACGCGTCCCGAACCGCGAGGACCCTGCTCGGAAACGGACGATCCGCCGCCCAGCCCGGTCGCCGCCGCTCCCGCCGTCCGCGAACAGCTGATGTCGGATATGTGACAATTCTGCGATGGGTTTTCACCGGCGGGATAGTCGCGATTGGCGAGTGCCGCACCCCGATGCTTGCGTATATAGTCCGCCCGTCTACAGACAGGTGACCCCGCCATGGACGTAACCGGGCTTGGACCGCACATTTCGCGCCGCTTCAATGAGGACCTCGAGGGCGTCCGCAGCCGCGTGCTGCAGATGGGCGGCTTCGTCGAGCAGCAGCTGACCCAGGCGGTCGCCGCGCTCACGGAGGCCGACAGCCGGCTCGGTGAGGAGGTGGCGCGCAGCGACCACAAGGTCAACCAGATGGAGGTCTCGATCGACGAGGAGTGCAGCCGCATTCTCGCGACCCGCGCACCGGCCGCCTCCGACCTGCGCCTGATCGTCGCGATCATCAAGACGATCACCGATCTCGAGCGGGTCGGCGATGAAGCGGAGAAGATTGGCTACATCGCCTCGCGACTCGCCACGATGGAGCGACCGGCGGACCGCTACCGGGAGATCAAGCACCTGGGGCGCCTGGCGCACCACATGGTGCACGAGGCGCTCGACGCCTTCGCCCGGCTCGATGCCGAGTCGGCGCTCAAGATCTGCCGCGAGGACCGGGTGCTGGACGAGGAGTTCGAGGCAATCCAGCGCCAGTGCATCACCTTTATGATGGAGGACCCGCGCACGATCCGGCGCGCGCTCGACGTCGTCTGGGTCGCCCGGGCGCTGGAGCGGATCGGCGATCACGCCAAGAACATCTGCGAGTACGTCGTCTACATGGTGCACGGCAAGGACATCCGCCACACCTCGCTTGACGATGCCGAGAAGGAGCTGCGCGCCATGGGCCGCGCCTGAGCCGATGACGCCGACGATGCTGCCGACCCGCCGGCTGGCGAACCTCGCCGGCTTCATCGCCTGCGCGGTGATGATGGGTTTCGCGCTCTACGCCGAGTACGGCCTGGGCCTGAAGCCGTGCAACATGTGCATCCTGCAGCGCGTGTGCGTGATCGCGCTCGGGCTCGTGTTCCTGATCGCCGCGCTCCACAATCCCGGGACGCTCGGCGCGCGGATCTACGCCGTCGCCATCGGGATCGTGGCGCTCGCCGGAGTCGGGGTCTCCGGCCGGCACATCTGGGTGCAGATGCAGCCCGCCGGAAGCCTGCCGTCCTGCGGCGCCGATATCCCGACGATGCTCAGCATGATGCCCGTGTGGGAGGTCGTGGCCCGGATTCTGAAGGGCGGCGGCGAATGCCAGACGATCCTGTGGAAGCTCCTCGGCATCTCGATGCCCGCCTGGGTGCTGATCGGGGTCGCGGTGCTCGGGATCGCCGGCGTCGCGGCCAATGTCGGCCTCGCGCGCGCAGCGGATCGGGCGGGCTGAGGTCCGGCGACCCGGACCGGCCGCGAGCCGCTTAGCCGAGCAGCCGCTCGAGTGCCCGCACGTAGGCGGCCCTCAAGAGGCAGATGTCCTCCACCCGCACGTGCTCGTTCACCTGGTGGATCGTGCGGTTCACGACGCCGAGTTCGACGACCTCGGCGCCGAGTGGGGCGATGAACCGCCCATCCGAGGTCCCGCCACCGGTCGAGAGTTTCGGCGTGCGGCCGGTCACGTCGGCGACCGCCTGGCTAACCGCATCGGATAAATGCCCGGGCGGGGTATAGAACGGCAGCCCCGACACGAACCATTCGAGCGAGTATTTGAGGCCATGCCGGTCGAGGACCGCGGTGACCGTCTGCTCAAGGCCGGCGAGGGTCTGGACCGGCGACCAGCGCAGATTGAAGCGGGCCTTGAGCTCCCCGGGGATCACGTTCGGCGCGCCCGTCCCGGCGCTTAAGTTTGAGATCTGGAAGGTCGTTGGCTCGAAGTGCGCGTTCCCGGCATCCCAGGTCCGCGTGCACAGCTCGGCGAGCGCCGGGGCGAATGCGTGCACCGGGTTCTCGGCGAGCTGCGGGTAGGCGACGTGCCCCTGGATCCCGTGCACGGTGAGGCGCCCGCTCAGCGACCCGCGCCGGCCGATCTTCACGGTATCGCCCAACTCGCGCTCGCTGGACGGCTCGCCCACGAGGCACCAGTCGATGCGCTCGCGACGCGCCTTCAGCTGCTCGACGACCCGCTTCGTCCCGTCGACCGACGGGCCTTCCTCATCGCTCGTGATCAGATACGCGATCCGGCCGCGATGGCCGGGGTGAGAGCCGACGAACAGCTCGGTCGCGGTGATCATTGCGGCGAGCCCGCTCTTCATGTCCGCGGCACCGCGCCCGTAGAGCACGCCATCGCGGATCGTCGGCACGAACGGGTCGGAGTGCCACTCCTCGAGGGGGCCCGTCGGCACGACGTCGGTGTGGCCGGCGAAGCAGAACGTGGGGGCCTTGGGCGGGCCACGCGTCGCCCAGAAGTTCTCGACGTTCCCGAAGGGGAGTCGCTCGATCGCAAAACCGATCGCCTCGAGCCGCTCGATCATCAGCTGCTGGCAGCCGGCGTCGTCGGGGCTGACCGACGGGCGGCGGATCATCTCCTGGGTCAGCGCGAGCGTGTCGGGCATCGGGTATGGGCCACGGGCAGCGGTCGGCCTTTATACGATCCGGCCGGACGGGGGGCAAGCGGAGTCCGGCCGGACCGGGTCGGGCGGGGGCTTTGCAATTGAATCTAGTGCTTGCGCAATCACTTGCGATGACTATCTCGATCCGATGTGAGTAGCGCTTGAAAGATTTGTGTCACAAATCTCGCGGATAATCGCGCGGGCTGCCCGCGACAACAACCGGCGGGCAACACACCTGCGGCGGCACATCCAGGGGGCCGCCGCGCCCTGTGGTCGGCTCTGAGGCATCGATCCGGCACACATGCAGAGCTCGACCATCGTGATCGTGATCCTGGTCCTGAGTGCTGTCGCCTATCGTGTTGGACGCCGCCGCTCGCTCGCGCTCGTCGGCGGCCCGCGGTCGATCCGCGACCTGCACTCCCTTCCCAGCTACTACGGATTCCTGACCGCGCTCTGGTGCGCGCTGCCGGCGCTGCTGCTCCTGTGTGCGTGGCATTTGATCGATCAGCGCCTCATCCTCGAGACGGTGCTGTCGCACATGCCGGGGGAGCTGCAGCGCCTGCCCGACGACCAGCGCGGCCTGCTGATGAACGACGTGCGCAACGTCGTTCAAGGCAACGTACCGATCGGCGAGGCGCGCCCGGCCGTGCAGGCGGCGGCGCGGGAGTGGCTGCGCCTCGATGGCTTGAGCCGCGTCGCGGGCGGCGCCCTCGCGCTGTGCCTCGGCCTCGCCGGCGGGGCTTTCGCCTGGTGGCGCATCTCCCCGACGCTGCGGGCCCGCAACCGGGTCGAGAAGGTCGTCGAGATCGCGCTCGTGATCTGCTCGCTGATCGCGATCCTGACGACGATCGGGATCGTCCTCTCAGTGCTTTACGAGGCGCTGCAGTTCTTCCGCGTCGTTCCGCTGACCGAGTTCCTGTTCGGCACCCACTGGAGCCCGCAGATGGCCATCCGGTCCGACCAGGTCGGCTCCTCGGGCGCCTTCGGTGCCGTGCCACTGTTCGCCGGAACGCTGCTGATCTCGCTGATCGCGATGCTGGTCGCCGTGCCGGTCGGGTTGCTCGCGGCGATCTACCTCGCGGAGTACGCAGACCGGCGCATTCGCGCGGTCACCAAGCCTTTCCTCGAGGTGCTGGCGGGCATCCCGACGGTCGTCTACGGCTTCTTCGCGGTGCTGACGGTGGGCCCGCTGCTGCGCTCGACTGGCCAGTCGCTTGGCCTCGACGTCGCCTCGGAGAGCGCGCTGTCGGCGGGCCTCGTGATGGGCATCATGATCATCCCGTTCGTCTCATCGCTCGCCGACGACATGATCACGGCCGTGCCGCAGTCGCTGCGGGACGGCGCGTATGCGCTCGGCGCGACGCGCTCGGAGACCATCCGCAGGGTCGTGCTGCCGGCCGCATTGCCGGGGATCGTCGGCGGCGTGCTGCTCGCAGTGTCCCGGGCGATCGGCGAGACGATGATCGTCGTGATGGCCGCCGGCCTCGCCGCCAAGCTGACCGCGAACCCGCTCGAGGCCGTGACGACCGTCACGGTGCAGATCGTGGCGCTCCTGATCGGTGACAACGAGTTCAACAGCCCGAAGACGCTGTCGGCCTTTGCGCTCGGCTTGGTGCTCTTCGTCGCGACGCTGCTCCTCAACATCCTTGCGCTCACCATTGTGCGCAAGTACCGCGAACACTATGAGTAAGTCCGACGCAACGCCGGCGCGCGGGGTGCGGCAGAAGGTCGCGGCCGGGCTCAAGCGGCGCTATCGCGCAGAGCGCCGGTTCCAGGCCTACGGCATCGCTGCGGTCGGCGTCGGGATCCTGTTCGTCGTGGTGCTGTTCACGACGATCATCGCCAACGGCTACACCGCCTTCGAGCAGACCTATATCCGGCTCGATGTGACCTACCTTGCCGGCGAGATCGACCCGACCGGCGCGCGCGCCCCGGCCGATCTCGCCGCCGGCAACTACGAGGGCGTGCTGCACGCGGCGCTGCGCGCGAGGTTTCCCGAGGTCACCGACCGCGCCGAGCTCCGGCAGCTGTACGGCATCCTGAGCGGGGCCGCGGAGACGACCGTGCGCGAACGGGTGCTGGCGGATCCGGCGCGGATCGGCACGCAGGAGAGCCTGTGGCTGCTGGCCCGCGACAAAGTCGACATGCTGGTCAAGGGCAAGGTGGACCGCAAGCTCCCCGAGGCCGACCGCGCGCTCAATGACCGCGAGGTGGGCTGGATCGACGCGCTCGGCGCGGAGCATCGGATCGAGAAGCGCTTCAACATCGGCTTCTTCACCCACGGTGACTCGCGCGAGCCCGAGCAGGCGGGCGTGCGCGGCGCGGTCATGGGGTCGCTGTTCACGCTGCTCGTGACGCTGCTGCTGTCGTTTCCGATCGGTGTCGCGGCGGCCGTGTACCTCGAGGAGTTCGCACCGCGCAACCGCCTGACCGACGTCATCGAGGTCAACATCAACAACCTCGCGGCCGTGCCGTCGATCGTGTTCGGGCTGCTGGGACTTGCGATGTTCATCGAGTTCTTCGGCCTGCCGCGCTCGGCGCCGCTGGTCGGCGGCCTCGTGCTGACGCTGATGACACTGCCGACGATCATCATCGCGAGCCGTGCGGCGCTGAAGGCGGTACCGCCGTCGATCCGCGAGGCGGCCTTCGGCATGGGAGCCTCGCCCGTGCAGACGGTGCTCCACCACGTGCTGCCGCTCGCGGTCCCGGGGATGCTCACCGGCGCCATCATCGGCATGGCGCGGGCGCTCGGCGAGAGCGCGCCGCTGCTGATGATCGGCATGGTGGCGTTCATCGCCGACGTGCCGAAAACCTTCTCCGATCCGGCGACCGTGCTGCCGGTGCAGGTCTATCTGTGGGCCAGCAGCCCGGAACGCGCGTTCATCGAGCGTACCTCGGGCGCGATCATCGTATTGCTGGCCTTCCTGCTGATCATGAACGCGGCCGCGGTGGTCCTGCGCAGCCGCTTCGAGCGGCGCTGGTAGCGTCGAGGTAACGACCGATGGCGACAGAGATGGCAGTAACCGGCGAGAACCTGAGGACCAGCGTGCCGCGGGCGAGCGTGTCGGCCGCGGCGGACCAGTCACAGCCGGGCGAGAAGATCGAGACCCACACCATCGGCCAGGTCACGGTCGCCAACCCCGTGATGACGGCCCGCGCGGTGAATGTGTACTACGGCGACAAGCACGCGATCCGGGACGTCAGCATCGACATCGGGCGTAACGCGGTGATCGCCTTCATCGGTCCGTCCGGCTGCGGCAAGTCGACGTTCCTCAGATGCCTCAACCGGATGAACGACACGATCGATATCGCGCGGGTCACCGGCAGCATCACGCTCGATGGCGAGGACATCTACGACAAGCGCCAGGACGCGGTGCAGCTGCGGGCGCGGGTCGGCATGGTATTCCAGAAACCGAACCCGTTTCCGAAGTCGATCTACGAGAACATCGCCTACGGGCCGCGGATCCACGGGCTCGCGGCCAATCGCGCCGATCTCGACGAGATCGTGCAGACCTCGCTCCACAAGGCGGGGCTGTGGGATGAGGTCAAGGACCGCCTCGACAATCCCGGCACCAGCCTGTCGGGCGGCCAGCAGCAGCGGTTGTGCATCGCGCGGGCGATCGCGGTCGACCCGGAAGTGATCCTGATGGATGAGCCGTGCTCGGCGCTCGATCCGATCGCGACCGCGCGGATCGAGGACCTGATCGACGAGCTACGCCAGGGTTACGCGATCGTCATCGTCACCCACAACATGCAGCAGGCCGCGCGCGTGTCGCAGCGCACCGCGTATTTTCACCTCGGCGACCTGATCGAGGTCGGCGCGACCGACCAGATCTTCACGAATCCGCGCCACAAGCTGACCGAGGACTACATTACCGGCCGCTTCGGCTGAGGACGGGAACGCACGTGGAAGGACATATCGTTCGGACCTACGACGGCGACATCCTGAACCTCAGGATGCGGGTGCTCGGCATGGGCGGGCTCGCGATCGACCAGGTGCAGCGCGCGGTGCAGGCTCTGGTTCGCGGCGACGATGACGGCGCGCGCGAAATCGTCGCCCGCAATGCCGAGGTCACGGCCTACGGCCGGGCGATCGACGAGGAGATCGTGGGACTCATCGCGCGCCGCCAGCCGGTCGCCTCCGACCTGCGCGCGATCATGACCGTCGGACGCGTCGCGACCGATCTCGAGCGGGTCGGCAACGCTGCCCGAAAAATTGCGCGGCTCGCGATCGAGCTGCATGCGGGCGGGGAGAGCACGCCATTCCGCCAGTTGTACAACGACGTCCGCAAGATGTCGCGGGTCGCCCTCTCGATGGTCCGCGACGCCCTCGACTGCTTCGACCGGGTGGATGTCGAGGGCGCGGCCGCGGTCGCGCGGCGCGATGCCGATCTCGACGCCGAGTTCCAGCTGGCGCTGCGCGAGCTGGTGACCTACGTGATGGAGGATCCGCGCTACCTGCACAGCACGATCCAGACCGTGTTCCTGCTGAAGGCCCTGGAGCGGGTCGGCGATCACGCGCGCAACATCGCCGCCGCCGTGCCGCGCCTCGCGCGCCGCGAAGAGATCATTGTAGAGCCGCCGGCGCCAGTCCCGGCCCACAGCGCATCCGACGCCCCGACGCCCGGTTGAACGGCCGGGGCTGCTAACCGCCGCCGGCGGCGCGGCTCACTCGCGCAGCAGGTCGTTGAGCGAGGTCTTGGCGCGCGTCTGCGCGTCCACCCGCTTGACGATGACTGCGCAGTAGAGCGAGTACTTGCCGTCTGCCGACGGCAGGTTGCCGGGCACGACGACCGCGCCGCTCGGCACGCGCCCGAAGTGCACCTTCCCGGTCTGCCGATCGTAGATCTTGGTGCTGGCGCCGAGATAGACGCCCATCGAGATCACGGCACCCTGCTCGACGATGACGCCCTCGACGATCTCCGAGCGTGCGCCGATGAAACAGTCGTCCTCGATGATCGTCGGGCTCGCCTGCACCGGCTCGAGCACCCCGCCGATCCCGACGCCGCCCGAGAGGTGGACGTTGCGCCCGATCTGGGCGCACGAGCCGACTGTCGCCCAGGTGTCGACCATGGTCCCGGAGTCGACGTAGGCGCCGATGTTGACGTAACTCGGCATCAGGACCACGCCGGGCGCGATGTAGGCGCCACGCCGCGCGACCGCCGGCGGCACGACCCGGGTGCCGCCGGCGCGAAGCGCCGCCTCGCTCAACCCCGCGTACTTGAGCGGCACCCGGTCGAAGAACCGCGTGTAGCCGGCCTCGAGCACCGCGTTGTCGTGGGTCCGGAAATAGAGCAGCACCGCTTTCTTGAGCCACTGGTTGACGGTCCAGCCGGCGGGCGTCGGCTCGGCAACGCGCGCGCGGCCGGAGTCTAAGAGCTCGATGGCCTCCTCGAGCGCCTCTGCGAGCTCGGGCGGCGTGCTCGCGGGCGCGAGTTCGTTGCGCCGCTCCCAGTGGGTCTCGATCAGCGCTCGGAGCGCGTCGGTCATTGGAGGCTCACGAGGACGTGACGGATGCGCCGTGCAGCCTCGCGGCACCCGGGGAGAGGCGGCGATGCGCCTGCGGGCGGGGACGCGCGGCGCCCGGGCGGGTACGGCTGGAGGCGAGCTGGAGCGGCATGCATGCGGCGCGGCGCCCTCACGCGCGGCGGTCGAGCGCGCCGATGAGCGCCGCCTCGACCCGGGCGCGGGCCGCCGCATCGAGCGGCCGGTCGTCGGCGTCGGCGATGTAGAACACATCCTCGGCGCGCTCACCCACCGTCACGATCCGCGCGCCGTGCAGCGCGATGCGCTCGCGGATGAACACCTTGCCGACCTCCGACAGCAGTCCCGGACGGTCCGAGGCGACGAGCTCGAGGACCGTGCGGTGGTTGCGCTCATCGTCGGCGAAGGCGATCTGGGTCGGGGTCATGAACATCCGCACCTGACGCGGTGCGCGGCGGGTGACGGTGAACGAGGACGTCGCGTCCTCGCGCAGGCTGCGCCACAACCCCTGCTCGATCTCGTGGATCCGCGCGCGGTCGATGATCGCTCCGCCCGTGTCCTCGAGCACGAGGTAGGTCTCGACCGAGAAGCCGTTCGCGGTCGGCGTGATCCGCGCATCGAGAATCGTCAGCCCCATCTGGTCGAGCACGGCGGTCGCGCGCGCGAAGCTGTGGTGGCGCCTCAAGGTGTAGCTGAAGATCGCCGTCCCGCCGCGGCCGGTCTCCTGGCGCACCGCCACCAGCGGCTCCTCCTCGAACGGATCGCGCTCGGCGAGCAGCCCGGTGTGCCAGGCGATCTCCTCGGCCGTGTGGCGCAGGAAGTAGGCGCCGGTCAGCGTCTTCCACACGCGCTCGACGTCGGATTCCGCGACCGAGTCGCGGCGCAGGATCTCGCGGGCCTCGGCCTGCGTCTCGGCGATCAGCTCGTCCTGGTCGATGGGGCTCTCGACGCCGCGCCGGAGCGCGCGGCCGGTGCGCTCGTAGAACTCCTCGAACAGCGAGGACTTCCAGGTGTTCCAGAGCTTGGGGTTAGTACCGCGCACGTCGGCCACGGTGAGCACGTACAGGTAGTCGAGGTGGGTGTGATCGCCGACCCTGCGCGCAAACTCGTTGACGACCTCCGGGTCGGTGATGTCCTTCTTCTGCGCGGTGATCGACAGCAGCAGATGGTGGCGCACGAGCCAGGCCACCAGGCGCGCATCGTACCGCGACAGTCCCTGCTCGAGGCAGAACGCCTCGGCATCGACAGCGCCGAGCTCGGAATGATCACCCCCGCGGCCCTTGGCGATGTCGTGGAAGATCGCGGCGAGGTAGGCGAGCTCGGGGCGCGGCAGGGTCTTAAACAGCGCCGACATCTTCGGAAACTCGTGCTCGAAGCGCGGCAGCGCGAAGCGCCTGAGGTTGCGGACCACGAACAGCGTGTGCGCATCGACCGTGTAGGCGTGGAACAGGTCGTACTGCATCCGGCCGACGATCCGGCCGAAGGCCGGGATGTAGCGGCCGAGCACTCCGTACAGGTTCATGCGCCGAAAGCCCCGGGACACTCCCTCCGGCTCGCGCAGGATCTCGAGGAACAGCCGGTGATGGCGCGGGTTCTGGCGGAACTCCTCGTCGATCAGCCACAGGTGGCGCTGCAGGCTCCGGATCGTCGCGGCGCGCACGCCCTTGAGGCCGGGGTTCTGCTGCAGGACCTGGAACATCTCGAGGATCGCGGACGGCGAACGCAGGAACACCTCGTCATTGACGATCTCGAGGTACTCGTTGCGCACCTGGAAGCGCGGGTTCAGCGGCTCGGGCTGCACCGGCGCGGGATTCAAAATCGCCTCGCTAAAGAGCTGCAGCAGCATCTCGTTCAGCAGCGAGATGTCCATCACCGTGCGGTAGTAGCGCTGCATGAACTGCTCGACGGCGAGCGTGTAGGTCGCATCCTCGTAGCCGAACTGCCGCGCGAGGCGGATCTGGTGGTCGAACAGCAGGCGGTCCTCGCGCCGGCCGGTCAGCACGTGCAGCGCGAAGCGGATCTTCCACAAGAGCGCCTGCGCGGCCTTGAGCTTTCTGAGCTCATTGCGCGTCAGAAACCCGTGGTCGACGAGTTCATCGAGCGTCTCAGCCCCGAAGTGCCGCTTCGCGACCCAGGCGATCGTCTGGATGTCCCTGAGCCCGCCCGGACTCGCCTTGACGTTGGGCTCGAGGTTGTAGGCCGTGTCGTGGAACCGCAGGTGCCGCGCCTGCTGCTCGCGGACCTTGGCCTCGTAGAACTCGGCGGCGCTCCAGATGACGTCGGGCGCGAGCGCCTTGCGCATCGCGCCATACAGCGCCTCGGGCCCGCTGAGCAGGCGCGCCTCGAGCAGCGTCGTCGCGACGCTGATGTCGGCGAGGCTCTCCTGCTGGCAATCATCAATCGTGCGGACGCTGTGGCCGACCTCGAGGCCGATGTCCCACAGAAATGTCAGGAAACGCTCGAGACCCGCCTGCCAGGGTGTGGACTCGGATTTCGGCAAGAGCACCATCACGTCGATGTCCGAGCACGGATGCAGCTCCCCGCGCCCGTAGCCGCCGACCGCGATCAGCGCCAGATCGCCCGCGTGGCCGGCCGCGTGCAGCGCCCAGGCGCGCGTCAGGACGAGGTCGACGACCCTGGCGCGGTCGCGAACCAGGAGTTCGACCGGCTCGTCCTCCATGAACCGCGCCTTGAGCGCGGTGTCGGCCTCCTCGAGCACGCGCCTGAAACCTGCGATCGCCTCGGCCGGGACCTTGAGCGTGATCGCCTCCAAGCGCTCGGCGAGGCGGGCGAGCAGGGTCCACGTGGGCGGTGCGGGCGCGGCGGGGGCGTCGTCGGTGTCGTACGGGACCGGCTGAATGTCCACCGGCACCCTACGCGGCGGCGCCCGGCACGGACAGCCGCTCGCGGTCGGCGCGGCCGAGTGTCAGCACCTCGTGGCCGGTCGCGGTCACCAGCACCGTGTGCTCCCACTGGGCCGACAGGCTGTGGTCCTTGGTGACGACCGTCCAGCCGTCGGGCAGCAGGCGCACGTGGCGGGCGCCCGCGTTGATCATGGGCTCCACCGTGAACGTCATGCCCTCGGCGAGCGTGAGCCCGGTTCCCGCCTCCCCGTAGTGCAGCACCTGCGGGTCCTCGTGGAACACCCGGCCGATCCCGTGACCGCAGTATTCGCGGACCACCGAGAACCCCTGGCCCTCAACAAAGGTCTGGATCGCATGCCCGATGTCGCCGAGGCGCGTGCCGGGGCGCACGAGGTCGATGCCGATCCACATCGCCGTGTGGCAGGTCTCGACCAGGCGCCGTGCCTGGACCGAGGGAGTCCCGACGAGGAACATGCGGCTCGAATCGCCGTGCCAGCCGTCCTTGATGTCGGTCACGTCGATGTTGAGGATGTCGCCGGTCTTCAGGCGCTTGTCGCCCGGGATCCCGTGGCAGACGACGTGGTTCACCGAGGTGCAGATCGACTTCGGGAAGCCCTTGTAGCCGAGGGGGGCCGGGGTCGCGTGCTGCACGTCCACGGTGTAGGCGTGGCAGCGCCGGTCGAGCTCCTCGGTCGTGACGCCGGCGATCACGTACTCACCGATCATGTCCAAGAGGTCGGCAGCGAGGCGCCCGGCGACGCGCATGGCGGCCTGCTCGGCGGGGGTCTTGATGGTCACGGTCTGAGGATCGTAGGGGCGCAGCATGCGAGCCGGGAGGGGGAAGCGTGCTAAACCGTTGTTTGCACGGGGCTAGCATGGTATAAAGCGCGGCGTTTTTTGGCAACGAAATCCACACGCGCATCGTCACGTGCGGACGGGTGCCGGTCGGCCTGTCCTGCGAGCCTCGCAGGGCCCCC
>Ga0209415_10003538_pt1 | contig 29038 bp, 29 predicted proteins | sample PeaSoiSIISIP2007_FD_187696 | JGI IMG/M metagenome (GOLD analysis project Ga0209415, IMG submission 187696) | Peat soil microbial communities from Weissenstadt, Germany - SII-SIP-2007 (SPAdes) (version 2) | ecosystem: Environmental > Terrestrial > Soil > Wetlands > Peat | place: Germany...
CCGGGTAGGAAGGGGCCCGCTCGTGCGGATCGTCGTCACCGGATCGAGTGGCCTGATCGGACGGGCCCTCCTGGCCGGGTTGACCGAAGGGGGACACGAGACCGTCGTCCTCGTCCGGGGTGCGCCGGGTCCCGGAGAACGACGGTGGGACCCGGCCGCGGGCACGATCGACGGGGACGCCCTCAAGGGGGCCGATGCCGTCGTCCATCTGGCCGGGGCCGGGATCGGCGACAAGCGGTGGTCGCCGGCCCGCAAGGACGTGATCCTGCGGAGCAGGGTGGATTCCACGACCCTGCTGTGCCGGGCCCTCGCCGCTCTCGCCCACCCACCCCCGGTCCTCGTCAGTGCGTCGGCCGTCGGGTACTACGGCGACAGGGGCGGGGAGGAGCTCACGGAGTCGAGCGGGCCGGGGACGGGGTTCCAGGCCGAGGTGTGCCGCGCCTGGGAGGGGGCGACCGCCGAGGCGGAGGGAGCGGGGATCCGGGTGGTCCACCTGCGGTCCGCCGTCGTCCTCGCCGGCCGGGGCGGGGCCCTCGGACGCCAGCTCCCGCTCTTTCGTGCCGGGCTGGGCGGGAGGCTCGGTTCCGGACGTCAGTGGTTCAGTTGGATCTCCCTGCGTGACGAGGTGGGTGTCGTCCTGCGGGCCATCGAGGACACCTCGCTCGTGGGGGCGGTCAACGCGTCCGCCCCCGAGCCGGTGACCAACAAGGTGTTCACCGACGTGCTCGGGAGCGTCCTGCACCGGCCGACCGTGCTGGCCGTCCCGCCCCTCGCCCTACGGGTGGCACTGGGGCGGGAGCTGGCCGACGAGCTGCTCCTCGGAAGCCTGAGGGTCCTCCCGGCCCGGCTGGTCGACGTCGGGTACCGGTTCCGGGACCCGACGCTCGAGGGTGCGCTGGTGGAGGCTGTGGCGCGATGAACGCGGAGGCGCCCCCGGGCCTCAGTCGGCCGAGGGGGACAGCCCCTCGATGGACACGGCCATGTCGTCTCCGCCCGGGAGGAGGGCCAGGACAGGGACGGTGACACCGTTGTCGACGTAGCGACGGACGTGGGCGCGGCACTCGGCGTATGACCCGTGGACGACGAGGGCGTCGACGACCTCGTCGGGGATGGCAGCCAGGGCCGCCTTCCGGTCGCCGGACGCCCAGGCGGCCCACATCTCCTCCAGGAGAGGAGCGCGGCCGAGCCACCGGTGGAAGGCGGCGTAGACGGCCACGTTCAGGTAGGCGGCGATGCCGACCCGTCCGACGGTGCGGGCGCGGTCGGCGTCCTCGGTCGGACAGACGAAGATCCGGGCCACGATCTCCTTGCCCGGCCCGACCTCGCGGACGGTCGTGGTGACGTCGTCGGCCGAGAGCCAATTGATGATGGCGCCGTCGGCCTCGCGACCGGCCAGTCGGAGCATGCCGGGGCGGAGGGCGGCCACGTAGACAGGCGGGACCTCGACCGGCGGTCGACCGAGACGGAACCCGCGGATCGCGAAGGTCTCGTACTCGGCGTCCACCTTGTCGCCGGTGAGTGCCTGACGGAGGAAACGGACGGTGTCGCGGACGCGCTTGTAGGGCTCGTCGAAGGCGACGGCGTTCCAACGCTCGACGATGACGTCGGAGGACGACCCGATCCCGAGGGCGAACCGGCCCGGGGCCAGTTCGGCCATGGTGGCGGCCTGCATGGCGAGAAGGCCAGGGCCACGGGTGTAGACGGGGACGACCGCCGTCCCCAGTTGGAGGGTGGGAGCGGCCACCGCGGCCAGGGCCAGGGGGGTGAAGCCGTCGGCGCTGTTCGCCTCCCCGGTCCAGACGTCGGTGTAGCCGAGCTCGGCCAGGCGCGCGAACCAGGGTCCGTGCTCGGAGAGGGGCACATTGTCGAAGGGGACGGTGATTCCGTAGCGATCCACGCCCAGAGTGTTACACCCCTCTGGCACCCTGGAGCAGTGCCCACCGCCCCGACCGGCCGCCAGGACAAGCGTCTGTACCAGCCCCCGCTGCCGTGGAGCGCGGACCCGTGGCCCGAAGCGGTCCCCTCTCGGCGCCGGGGAGGCCAGGGCTGGCGTCTCGACGAGAGGACCCGTCGGGCCGGACGCCAAGGCGTCGCCGCGGCACGGGCCGCGCTGGCCGGTGCGGGGGAACCCGGTGGACGGCGGGCGGACGCCGCCTGATCGGGAGGGTCCCGGCGAACCCGAGGGCCGTGGGAGCGGCCCGGTCGAATGGTCCCACCCACTACCGTCAGAGCATGCCGTCGCTCGCTGAACGACTCGGACACCCGGCCGACGCCAAGCTCCTGATCCTCAACTGCGACGATCTCGGTTTCTGCCACGCCGCCAACGTGGGGACCTACGAAGCCCTGCGGGAGGGGTTGGCCACGAGCGCCAGCCTCATGGTGCCCTGCCCATGGGCCCGGGGGGCGACCGCTGGATACCGGGGCGAGGACGTCGGAGTGCATCTCACGGTCAACGCCGAGCACGACCTGTACCGGTGGGGCCCGATCACCCATGCACCTTCGCTTCTCGACGGGGACGGTGGCTTTCCCCGGACGGTGGCCGACGTCTGGGACCACGCCGATCTCGACGAGGTCCGCCGGGAGTGCCGGGCGCAGATCGAGCGGGCCATCCTGTGGGGGTTCGACGTGAGCCACCTCGACGCCCACATGGGCACCATGCAGATCAAGTCCGAGTTCTTCGACGTCTACCTCGACCTGGCCGTCGAGTTCCGGCTGCCGCTGCGGCTGTCGGGGCCGGAGACGGAGGGTCTCATCGGATTCCCCTTCCGGACCCTGGCCGCCGACGCCGGGGTGGTGTTCCCCGACGAGTTCGTCTACGTCCCCGGTGTGGGGAGCAGAAAGATCCTTCTCGACGCCATTCCGCAGATCCGGGCCGGGGTCACCGAGGCCTACCTGCATCCCGCCGTGGCCAGTCCCGAGCTCCAGGCCATGGCCACCGACTGGGAGGCCCGGGTCGACGACCACCGACTCCTGGTCCACGACGCCCAGCTCCGCGACGCCCTGACCGACGCCGGGATCACACTCATCGGCTACCGGGAGTTGCGCGACCTCATGCGGGCGTCGTCCTAGCGGGCGGCGTGGACGGCGGGCGTCGGTGCCGAACGGTCACCGACGCCGGATCAGAACTCCGTGATGGCGGCGATCTCCGTCTGGAGCTGCTTGTACTCGGGTGCGTTGGTGATGGGCAGGAGCGCCATGACCTTGGCCATGTTCCCCGTGACCTTCACCTTGCCCTGCATGAAGGCGGCATTGGCGTCGAGCTCACCCTTCTGGATCTTCACGGCGTCGGCGTACCCGGTGGTGAGGGTCACCTCGGCGTCGTCGAGGTGACCGAGCTTGCTCTCGGTCAGCTTGCCGTTCTCGAGGACCCAGTAGTACTCGATGTCTCCGTCGGGGGCGCCGGTCACCACGTACTGCATCCGGGCTGAGGCTCCGGCACGCTCGGGTTGGCCCTCGGACATCTTCCGGGTTTCGTCGAGCCAGTCCTGGGTGAGCCACTTCGCCATGTCGTCCTCCTGGGTGGTCGGTGCGCACGACCGCAATCCCGGACCCCGGTGGGTCCATCGGTCGCCCCATCGTCAGGGCATGTTACCGAGCGGCGAGATCCCGCACACCGGCGAAGAGATCGTCCTCGAGTGCCGCTCCGGCGGTGGGCGTCACCGGGACGCCGGAGCCGCCGGCCACCCCCACCCGGGTGCGGGCCAGGACGTACTCGTCCACGGGATGGACGCTGCGTGCGACCTCGGGCGGGAGGCCGAACCAGAAAGGCGACGTCGGGTCGACCTGGGTGGCGTGGGCGAGGAGCGCCTCACGCCTGACGTCGGCGTAGTCCGAGATATCGATCATGGTCGTGTAGGAGGAGGTGTTCGACGAGGCCCTCTCCAACCAGCCCTCGTCGAAGGGTGAGGGGAGACCCAGTTCCACGAACTTCTCGTGCATGGCGATGATCCGGGCACCGGACCACCCGACGTAGTAGAGCTTCAGCGGAGTCCACGGCTCACCGGCCTCGGGAAAGGCCGACGGGTCGCCGGCGGCGTCGAAGGCGATGACGGAGATCTCGTGGACGCGGAGATGGTCGGGGTGGGGATATCCCTTCTGGTCGTCGGCGTAGGTCACGATGACCTGGGGCCTCTCCCGGCGGATGGCGGCGACGAGCCGGCCGACGGCCTCGTCGAGCGGGGCCCGGGCGAAGCAGTCGGGCCGGGCGTTGGCCGGGGTGTCGGGCATGCCCGAATCCCGGTAGCCGAGCATGACGACCTCGTCGTACCCGATCAGGGCGGTGGCCGCCGCCAGTTCGGCCACCCGGACGGCGGCGATGTCGGCGCGGATCTCGGGCGAGTCGAGAGCGGGGTTCAAGATGTCACCCTCCTCGCCGCCGGTACAGCAGACGAGGACGGTACGGACGCCTTCGTCGTGGTAGCGGGCGACCGTGCCGGGGCCCTTGGAGGCCTCGTCGTCGGGATGGGCGTGCACCGTGAGGAGGCACAGCGGTGTGGTCATCACCTCACACGGTACCCGGCCGTTCGAGGTTTCCAACCACATCGGTGGAGGCGCCTGGAGGGACCCGACCGGGGGCGACGACGACGTCCCCGACCCCTCGCCGGCCCCGTCGCCGCGGCGGACCGGGACGTGGCCTCCCCTATGCTTCTACGCGGGATCCGGGGCGCCTGACGGTGGCTCGCACCAGGAAAGGAACGGCACGCCGTGGGCGTGATACGACGATTGTTGAACATCTTCCGGGCCAAGGCGAACAAGGTCCTGGACCGGGTCGAGGACCCCCGCGACTCGCTCGATCTGTCGTATGAGCAGCAGCTCGAGAACCTCCAGAAGATCCGCCGGAGCGTGGCCGAGGTGGCCACCGCCCGGAAACGGATCGAGATCCAGGCGTCCCAGCTCGACCAGCAGGCGGCCAAGCTGCAGGACCAGGCCCGGCAGGCCCTGGGCCAGGGCCGGGAAGACCTGGCCCGGGAGGCCCTGACCCGACGGGCCGCCATCGGCGCCGAGCTGACGGATCTCCAGGCCCAGAGGGAACAGATCGCCGACCAGGAGGAGAAGCTCACGCTGACCTCCCAACGCCTGCAGGCTCAGGTGGCGACGTTCCGGACCCGCAAGGAGACGATGAAGGCGACGTACACCGCCGCCGAGGCCCAGGCCCGGATCGGCGAGGCGGCGGCGGGGATCTCGGAGTCGATGGGCGACGCCGGGATGACCATCCAGCGGGCCCAGGACAAGATCGCCGCCATGCAGGCCCGGGCCGGTGCCATCGACGAGCTGCTGGCCTCGGGAGCACTGACCGATCTGAGCTCGAGTACCGACGACATCCAGGCGCAGCTGAACAAGGTGGCGACGACGTCCCAGGTGGACGCCGAGCTGGCCGCGTTGAAGACCGCCCTGGCCGCCGCGCCCGCGGCCGGACTACCCGCCGGGTCTCCGGCCGACGGTGCCGCGGGCGACGACCCGTCGGCGCCACCGGCGCCGGCCATGGCGTCGCCGGCCGACGACCACGCCACGTCCCCCCCATCGCCGGGCGTGCCCGGCCAGACCAACCAACCCGAGGTGACTATCTGATGGCGACTTCTCGTCGCATCCCCGCCGACCGGGGCCTCACGTTCCGGATGTTTCTCACCGGATTCTTCATCGTCGTCCTCTACGCGGCCGTAATCGGAATCCTGTTCGCCCTGCATCTCCAGCTCGGGTTCATCGTCTTCATCGGCGTGGCCCTCGCCTTCTCGCAGTATTGGTTCTCCGACAAGATCGCCCTGTGGGGGATGCACGGTCACATCGTCACCCCCGAGCAGGAGCCGGAGCTCCACGGGATCGTCGACCGGCTGTGCGCTCTGGCCGACATGAAGAAGCCCCGGGTCGCCGTCGCCGAGGTGGACATGCCCAACGCGTTCGCCACGGGCCGAAACCCGAAGAACTCGGTGGTCTGCGCCACGCGGGGGATCCTCCGTCGCCTCGAGGAACCCGAGCTCGAAGCGGTCCTGGCCCACGAGATCTCCCACGTCGCGCATCGTGACGTGGCCGTGATGACCATCGCCAGCTTCCTCGGGATGATCGCCGGTCTCCTCACGCGGGTGATGTTGTACGCCGGACTGTTCGGAGGCTTCGGTGGTGGGGACAGGAACAACCAGGGCGGGAGTCAGGTCGCTCTGATGGAGATGGGCGTGCTCGTCGTCTCCGCCCTCGTCTACGCCATCAGCTTCGTCCTCACGATGGCGCTGTCGCGTTACCGCGAGTTGGCCGCCGACCGCTCCGGGGCGATCCTGATCGGACGCCCGTCGCTGCTCGCATCGGCTCTCGTGAAGGTGTCGGGCGAGATGAGCCGGATCCCGACGCGCGATCTCCGGTCGGCGGAGCACTTCAACGCCTTCTACTTCTCCCCCGCCATCGCCAACGGGGCCAGCCTGTCGTCGTTGTTCTCCACCCACCCCCCGCTGCAGAAGCGCCTCGACGCGCTGGCCAAACTCGAGACCGAAATGAACCAGACCCCGTGACCCGCCCGCTCGGCGCCGGCGGCTGCTGATGGGCCTCTTCGACACCCTGCTCGGGCGGACCAAACCGGTCCGGGCCAACCTCGACGCCCTGTTCGCTCTGCCGTCGGCTGCGGTCACCCTTCAGGTCACCTCCGGGCTCGTCTCGACGCGCAAGGCGGGGGTCTGCTTCAAGCCTCCTGCCGGTCAGCCCTTCACCGACATGCAGACCGAGCTCGAGAAGCTCCTGGAGCTCGGCGACCCCTCGGCTCCGGGCCCGACCGGAGGCGCCCAGCCGGCGCCTCCGAGCACGCTGACCGTGCGTCACGTGGGGGATCGTTTCGGCTACCGCTGGATCCTGGTCGAGGGCGGTGACCTCGAGGATCTCGTCACCCGGGTCCACATGGTGCACTCGTCGCTCGAGGACGCGGGATGGAGCCCCCAGCTGCTCTGCTCGGTCTTCGGGTTCGCTCCCGATCCCTCCGCCGGTGGCGCTTCCGGCGGGGCGGGTGACGCCGGGACCACGGGGGCCACGACGGACGCCGTGACCCAGCCCATCTTCCTCGTGTACCTGGCCAAGCAGGGCACCTTCTATCCGTTCGCCCCGACGGGGAACGAACAGCGCGACACCGAGCTGGAGTTGCGTCTGCGCGGGGTCCTCGGAACCGACCTGCCGGTCGAATCCGACCTGAGTCGTTGGTTCCCCATCTGGGACCTGCCCGTCGCCTGACGAGGGATCCGGGCGGGACCTGCGCCACTGGTCCGGAGGCGGACAACCTCAGTGCCGGTGCGGCGTTGGTGGGTAGGGATCCCAGGCGGCGGGACCGTCGTCGAGAGTGGCCAGCTCACCACGGACCAGCTCGACGAAACGCTCAGGCTCGATGGTGCTGGCGGCGTCACCGATCGGGTGCAGGGATCCGGAGACGGAGCCGGCCCCGTCGAAGGCCCAGCGACAGGCGGCTGTCTCGGCAGCGGTGAGCTCGTGGGCCAGGCGCTCCAGGTCCACGCGCCGCCGCGGTCGTCGACTGGTGAGCCGGACCCACGACTCGTACCGGTAGTGGAACTCCATCCGGCCCGGGGCGACCGTCGCCACCCGCAAGCATGTGGTGGCGCTGTGGACGGCGGCGCGGTGCAGGGTGGCGGACCCCCACGCGGCCCGGCCGTCCGCCGTGACCCCGGGGTCGACGCGGACCACGGCCAGATCCAGTGCGGGGTCCTCCTCGATGGCCGCCCGGCCGTCGGCGAGCGCACGAACCGAGGAGTCGTAGGCGTCCCACTCCTCGCGCCACCAGGCTTCGAACCGTTCGGGGTCTCCGGCCAGTTCGAAGAGGATCCCCATCGCCTTCGCCGCCCGGGCGCCGCAGTGCTCGAGGGGGTCCCGAGGGCCGGAGAGGGCCGATGCACCGGGCCCGGTCGAGCGCTCAGGGTCGTCCAGCGCGTTCAGGGTGAAGGCGATGAGCGCCGCGTGGCGGTCGGTCACGACGTCGAAGTCACCCACCCGGGCCGCCCCCACCAGGAGCGGGCCGTACTCGGACTCGAGTCCGTCCACGACGGCGAGCGCCAGCGCCACCACACCGTCCACGTCGTAGTGGTCGATCGAGACCAGGTCCACCTGTGCAGGGAGCCGCTCGGGATGGCGGAGGGCGTTGCGGACGATCTCGGTCGACAGGTCGGCGTCCAGTTCCCGAGGGGTCGGGGTATGGGGCCAGTGGGACAACGTGTAGGCCGTACCAGGGCGGGACGCACCGTCGATGATCACGTGGGCCCGACCGGCCAGGTGATGGGCCGGCAGGTACCGGAACGTCGACATGGTGAGCGCGATTCCTGGCGTGTGCGGCGGGCGGGACCGTACGGAACCGGTCAGTCCGGATTCGCCGGCAGCGCGTCGATGCGGCGGCCCAGCTCCAGGTCGGCCTCGGTGATACCGCCCGCGTCATGCGTCGACAGTCGGAGCGTCACGCGGTTCCAGCGGATGTCGATGTCGGGATGGTGATTCATCTGTTCCGCCAGATCCCCGACGGCGTTGACGTAGGCGAGAGCATCGGCGAAGGCACGACCGGTGTGGACCTTCACGAGGACTCCACCCTCACGTGTCCACGCCAATCCGCCGGCCAGGGCGGCGTCCACGGTGGCCGGATCGAGGACATCCATCGACGGTCAGGTTAGGGCGTCGTCAGCCGGCGCACACGGCGGTCCCGGTCACGGATGGATCATGTCCTCGGGCCGGACGGCCCGGTCGAAGTCCTCCCCGGACAGGTGGCCGAGTGCGAGACAGGCGTCGCGCAACGTCGTGCCTTCGGCGTGTGCCTTCTTGGCCACTTCGGCCGCTTTGTCGTAGCCGATCAGCGGGTTGAGGGCGGTGACGAGCATGAGTGACGTGTCGAGATGCTCCTTGATGCGGTCACGATCGGGTTCGAGGCCCTCCACCGCATACTGACGGAAGGTCCCGCAGGCATCGGTCAAGAGGCGCATCGAGTTGAGGACGTTGTGGATGATGACCGGCTTGCACACGTTGAGTTCGAGGTTTCCGCGACTTCCGGCCACGGCCACGGCGGCATCGTTTCCCATCACCTGGATGCACACCATCATCATCGCCTCGCACTGGGTGGGGTTGACCTTTCCGGGCATGATGCTCGACCCCGGCTCATTGGGAGGGAGGATGAGCTCGGCCAGGCCGGCGCGCGGACCCGATCCCAGCCAGCGGACGTCGTCGGCGATCTTGGTGAGCGAGACGGCCAGGGTCCGCAAGACGCCGGAGGTGTGCACAAGGCTGTCGTGAGCGGCCAGAGCGGCGAACTTGTTGGGTGCCGACACGAAGGGAAGATCGGTCAGAGCGGCAATGTGAGCGGCGGCACGGTCACCGAATTCGGGGGGTGCATTGAGACCCGTGCCGACCGCCGTCGCCCCCAGGGCCAACTCGAGGAGATCGGACAGACAGGCGTCGAGGCGGCTCAGATCGGCGTCCAGTTGCGCCACGTACCCGGAGAACTCCTGTCCCAGCGTGAGGGGGACGGCGTCCATGAGGTGGGTGCGACCGATCTTCACGATGCCCGCGAAATCGCTCGCCTTGGCCGACAACGCCTGCCGGAGGGCCCGGACGGAAGGGAGCAGCGCGTGGACCAGCTGTTCTGCGGCGGCGATATGCATTGCCGTCGGGAACGTGTCGTTCGACGACTGGGACATGTTCACATGGTCGTTCGGGTGGACGGGCGCCTTCGATCCCATGTCTCCCCCGGCCAGCTCGATCGATCGATTGGATATGACCTCGTTGGCATTCATGTTGGTCTGGGTGCCGCTCCCCGTCTGCCAGATCCGCAGGGGGAAGTGGGCGTCGAGCGTGCCCGCTGTGACTTCTCTCGAGGCCCGGACGATGAGGCCGGCCAGGGTCTGGTCGAGCCGGCCCAGCTCGGCGTTGGTCAGGGCGGCGGCCTCTTTCAGGATGCCGAAGGCCCGCAGGAGCGGACGGGGCATGGTGTCGTCGCCGATGGGAAAGTGGATGAGCGACCGGGCCGTCTGGGCGCCCCAGTAGCGGTCGGCCGGGACCTCGATCGGTCCCATGGAATCGGTCTCGATGCGCGTTGCGCCCACCCGGTTACCTTTCTTCTCGTCGTCGCCCCGTTGGCCCTGGGGGTCCACCTGCGACGCCGCGCTGCCGACGGATCAACGGCGGACGACTCTCCCGGCAAGACGTTAGTGCCACTCCACGTGGGCTCGGATACCCGCGCCGTCCTCGGTCAGCCACCCCCGACCCCGCGCGTAGTCGAGCATGGCCAGGAAGGCCGCTTCCCATCCGTCGCCCACCGACCCCGACGCCAGCCGCCGCACGGCGGCCACGGTCACGAGGGCGTCGGGCGGCTCCGCCCGGCCGACCACGGCACCCACCAACGCCCGGTCGAGGTCCCCATGGGTGCCGGGCCCGTGGACGACGACGTCGAAGCGCGTGCAGTCGTCCGGCTCGACGAGCGCCACGGCCGGGGGGACCGCGGTCAGGTCCACCGTCACGTGCACCGCACACCACCGCGATCCGGCCCCATCGACGCCGGGGGCGCCGAGGGCTCACCCATCCCCACTCAGCCGGTGGGGTCGAGCGCGCCGAACGCACCGGCGAGCGTCTGCCCGGCCAGGGTCACGGCGGCGAGGTCATGGGCATCGGGCAGGTTGAAGATCAGGCCGTCGAGGCCCGTCTCCAAGAGGGCACCGCACTGCTCGACGACGTCGTCCGGACAGCCGGCGGTGATCACGGCGCGAAGCATGGCATCGTCCATTCGGCGCCGCGTCCGGAGCTCATCGACCTTCCGGTCGACCTCCCGGGGGGTGTCGCCGATCACCAACGTCCCGAGTCGTGTCTTCGTGATGGTGGCGGGGTCACGACCGACGGCGTCGCAGTGGCGGGCCAGGACGTCGAGCTTGTGACGGATGGTGGAGGTGTCCCCGAAGAGGTTGCAGGCGTCGGCGTGCTCGGCCACGAGCCGAAGGGTCCGGCGCTCGCCGCCACCGCCGACGAGAATGGGCGGTCCTCCCTTCTGAACGGGGCGAGGACGGTTGACCGCCCCCTGGATCCGGTAGAAACGACCCTCGAAGCTGGGGGTGTCCTGGGTGAACATGGCCCGGCAGATGATCAGGGCCTCCTCGAGCCGGTCGAAACGCTCGGCCAGCGGGGGGAAGGTGAAGCCCAGGCCCTCGTGCTCCGCCTCGAACCAGGCCGCACCGATTCCGAGCACGGCGCGCCCGCCGGACAGGACGTCGAGGGCCGTCACCTCCTTGGCCAGGAGAGCCGGATTGCGGTAGGTCACCCCCGTCACCATCGCCCCGAGGCGTGCCGTCCGGGTGCGGGCGGCGAGGCCACCGAGGAGCGTGTAGGCCTCGAACATCGGCTCGTCGACGGCGCCGATACCGGGAATCTGGAAAAGGTGGTCCATCACCCAGACAGAATCGAAACCGGCCGACTCGGCCGTGGTGGCGATCGCCACCACCTGCTCGAACAGGCCTCCCTGGTCGTCGCCGCGGCGCACCGCGATGTCCTCATAGGTGAAGCTCGGGATCTGAAGACCGAATCGCGTCAGAGGGGTCATCGGAGCCGCAGACTACCTCCGGGCACGCGACTTCCGGGCACACCGCACCCGTCGTCGGCCGGTACCCGGATGACGTTCACGCCGTCTTCGGCAGACGGGCCCGGAACGCCGAGACACTCTCGACCTTGGCCCCCAGGGAACGGACCCGTTCCACGAGGGCGCGATCAGACGTGACCACGATGGCGTCGGACGGACGGTCGAGGCCCCGGACCATCTCTACGATGGCGTCGTCGGCAGCGTTGGGCCCACCGGGGGCGAAGCAGGCGCGCAAACCCCGAGAGGCCGCGTGGTCCTCGTCGCCGCCGGCGGGACGGCCGTCGAAGACCACGGTGACGTCGGCGTCGTCATCCATGAGGGCCATGGCCTCCACCAACCGGCGGCGTGCCGCACCACGGTCACGCCACCATCCATCGGGCTGGGCACCGATGACGTTCATTCCGTCCACGATGAGGGGCACGACACAGCTTGTCGCCCCTCCGGTCCGTGGTCCATCCCCGCCGTCCCGGGGGACGCCGGTCCCGGGATCGCGGCCATGGGGGCGCAACGATACGGACGCAGGGCCAGGTCGTCGACCCGTCAACGCACCTCGGACCGGCCGGACCCGCCTACGAGGTCTCGGAACCCTGGCGTCGGGGGCTCTCCCGGACCGCTGTTCGATCCGGGAGGGTTCCACGGTATTGGGAGACATTTGATGAACGGTTGCGGGGGGCATGACATCGAACCCGCACAGTGGGCGCACGGACAAGCCAACGTAGCCAGCTGACACCCGGACCCGTCTCGTCGGTGTCTATCCCAGGACAGTGCAACGGACAGGCCCCGGCAACTGACGGCACGGGCCGTGGAGGGACAAGACATCATGACAAGACGCGTGAGCCGTGGGGTGAACCCCGACCAATCCTCGGTGCCGTCGAACGACGCCTCGGCCGCGCTTCGGACACTGGGCCAGTCCCATGTGATCGGCGCATCGACGGCCGATGTCGGAAGCACCCGGGAGCGTGTCCGCCAGCGTCGGCTGCTGCGGCTGGGTCTCGTCCTGCTGCCCATCGCTCTGCTGCTCGTCGTCCGTGCCGTGGTCTGGCACCGAGGCGCGTTGGCGGTACCGCATTTCCCGCACGCGCTGATGCCGTACCTACCTGCCATGGCCCTCATCACCCTTCTGGCGGTCGCCATCATCGTGCCTCTCCTCGGTGCCGGGCGGTCACCGCACATTCTCTACCGACCCAGTGAGATCGACGTCGGTTTCAAAGACGTGCGCGGGGCCGGGCTGGTCGTCGACGAGGTGGTGAAGACGCTCAACCTCTTCCTCGGTCATCGGAAGTTCACCGAGCACATGGGTGGCTCGCCACGCCGGGCGTTGTTGTTCGAAGGTCCTCCGGGAACGGGCAAGACCTATATGGCCAAGGCCATGGCGGCTGAGGCCGGTGTCCCGTTCCTCTTCGTCTCGTCGTCGGCCTTCCAGTCGATGTACTACGGGCAGACCAACCGCAAGATCCGGTCCTACTTCCGGTCCCTGCGCAAGTACGCCCGACGCGAGGGCGGTGCCATCGGGTTCATCGAGGAGATCGACGCCATCGGTGGCGCACGCGGCGGCATGGGAATCGGGAAGGCCGAGGGTGTGTCCGGCGTCGTCAACGAGCTGCTCATCCAGCTCCAGTCCTTCGACCAACCGCCGGTGATGAGACGTATGGGTACCGCGCTGTGCGACATGCTCAACGGCTGGATGCCGGCCGGACGGCAACTGCGGAAGAAGCCCCTGGCGCCCGCCAACATCCTCGTGATCGGCGCTACAAACCGGGCCGCCGACCTCGACCCCGCCCTGGTGCGGCCGGGACGGTTCGACCGCACGATCTACTTCGACCTGCCGACGCGCTCCGGTCGCCGCGAGATCATCGACTACTACCTGGAGAAGAAGGCGCACGAGCCGGAACTCGATGAACTGTCCCAACGTGACACGTTGGCGGCGGTGACGTTCGGATACTCGCCCGTGATGATCGAGCACCTCTTGGACGAAGCCCTGATCTGGGCTCTGCGACGCCAAGGCGACCGCCTCTCGTGGGCCGACATCCAGAATGCCAAGATGACCGAGGAGATCGGACTGGCACAGCCGGTTGAATACGCCGAAGCGGAACGGAGGACGATCGCCACCCACGAATCCGGACACGCCGTGGTGGCCTGGCTCGTGGGCAAGGGCAGGAAGCTCGACGTGCTCTCCATCATCAAGCGGAAGGACGCGCTCGGCCTCCTCGCCCACTCCGAGGAGGAGGAGCGGTTCTTGAAGACCCGCAAGGAGATGGAGGCCCTCATCGCCATCGCATTCGGCGGGATGGTGGCCGAGGAGATCTTCTTCGGAGAGGCGAGTTCGGGGGTGGCCAGTGACCTGAAGGCGGCGACGACCGCCGCCTGCCAGATGATCGGCAGCCTCGGCATGGGAACCACCCTGATCTCTTCGGCCGCCCTCGAGACCGGAGGCGGCGGGAACATCGTGGCCAAGGTCCTGTCGGACGATGCGGGGCGCGAAGAGGTCGAGGACGTCCTCCGTAAGGCCAAGGCGGAGGTTCGGGAACTGCTCGAGAGGAACCAGTCGGTCGTCGAAGGGCTCCGGGATGCGCTGCTCGAACGAGACGAACTCGTCGGGGCCGAGATCCTCGAGGTCATTGCGTCCGTTCAGACGCCTTCGCTCGTGACACAGATCTAGATCTCGACGTCGATACCGGGGGGAACGACGTCGAACCAGGGGCGGCGCCGCGGCGGCGGCGCTGCCCCTGCTGTCATGTGCGGTTCTGTCGGGACCACCAGCCCCCCGCCCCGGTCACCAGACCGGCAGCCGCTAATTGCTCGAGAGCCTCGGCTACATCAGCCAGCGGTAACCCCGACCGTCGGACCACAGTGTCCAGGCTGGCGGGGTCATGATCGAGTGCCCGCAACGTCCGCGCCGCCACCGGGTTCGGGGCATCCACGGCGGATGTTCGATGGGTGGATGCTGGCTGGGCCACCCGAGGGGGGACGATCCCGGATCGCCCGGTGATGGCCAACTCCACGGCGGAGAGGACGTCCTGGACATCACGCACAGGCGCGGCCCCGTCGACCAGCAGGGCGTTGCATCCGGCCGAGGCGGAACTGCGCACAGAGCCGGGCACGGCCACCACCGCGACACCCCGATCTGACGCGGCCCTGACCGTGTGCATCGATCCGCCCTCCCGGTGACACTCGACGACCACGACCACATGGGCGAGCGCCGCCATGACCCGGTTCCTCACGACGAAGCACCAGGGGGGAGCGGCGGTGGATCCCGGCGCTCGTTCTGACAGGACTGCCCCCTTCTCGACGATCCCCTGCTGGAGTTGGACGTCCGCCCGGTGCACGGCGGCATCGGGCGCCGTGCCGATGACAGCGACGGGCGGACCGCCCCCGGCCGCGGCCAGGGCTCCGGCGTGGGCGGCGGAGTCGATACCGCGGGCCAGGCCGGACACCACGGCGACGCCGGCATCGGCCAGTCCCCGGCCCAATTCGCACGCCACGCCGAGACCGTAGGGGGTGGCGCTGCGGGTACCGACGATCGCCACCCGGGGCCTCGTGTCGAGGAGAGAGGGTTCTCCCAAGGTGAAGAGGACGGCGGGTGCCTCGGCGTCGGATGCCAGCGAGGCGGGGTAACCGGGGCGACCGAGAATGCGGACCGTCACTCCGGTGGCGGCGCAGGCAGCCTCGACCGAGTCGACCAGAACGGGTCGAGCCTTGGTCTGGTAGGACCGGTCCGGGTCGGCCGGATGCCGTCCGTCCGCCAGTGCCTCCCACGCGGTCGACGGCTCGAAGCCATCAAGAAAACGGCGCGTGCGCACGGGACCGGCACCCAGCGCGGCGATGGCGGCTCCGAACCGTTCGTCCAGGGTGAGATAGCCGCGGCACGTCACGACGACCCTCCCGACGTGCGGACACAGCCGGCGTCTCGAAGGTGGAGTGCTTCGGCCATCTGGCGGGCACTGATGACCGGGCCGGTGCCGTCGAGATCACCCAGTGTGCGAGCAACCCGTCGGACGCGGTGAAGCCCCCGGGCCGACAACGTGCCCGACCGCAGGCGCCGCTCGAGCATTGCAGCCGCATCGGGAGACATCGGGGCGAGTTCGTCGAGCGACTCCGGCATGATGTCGGCGTTGCAGCGAAGGCCCCGCAAGGCCGCTTCCAGTCGGGCCAGACGAACGCGTTCCGCCACGCTCGCCGACGCTTCCCCCGGCGGTCCTCCGAGCAGGTCCTCGACGTCGGGGCGGCCCAGTGAGATGGCCAGGTCGAAGCGGTCGAGCAACGGAGCTGAGAGTCGGCGCGCGTAGCGGGAGCGGGCCGACTCCGTGCATCGACACGCCCCCGGGGTGCTTCCCTCACCGCAAGGACAGGGATTCATGGCGCCGACCAGGAGAAAGCGAGCGGGAAGATCGACGGCCCGGCGGGCCCGACGGATCCGCACCACACCCTCTTCCAGAGGCTGGCGCAGCATGTCGAGGGCCACCGCGGGGAATTCGCCCAACTCGTCGAGAAACAGCACGCCGCAGTGGGCCAGCGAGATCTCACCTGGTCGCAGCCACGCCGTGCCCCCGCCGATGAGCGACACCTCGGTGGCGCCGTGGTGTGGGGCACGGAACGGCGGCCGCTGCGCCAACGCTCCACCCACGAGAATCAGGCCGGCCGCGGAGTGGATGCGCGTGACCTCCAGGGCCTCGTCGCGCCCCAGGGGCGGCAGGATGCTCAGGATGCGGCGGGCCAGCATGGTCTTTCCCGATCCCGGAGGTCCCACGAGAAGGAGGTGATGCCCACCGGCCGCGGCCACCTCGAGCGCCCGCCGACCCACTGTCTGGCCCCGGACATCGGCCAGATCGGGCATCGGCGGCAACTCTCCCCGTGCGGTGGCCGGATGCGGCAAGGTCGACCAGGCCCTCTCTCCGCGCAGTGCGGCGACGAGCTCACCGAGATTGGAGACACACCGGACTTCGTGCCCGCCGACCAATCGTGCGTCACCGGCACACTCGACCGGTACGATCACGCGCTGGCAACGCAGGGCGGCCACCATCGGCACGATGCCGGGAACCGGACGAAGCGAGCCGTCGAGTCCGAGCTCGCCGATGCATGCCGTGTCCGCCACGCTTCGTGCGGGCACTGCCCCGTCGGCCACGAGGACGCCCACGGCGATCGGAAGATCCAGTCCCGAGCCGCCTTTGCGCGTCCCAGACGGCGCGAGGTTGACGGTGACCCGATGCTTCGGCCACGCCAGCCGACTCGACGACATCGCAGCCCGTACACGATCGCGCGATTCTCGGACGGCGGCGTCGGGAAGGCCGACGACGGTGAAACCGGGCAGGCCGCCAGAGACGTGGACCTCCACGGTGACGCGACGGCCGTCGACCCCGTGCAGTGTGGCGGATGGTATGGAGGCGAGCACGACAGCTCCCGGTGAGACCGGCCCGGGGACGAGACAAGACCTCGGGCTGTTTCGGAGAGGGCCACTTCCTGAGACGCCGGCCACACGAGACGCCACCCGCAGGCTACGAGAGGGGTGTATCGGTTCCCTCCACCGACGTGTGGGGCATCTTCGGATCGAGATCTCGGACCTGGGTGCTACTCCTCTTCGTCATCGGGGGGAGCGCTCGTGAGCAGCTCCCGCCACCGGTCCTCGGACACCTCAGCGGGTGTCGTCGTCTTGAGGAAGTCCTCGAGGACGGTCAGGAAACGATCGGCGTCGCGCCACGGCAGGAAGTGGCCGGCGCCTTCGAGGACCTCGAGGCGGGCGCTCGGAATGGCGTCGGCGGCCCGATAGGCGTGGGCCACGGGGATGATGCGATCGTGGTCGCCCCAGACTATGAGGGTCGGAACCGCCGCCGCCAGGTACAGCCGGTCATGGGCACTGACGCGCTGACCGGCGATGTCGATCACAGAGCGAACGGTGTGGATGAAGGCCATCTGGCCGTGCCGATCGGTGAGGGTGGTATAGCTGCGCCACACCTCGGCCAGAGTGTCACTCGGTCGCCATCCCAGTCGCCGGGCCACTCCCCCGGGCCACTCGCCTATTTCCCGGATCCTCCGGTGGAGCAGGAACGGGAGAACGTAGTCGGCGCCGGGCAGGGTCACCGCCTTGAGGAGCGGACTGACCTCCTTGCCGAGGCCCCCTGAGGCAACCAGAACCAGCCGCTGCGCCCAATCCGGAAACTGGTATGCGAACTGCATGGCCACGCCACCGCCGAGCGAGTGGCCGACCAAGGTGACGCGCTCGCGCCCGAGAACGGCCAGAAGGTCCCGAATACCGCTCGCATAGGCACCGAGCGAGTAGTCGCCCCGGGGCTTGGCCGAACGCCCGTGGCCCAGCAGGTCTGGGGCGATCACCGTGTACTGCTCCGCCAAGGCCGGCATCACCGCCCGCCACGTCGTCGAGCTTCCCGCTATCCCGTGGATGAGCAGGATCGTCGGCCCCTCCCCCGCCATCCGGTAGCTGACGTCGTGGCCATGGATCCGGACGGTGCGTGGGCGGAAGGCACTGGACTCGATCGTCTCCGGTTGAGCCGACGCGACCCGAACGGCGGTCGCCGACACCGAGCCGTTCGCCCCGACACGCGCTTCTGTCGCCGATGAGCTCATGGTTGGCACCGTTCGAGAATCGCCGACCACCGGCTGGTGGCGACTGCCTTCTACTTCGACGACGAAGCGGACTTCCGATCGGACTCTGTCAGCGCCCTTTCCGTCACGTCGAGGATGTTCTGCGCGAGGCGAGTCGATGAGGTGACGAGCTGTTCGGTCATCTTGAAGGCCGAGTCGATGATCTTGCGACGGGGTCGGTCATCGCCGGACACGTCGGGAAACACGCCGTCGACCGTATCGAGGAAGTTGCGAACCGCTTCGAGCGACACGCGCTCTGCATGATCGATCGTCTCGATGAGACGGTTTGAACCATTGTCTTTGGTCTGTGTGGCACTCATGGCCGTTCCTCTCCGGTTCTACTAGCTTCTCCTGCCACTGTGGCAAGGTCACCGCGATGCGAACAGAGGCTTTCGTCCACTCGCGGAGCGCGGGTGTACCGATGCGCACCGTGGGATCACGCCACGCAAAGCAACCCGTGCGTCGCCCTTCTCACCATCACCGTGGTCATGTGGACACCGCGATCCGATGGGTCCGCGCCGCGAGCACTCGGCGTGTCTCGAGGCGGCCGGCGCGCATGAAATCCGGCCACTCGGACGTGTTCAGGAACTGCCGGTAGAAGCCCGCCCCGCGCACCTTGGTATACGGAACGGGTTCGATCATCATCACCGTGGTCTCGTGCTGGAGACGGGCCAGGTTGATTCTCGCCAGCTCGACCTGCTGGCACGTGCGGACCTGGCCGGCGACGTAGAGAATGCTGCCGCGCCGGTCCTGCCAGCCCGAGGCGTCCTCCCCCGCGAAACCCGGTGGGTAGAAACCGTTGATCGCCAGCGCCACGTCGGGCGGTTCCTCGAGGTCCAGAACGGGCCGGACCGGGAAGATGTCAACGATCCCGCCGTCGCACCAGTGGCCGGTGCCGAGTGTCACCGGCTCGATGAACAGCGGCAGCGCGATGGCCATGTGGATGGCCCGGGCGACGGGCATGTCGGGGTAGGTGCGGGGGCCGATGTACTCGAGGCGGTTCTGCTCGATGTTCCAGACAGGGGCGTAGGCGGGGATGGGCATCTCGCCGAGGGTCATGTCGCCGAGCAACCGCCGGTAGAACGCCTCGATCCGTTCACCGCGCACGACTCCGGCGAATCCCCTCGCCGCCCGCGACAGCACGGAACCCAGCATGCGCCAGTCGACGTCGACGTACTCGTCGGGACGGAGGCCGAGGGTAAAGGCTGCCACCTCGTCGGCCGGGACGCCGGCGGCGACGGGGAACCCGAAGAGTGCGGATCCCGAGCACAGTGAGATGACAGCAGGGCGGACGCCCGCTTCTTCGAGCGCCCGGGCGGCCCCGACCACCGAGGCGAGCGCACCGCTTCCCCCTGTGGCCAACAGGGCCAGGCGCTGCCCTTTCAGGTCGGCGATCCCAAGGGGTTGCCAGGGAGGGAACGGATGGAGCTCGGGCTGTCGCCGTCGCTCGAATGGGAGCGTCACGAGAGCACGCCTGGCGTCATTGAGCAGACCGCCGTCCTCGCGCACCCCGTCGACGAACTCCCTGGTCCGGGTGATGACGTTGAAATACTGACGCACACGGAACACGTCCACGATGCTCCCGATCATGGCCACATTGTCCGACCAACGGAGCTACGCAGGTAGGGCCGAACGGCTCGTTTTGGCGAAGGCGTGAGTTGCAGCCCCGAATCTCGCCCCCCGCCTGCCCATATGCCGCCCGCTCCTCCGGATCGGGGACCCCCGGAGGCAGGTCATCCCCATTCTTGGGGATGCGGGGAACGTACCTATCCGTCATTGTGGGAGCGCGCAACGCCCGTTGCGAGTTGTCCGCAGGCGTCCACAAGAGACCCACATCCTCTTGATCGGCGTGTCTTCCGGCCAAGCAAGAGAGGACAAAATGCGAAGAATCCTGATAGGAATCGTGGCTCTGAGTTCGTTGAGCCTGATAGGCGTGGTGGCGACATCTCCGTCAGCGCTGGCGAAGGCTGTCCCCGGAGGAAAGTCGTCCGCGGCGGCGAAGGCTCACAGGCACGACAACTCGAACTCGGGTCCCACCATTTACGACAGCACGGTGGAGCCGAATCCAGGAAACCTGCCCAGCCAGTCCTTCGAGGCGACGGAGACGGCGGAGATCGGCAACCAGATCGCTTTCGGTGGCAGCGCGCGCGTGCTCACCAACGTCACGGTGCAGATGAGTAGTTGGGGTTGCGGGAGCGGCGGCTGGAGCACGGACAACTGTGTGACCGATGGGACCACGGGCACAACGTTCACCGAGCCCGTGACACTGAACGTTTACACCGTCGGTCCCAACAACAGCGTGGGTAGCCTGATCGTCAGCGAAGCCCCGACATTCACGATTCCCTACCGCCCGTCGGCCGACCCCAACTACGCGACCGATTGTGCTGCTTCTGCAGCGGCCGACAATGTCCCTGTGAGCGACTTCGCCGGGACCTGGTACGACGCGGCGTTGAACAGTTGCTTCAACGGATACCTCACGCCGATCACCTTCAACTTCGGCCATGTGATCCTTCCCGACAAGGTGATCTACGGCGTCGCGTACAACACCAGCGACTGGGGTTACCACCCGTACGGCGACAGCACAGCCTGTCACTCCTCTCCCGGAGGGTGTGGGTACGACTCGCTGAACGTGGCCCTCTCGGAAGAGCCCACCAACCCGAGCGTCGGTAGCGACCCCAATCTGGGGACCGTCTACGAGAACACGCTCTACGCGCCGTACTACTGCGACAACGGAACGGGAGGAACAGGGACGTTCCGTCTTGACGGACGACCCGACAGCCAGAACTGCATAAGTGGCGATGGCGGGTGGAGCGTCAATTACCCGCCCACGGGACCGAACGACTCGCCGTACTACATTCCGGCCGTTCAGTTCAACGCCGTCCCCAGTCCGTCGCCGAGCATCACGAGCGCCAACAGCGCGTCGGGTACCAAGGGTCAGGCCTTCTCCTTCACGGTGACGACCACCGGCGTTCCGACTCCCGTGCTGACCAAGACGGGCGCACTGCCACGTGGGCTCAGCTTCGTCAACAACGGCGACGGCACCGCGACCATCTCGGGCACGCCCAAGGTGAGCGACCGCGCCACGTACCACTTCAAGATCAAGGCCAGGAACACAAACGGAGTGGCGATCCAGAAGTTCACAGTCAACCTCAGCTGATCCGGACTGTCCGGCGCCACCAGGTGGCGACGGACTGAACCGCAAAGACACAGAGGCTCCACGGCATCCGTGGAGCCTCTGTGTCGCGGTGAACCGGGTGCGGGTGACCCGACGACGTCTCCGCGGCAGGTGCGGCGCCCCCTACTGGTTGGGCATCCGCAACTTGAACTGGGCGCCGGCGGCGTCGGTCACAGTGGCCAGGCGCCCGTAGGGGGTGTCCGTGGCGTCCATGACGATCGAGCCGCCCAGGTCCTTGACCTTGGCCACGGTGAGGTCGACGTCGTCGACCTCCCAATAGACCGACCAGTGCGCGGGCACGCCGTCGGGGAGAAAGGCGCCGGCGTCCATGATCCCCGCCAACTCACCCTCGCCACCGGGGTCGCGCATGGTCGAGTAACGGAACTCGTCGCTGTCGCCGACGAGGTTCGTGTCCCAGCGGAACACCGACCGGTAGAAGCCGACGGCGGTGGCGTGGTCCCGGGTGTGCAGCTCGAACCAGCTCGGGGCGCCATGCTCGTTCAGGACGGTGAACCCGGGGAAGGTCCCGGACTGCCACGCGCCGACCTGGGCGCCGGTGGGATCGATGAGCACCGCCTGGATGCCGAGGTCAGCCACAGCCATCGGTGGGCTGACGATCTGGGCCCCCCCGGTCTCGGCCGCCTCGACGGTCTTGGCGACGTCGTCAGTAGCCAGGTAGATCTTCCACGTGTCGTTGGCGGACGCTTCGCCCATGTCGCCCATGGCGCCGGCGACGGGGACGCCGTCTCGCGTGAACATGAAGTAGCCGCCGAATTCGGGGCTCGGCTCCTGGGCCTCCCATCCGAACAGCTCAGCGTAGAATCGCCGGCTGCCCTCGACGTCCGACGTCCAGAGATCGGTCCAACAGGGCGATCCGATGGGGGCGCTGTCGCGGTGGGGCATGGTTTCTCCTTTGGTCCGGTGGATCCGTCATTGGTCGGTGGATCCGTCATTGTGGGTGACGGACCCGGCTCGGGAAAGTCATCGGGTCCGGAGGTTTCCCGACCGACGGCGACGGCACGACACAACGGTGTGTCCGCTGGCACCGTCAGGGCCGATGAGATCGTCGCCCGTCAGCCGTCCACCAGTTGATGGAGGACCTTCAGCGATGGTGCCGGGTCACGGTGGTGGACCACGACGGCACCGTGGTCGTCTGTCAGGTGGTCGAGGGAGTGGGTGACCCGGATCTCGCTGTGGTGGACGATGTGGCCCGACTGGCGCTCTTGGCCACGCGCCTCGGGGGAGGAATCTCCGTGGCCGACGTCTCGCCGAGACTGCGAGAACTCCTCGAGCTGGTCGGATTACGCGTCGAGGTGGAGGGGGAGGCCGAATTCGGGGAAGAGCCGCTCGGGGTCCAAGAGGGCCAAGAAGAAGTTCATCCCGGTGATCTTCCCCGATGAGGTCTCGAGGACCTGCAGTGCCCACGGCGCGTACCCGCCGGCCGGGTCCGGCCGGTACTGCCCGAAGGCAGGACAGCCGTTGGCCGAGGCCGGAACGAGACGCGATCCCCGGCACCCGCTCGGCCCGGGCTCGACCATCCATGAGCCGATGTTGGCCGCTCCCTTGATCCACATGGCGAACGGTGGCATGGACTGGACGGCGTCGTCGTGCAGCAGCGCGACCAACCGTTCGATGTCGTAGCGTTCGAAGGCGTCCACGTACCGCTCGAGCAGCTCGGTCTCGGCGTCATCCAGATCCTGGCCGTGCAACTCGGGAGGCAGCGCGCCCAGAGTGGCGCGCGCCCGCTGGAGGGCACTGTTCACCGCCGCCACACTGGTGTCGAGCAGATCGGCCACCTCGGCGACCTGCCAGCGAAGTACTTCGCACAGGATCAGCGCTGCCCGCTGCCGGGCGGGAAGGTGTTGGAGGGCGGTGACGAAGGCGAGGCGGATCGACTCGCGGTACTGGGCGACCTCGGCCGGGTCGGTGCTCTCGGGGGCGACCCGGGCATCGGCGACAGGGGTCACCCAGGTGGCTTCGGGCAGGATCGGCCCCAGGAAGGACTCGTGAGGGGGCGAAGCCGGCCCCATCTCCATGGGCCGGGCCCGGCGCTGGACCTGACGGTGCATGTCGATGCACACGTTCGTGGCGATGCGGTAGAGCCACGATCGCACGCTCGACCGGCCTTCGAAGCTGTCGGCGCTGCGCCAGGCTCTGAGCATGGTTTCCTGAACGGCGTCCTCGGCCTCGAAGCCCGACCCGAGCATCCGGTAGCAATAGCCGGTCAGTTCGCGTCGGAACGGCTCCAGGTCAGTTTGCGCCGGAGGGGCTTCGCGCACCGTCACCGCTCTGGACCTTACCGGGGGACACTCGAGCACAGCGTCTGCCATCAGTGGTTGGACGGAGCCGTCGGTCCGAACTCATCGGAGCGGGACGCCAAACCCGAGACGCCGCATCGGGTGGGCGTGACCAGGCGGCTCCGCCATTCGACGGTCGGCGGGAAGAGGGGAGGGGAGAAATTGGGAAAGGGGAAGATGATCAACCAGCTGGTTGACAATCGTTCGGGGTCCAGCTATCGTCAACCGTATGGTTGAGGATAAGCCGGACATGGACGCCGTATTTCACGCCCTTGCCAACGACGCCCGACGCACCATGCTCGGCCGGCTCACGGGGGGGGACCTCACGGTCGGCCAACTGGCCGCACCATTGACCATGTCGCTGGCGGCCGCCTCGAAGCATGTGCAGGTGCTCGAGCGGGCGGGACTGGTCCACCGGACCGTGAGGGGCCGGCGCCACGTGTGCCGCCTCGAACCCGCCCCGCTCGCCTCCGCCTACGCCTGGCTTCGTTTCTACGAGCGTTTCTGGGGAGACCGCCTCGACGCGCTCGAGTCCCTCTTCGGAGTCGACCCCCCCGCCGACCAGGAGGCTCCATGACCCCCATGACCCACGAGCACTCTGTCGTCCGACTGGAACGCGTCATCCCCGCTCCCCCCCACACGGTGTACCGGGCGTGGCTCGAACCCGACCTGCTCCGTCGATGGATGGCTCCGTCGAGCTTCGAGGTGACCCGGGTGGAGATCGACGAACGCGTGGGGGGCGCCTATCGCATCTGGCAGACGGATGCCGGCTCCGACGTCGGAGGTTTCGATTGCCAGATCGTCGAGCTCGTCCCCGATCGCCGCATCGTGTTCCGCTGGGGCTTCGTTGGCCCCGCCCGGGACGACGGACCGTCCTACGACTCGCTCCTGACCGTGACGCTCGATGAGACACCGGGGGGCACCACCGGGCTCAGCCTGGTGCACGAGCGTCTGGACGAGCTCGCTCGGGCGATCCCGCACGTGGCCGAGAACGTCGGCCCAGGTTGGAACGACGTTCTCACGAAGCTGGCCGCCACCGTCTGACCCGTCGGAGCATGACGGCTCGTGTCGGCCGGCACGAGCCGAACCGTACTGACAGGTGCGACATGTGTCTCCTCAGGCATCGAGGGCGGCGCAGCCCCGGACGGCGGCCTCCGCCGCCCGACGTGCGGCCAGGGCGGTGTCGAGGCTCAGACGTTCGAGCTTCACCGCCAACTCCGGTTCGGCGGAAATGAGTCGCCCGATCTCGGCGGTGTTACCTGAACCATCGGGATTGGTGAGAGCCACGATCCTCGGATCGAGAAGGCCGTCGAACCAACGGTCGCCGATACACCGGTAGACAGACCACGGGCAACCGTGCGCCTCGCAGACTTCGGCGACGGCCGAGGACTCCATGTCCACCCCCAGGCACCCGTCCGCCAGGAAGGACCGGCTCAGCCCTTCATCGAGAGTCGCCCCCTCGGTTGTCATGAGCTTGCCGCCCTGAGGTGCGTCTCCGGGCGGGGTGTGCCGGTAGGTGGCACCCGTCGAGTACTCGATGATGAACTCGGGATTGACCAGGGTGCCGACCTCGAGGTCGGGATCGAGGCCACCGCAGATGCCGGCGATCATCACATGGTCGACGCGCCGGTGGTCCGGCACCGTCTCGTCGAACAACCGGGACGTGGCCACACGGGTCAGCGGTGGCCCCATACCGATGTGGATGGCGGTCACGGTCGACGTGCCGACCCGGCCCGTCCATGGCGCGCCCACGGTGTCGCTCGTGGGTTTCAAGCCGAAGGCGGCCACGATGGCATTCATCTCGAGGGGCATGGGCGCCAGAACGACGACATGGCGGCTGGGAGGGTCCGTGGGCATGGTCATAGCCTGCCTCCTCGGGGCCCACGATGTGTCGGGCCCGCATCCCGCCGGGGGGCTGTGCGCCGGACGGATCGCCGGTCGAGTGGGCCCGGGGATGACGGGGCGCCGTCGACTCAAGTCCTGGCTGTGGCCGACCGATCCAATGGGGTGGTCTCACGACGGACGGAGTACACGTGAGCAGGTCTGACGTCCTCGTGGGGCGGCAGCCGATCTTCGACCGCGCCCGGAACGTCCTCGGATACGAGCTCGTGCTCCGCCCCGACGGCGGCGTCCCCCCGCGTCCCGACGCCAGGGGAGCACCGGCGGACGGCGACCTCCTCACCACGCACGTGCTCTTCAGCTCCCTGGCGGTGGGGGTGGACCGGTTCGTCGGCGACAAGCTCATGTTCTGCGATGTGAACGAAGACCTGCTCACCGGCGACACCGCATTGTTGTTGCCGCCGGAGCGGAGCGTTCTCGAGGTTCCGACCGGGGCCCTGTACGGGAGCTTCGCGGTGACGGGCGGCCGCCTGGGGTGCCTGCGCCTCGTCGAGGAGGGCTACACGCTGGCGCTCGACGACTTCTGGTGGTCTGAGGGCGCCGAAGATCTGTTCCACCTCTTCTCCTTCGTGAAGGTCGACCCGAGGCGCCATGGCCCCGATGGCGTCGCCGCCGTGGTCGAGCGGTGCCGTCCCTTCGACGTCCGGGTCCTTGTCCAGACGATCGACACCGAGAGCGCCTTTCACCAGTTCGAGGAGCTCGGTGCCGATCTCTTCCAGGGGTACCTGCTATCGACGCCACAGCCCGTCCCGGGTCGCGTCATCGACCCCGGCGAGTTCACCAAGACCCGGCTGGCGGCCCGGTTGCTCGAGCCCGACGCCGGCATCGCCGAGGTCGAGGCACTCGTGCGCGCCGATCCCGCCCTCAGCCTCCAGCTCCTGCACATGGCCGGGATCGGGGCCGCCGGTGGAATGCGCCGGACTGTGAGCACGGTGCGCGAGGCCCTCGTGCTCGTCGGCTGGCGTCGACTCCAGGCCTGGGTGTCAATGCTTCTGCTAGCCGGGGGGCGAGCCATCGGGGAGGAGCTGATGACGGCGACACTGGTGCGAGCCCGGATGTGCGAGTTGCTGGGTGGCCGGATCGGCGGTGGGCGCACGGAGATGGCGTTTACGGTCGGCATGTTGTCGGGACTCGACGTCCTTCTCGGAGTGCCGCTCGAGGACGTCCTGCGCGACCTTCCCCTGGACGATGACGTCCGGGACGCGGTGCTGGAGCACTCGGGGCCGGTCGGACAGCTGGTGGCGGACGTGATCGACTACCAGCTCGGACGGCCCGAGTGCGCCACACGCAGCGGCCTCGGCGCACACGTGCTGCAGGCGGCGTGCTTCGACGCACTGGCGTGGGGCATCGAGATGACCACCGGGCTCGACGCCGCCGCTCTTGTGTGACGGGAGAGTCCCCACCACCGGCGTCCTCGCGCGCCGCGGTGTCGCTCAGCGCCCGATGAAGTTGGGATCGCGCTTTTCGGCGAATGCGCGCATGGCTTCGCGGGTGTCCTCCGTGGTGAAGTTCACGGTCTGGCATCGGGCTTCGTCCTCGAGCGCCTGAGCCATCGAGACGGCGGCGCTGTCATTGAGCAGCTTCTTCGTCATCGACAGGGCGATCGGCGGACCTGCCGCCAAGCGCTTGGCCCAGTCGTCGACGAAGGCGTCGAGCCCCTCGTCGTCCACCATCCGGTTCACGAGACCGAAGGCCAACGCCTCCGGGGCCGACAGCGTGTCGGCGAAGTAGGCGAGCTCCTTGGCCCGGTGCAGGCCGACCAACCTGGGCAGGAGCCACGATGACCCGCCGTCGACGGACAGTCCCCGTCGGGTGAAGATCTCCGATAGGCGGGCCGTCGACGACACGACCGTGAGATCGCAACACAGCGCCAGGCTCAGGCCCGCACCGGCGGCGATCCCACGTACCTTGGCGATCGACGGCTTGGGCAGGTCGAAGAGAGCCAACATCACCGAACCGAGGAACCGCATGCGGGTGAGCGGAGGATCTTCGGAGTCACCGCTGATCCCCTTGGGGTCCCCGATGTCGGCACCCGAACAAAAGGCATCCCCTGCTCCGGTCACCACCAGGACGCGGTCGTCACGACGGTGCGCGACTTCCTGGACCGTGGCGTAGAGCTCCTGCCACATGGCTCCGTTGGCGGCGTTCTTCCGCTCCGGACGGTTGAGGGTGACGGTGACGACACCCGAGTCACGCTCCACGATGATGGTGTCACCCACGGACGCCACCATAGTCAGAGAACCGATAATCGAGCCAAGGAGCGGCGGTCGGTTCCCGATCGGGTGCTGCCGCGGGCCGCCGGTTCAGAAGGCGTCGTGGACGACGTCGACGACGAGACCTCTCGAACGGTCGTCGAGAACGGCGACGACGTCGAACCGGACGGCCCTCACCGGCCAAGCGTCGGTCCGTTGTTCGGACAGCCACCGTGCCGCCAGTCGTCGAAGCCGTCGCTGTTTGGGCGAGGTCACGGCTTCCTCAGGAGTCCCGAAGGCGGTCGAGGACCGGGTCTTCACCTCGCAGAACACGACGATCGACCCATCGGGGACGGTTGCGACGAGGTCGATCTCTCCCCCGCGACACCGCCAGTTGCGGTCGATGATCTCGTAGCCCGCTCGGACGTACCACCGGGCGGCGGCCTCCTCGCCCCGAAGACCGAGGTCACGACGTCGGTCGACCGCCGATCGGATAGGGGCCGCCTCATTCGCCACGCCACCCAATGTCTCTGATGGCTGTGACAGCGCCGGCGATCGGGGCTGGCCCTCCTGCGTCCACCCGCCTGGGCGTAGGAAGCCGGAGGGGTGGTGCGGTTGATCTCAGGTGTCGCGTTCGGGGAGTCGCTCCACGTTCACGTCCCGGAAGGTCAGGACCTTGACGCTCGGAACGAAACGGGCGGGACGATACATGTCCCAGACCCAGGCGTCGTTCAGCTCGACCTCGATGCACGTCGGGGAGGAGCTGTTGCCGACGGAGACCTTCACCTCATTGGCGAGATAGAAGCGTCGCTCAGTCTCGACCACGTAGTTGAAGAGGGGCAGCACCGTGCGGTACTCCTGGACAAGCGCCAGTTCGATGTCGGCCTCGTAGCGTTCGAGGTCCTCCTCGCTCATCGCCCTACGGGCGGACTGCCCGCTTCTCCTTGATCTTCGCCGCCTTACCGACCCGGCCACGCAGGTAGTAGAGCTTCGCCCGGCGCACGTCACCCCGAGTCACCATCTCGATCTTGGCCAGGATGGGCGAATGGACGGGAAACGTCCTCTCCACTCCGACACCGAAACTCACCTTGCGGACCGTGAACGTCTCGCGGGCACCGGTGCCCTGCCGGCGGATCACCGCCCCCTGGAAGACCTGCACCCGTTCGCGGTTGCCCTCCACAACCCTCACGTGCACCTTGAGGGTGTCACCGGGAGCAAAGTCGGGAATGTCGTCTCGCAGGCTCTCGCGATCGACGATGTCAGTGGGATTCATGGCGCGCGTCCCTTCGCGGGTCGA
>Ga0209415_10003539_pt1 | contig 29036 bp, 27 predicted proteins | sample PeaSoiSIISIP2007_FD_187696 | JGI IMG/M metagenome (GOLD analysis project Ga0209415, IMG submission 187696) | Peat soil microbial communities from Weissenstadt, Germany - SII-SIP-2007 (SPAdes) (version 2) | ecosystem: Environmental > Terrestrial > Soil > Wetlands > Peat | place: Germany...
GTACGGCTTGCCGCGGAGGCTGGCGAACGCCGTACGCGAGTTCGCGAAGGTGTTCACGCGGATGCCGAAGAGCGCGACCGTGGCGCTCCCCGCGACGCCGATGACGCTGAAGAGCAGGATGAGGATGACGATGCCCGCGGGCTCGCCCTTGAGGAAGCCGTAGTACCCGACGATGACGGCGCCGATGAAGAGCCAGAGCCGCGCGAGGAACTTGGCCTGCGTGAAGAGGTACGTCTTGCACGTCTCGAAGATGAGCTCCGAGACGTCGCGCATCGACTTGTGGACGGGCAGGTTCTTCAGCTGCCCGTAGATCACGATCCCGAAGAGGACCCCGAGCGCCGAGACGCCGAGCCCGAGCATCAGCAGCTTGCTGGCGGCCATCCCGAAGAACGGCAGCGTGTCGATCTGGGACGGGATGGTGAGCGAGTCCTCGCCGCCGCGGTGGACCATCGGCGGGTGCGGGGGCGGGATGGCCCCGGGGAACCGACGCTGCCCCAGCTGCTGCGCCATCTGCGCGAAAGCAGGTGCCCCGAAGAGCGACACGACGAGCAACGCAGCCAGCGCCAGGATCGGCCAGAGTGATCGCCCGGGCCAAGCGGACGGCGCCCGCTGCGAGGAGATGAACTTCATGCGAACCTCTCGATGGTTTCCTACGGACGATCAGCCCATGACAGATGAGCGAACGCTCGCGATTCCGAGTGGTTGGCCGCCTGCAGCAAACGCAGACGCTTCAGCACGCCTCGTCTCGTACGCGCCGGGAAAGGCCGAGGCGGACGAGCGGCGGTGACTTAGCAGGAGGCGGGCGATTTGTAAACCGACATGGCCCCCCACCACCTCACTCGCGAGAAGGGACGCGGGCAGCGATAGGATGCAGGCGTTGGAAGTGAAAGAGGCGAAGCGCGAGCTCGACGACCTGTACGCGCAGCACGTCGCGGACCTCGGGCGCCGCTTCGCGGTCGTGCTCGCCGAGCAGGGGTGGGACGCGGCGGCGATCCACTCGGGATCGCTCGTCAAGCGCAGCGCCTACGACGACCAGTACTGGCCGCTGCGCGCCTGCCCGCACTTCCAGCACTGGCTGCCGCTGGCGGAGCCGGAGGCGCTGCTGGTGGTGAGGCCCGGGCGCAGGCCGATCCTCGTGCGCACCGCGGCAGCGAGCTTCTGGGAGAAGCCCTCGCCTCCCGAGAGCGAGGCGTTTGCCGGCGCGATGGACGTGGTCGTCGTGCCCGACGGGGCCCGCGCCAACGAGCACGTGGGCGCCGGCCGTGTCGCCTTCGTGGGAGAGGAGCCGGGCACCGCCGCCCGGTGGGCAATCCCGGCGGAGCGCGCGTGCCCTCCCCGGCTGCTGGCGGCGCTCGACGAGCTTCGTACGACGAAGACGCCGTACGAGGTCGCGTGCCTGGTCGAGGCCAGCCGTCGCGCGCGGGCGGGGCACGAGGCCCTGCGCGCCGCGTTCGGCGCGGGCGGCGCGTCGGAGCTCGACCTGCACCTGCTGTTCCTCCGCGCGACCGCCCAGGACGACTGGGAGACGCCTTACAAGAACATCGTCGCGATCGGCGCGAACGCGGCCACGCTGCACCACGTTTCGTACGGACGGCATCTTGCCTCCCGGGAGGCCGAATCGCTGCTGGTCGATGCCGGAGCGACGTGCCGCGGGTACGGCTCGGACATCACGCGCACCTGGACGCGGGGCTCGGGGGCCGCCGCGAGCGCGTTCGCGCACCTGGTGGCGGAGGTCGACGCGATGCAGAAGCGGCTCTGCGCGGCGGTGCGCGTCGGGATGCCGTACGAGCAGCTGCACGACGAATCGCACAGGCTCGCGGGCGCCGTCCTGCGCGAGGTCGGGCTCGCGGACGGGTCCGTCGACGAGATCGTCGACGGCGGCGTGTCGCGCGCGTTCTACCCCCACGGCCTGGGCCATTCGCTCGGGCTGCAGACGCACGACGTCGGCTGCAGCGTGCGCCTCGCCCGCGCGGACAACCCGTTCTTGCGGAACACGGCGGACGTCGCGACAGGTCAGGTCTTCACGATCGAGCCGGGCGTCTATTTCATCGATCCGCTTCTCTCGGCGCTGCGCGCGAGACCCGAAGGCAGGCTCGTCGACTGGGCGCTGGTCGACGCGCTCGCGCCGCTCGGGGGCGTGCGGATCGAGGACGACATCCACGTCGTCGGAGGCGACGCCGTCGTGCGCAACCTCACGCGCGAGCAGCTTCCGGTCGGCGGCGGGTGCGTCTGAGAGCGCGGGGGGCTCTCATCCTCGCCTGGCGTCTTGGCGTCTTGGCGTCTCTCCCGCGTCGGCGGCGAACGAGGGGGCCGCGATCCGCTTGACGTAGTCGCGTACGTCCTTCGGCCACGCCTTGACCAGCCTGTCGAAGCGAGCGCGATCGCGCGCGAACAGGGCACGCGAGGCCTCCTCGAAGCCGGGGAGATTGCCCGCGATCGACCACATCACCTTGCTCGCGGCGTCGCGTGCGAGGCGCGCCTTCTCGGCGGCAGGCGAGCGCTTGCGTGCCTCGTCGACCAGCCGGCGCAGGGCGGCCGAGAGCCCCTGCGGCTGCTGCTCGAGCCATTCCCAGTGACGCGGCAGGAGCGACACCTCGCGGCTCACGACGCCGAGCTTGGGACGCCCCGGTCCGCTGCGCGCAGGCGCGGCGCGGGCGAGCACCTCGGCCTTCGAGCCGCTGAAATCGAAGTCCACCTGCCGCCCGGTCCGATCCTCGAAGATGAGCACGAGCGTGGGGTCATCCGTGGTCTGACAGTGCTCCTTCGTGCGAAGGAGCATCGTGCGCAGGTCGCCGCCGACGAGCCGGCGAGGGCCGACGAAGGCCGTGTAGGTGCTCTCATCCATGACCGGACAATATTACCCGGATGAAATGTCGTCAATATCACCCGGACATTATTCGCGCGGAAACTGCCTCAGTCCCATGCGGCGGTGGGACCGGCGGGGCACGCGCTGCAGGTGAGGATCGAGAGCCCGACAAACGCCCGCCCTGCGTTGACCCCGGAGTACACCCAGCAGTACTGGATGCCGAACAAGCCCGCCGGGCAAGCGCACACCGCGCTGTCCGAGCCTGCCTCGCCGCACGTCGTCGTGACGCCGGCGCACGCGCCATGGTTGGAGTCGACGCACGCCGCCATCGCCTGCGCTTCGTCGTAGGTGTTCAGCGGCTTGCAGCTCCAGTAGCTGCCCCCCAGCCCGTTCGAGTGGGTGACGCACGCGCCGCTGCACGCGTTTCCGCAGCTCCCGCAGTTGGACGCCGTGTCGATCGAGGTCTCGCATCCGTCCAGATCGGGGGCGGTGGCCGCGTTGCAGTCGGCCACCCCCGCCTTGCACACGTAGCTGCAGGTGGTGCCGTTGCACGCCGGCGTGCCGGTCGACGTGTCGCACGCGTTGCCGCAGGCCGCGCAGCTCGTCGTCGCCGACAGCGAGCTCTCGCAGCCGTTGGTGTCCGGAGCCGTCTTGGCGCAGTTGGCGTAGCCGGTGTCGCAGGCCGTGTACAGGCAGGTTGTCCCGTTGCAGCTCGCGCCGGTGCTGTGGCTCGTGTCGCACGCGTTGCCGCAGCCCGCGCAGTTGGCGGTCGAGGACAGCGACGTCTCGCAGCCGTTGGTGTCCGGAGCGGTCGTCTGGCAGTTCGCGTAGCCGGTGTCGCAGCCCGCGTACAGGCAGGTCGTCCCGTTGCAGCTCGCGCCGGTGCTGTGGCTCGTGTCGCACACGTTGCCGCAGGCCGCGCAGCTCGTCGTCGACGACAGCGAGCTCTCGCAGCCGTCCGTGTCCGGCGCGGTGGCGGCGTTGCAGTCGGCCAGCCCGGCGTTGCACGCGTAGCTGCAGCTGTCCCCGCTGCACGTCGGCGAACCGGTCGTCGTGTTGCACGTGACGCTGCAGCTGGCCGCGTCCGAGCCGGAGTCCGGTGCGGCCGCGTCCGGGGCAGCGTCCGGCGTACCCACGTCCGGGCCGGCGTCCTGCGCGCCCGCGTCCCGGCCGGCATCCAGCGCACTCGCGTCCGGGCCGGCATCCGGCGCACTCGCGTCCGGGCCGCCGTCCGTTGCCCCCGCATCGGTCCCCGACTCCGCCAGGGCGGAGTCGGCGCATGCCGCGCCGCAAGAGCCATCATCGGGGTTGGCGCCGGCGTCCACGGCAGCGTCGTCCCCCGCGACGCTACCGGATCCCGCCCACGCGTCGATCGTGCTCGCGTCGACGGCCGCCGGCGCGGCGGCTTCACCGGGCACACTCCCGCCCTCGCCGGTCATCGCGGCGCCGTCGTCGCCCGGCGTCGCCGTCCCCTCTGTCGAGATGCCACACGCCATCATCAAGCACGCGGCTGCGGCGAGGACGGCCGCGCGAAGGACACTTGACCCCATGGAAGCAGATCCTACGGCAGGGGCCTTTGGCGACAAGAAGAAACCCCCCGCATCCGAAAACGTTGCGCGAAGTCTGCGACATCGCACACACACGGCGCCCGCGGGGGGATCGTCCTTGCCGATCGGCGCTTGTCCGATGCGCTGCGGCGTCTGGCCGTGCTATGGCGGCAAACAGGAGCCGCGGCGTGCCGGGCCAGGAGGCATCGATGACGGCGAAGAGGGTGTGCGTGGTCGTCGGCGTGGGCCCTGGAAACGGCGCGGCGCTCGCCCGTCGATTCGCCAAGGGGGGCTATGCGGTGGCGCTCGTCGCGCGAACGACGGAGACGAGCGCGCCGCTCGCGAAGAGCCTGGAGGACGCGAGGGCATACCGCTGCGACGTGACCGACGCCGCCTCGGTGGCGAGCACGTTCGACGCGATCGGGCGCGAGATGGGCCCCGCATCCACGCTCGTCTACAACGCCGGCTCGGGCACCTGGGGCACCGTCGAGGAAATTGACCCGGCAATGCTCGAGGGCGCATTCCGCGTGAACACGCTGGGACTGCTGCTCTGCGCGCAGAAGGTCATCCCGCAGATGAAGGCTCACGGTGGCGGCAACCTCGTCGTGATCGGCGCCACGGCCTCGCGCCGCGGGGCCGCGCGTACGGCCGCCTTCGCGCCGGCGAAGGCCGCGCAGAAGAGCCTGGCCGAGTCGATGGCGCGCCACCTCTGGCCGCAAAAGATCCACGTCTCGCTGATCATCGTCGACGGCGTCGTCGACCTGCCGCGCACGCGCGCATTCATGAAGGACAAGCCGGACGACTTCTTCATCGCGCCCGACGCCGTGGCCGAAACGGCGTTTCACCTCACGACGCAGCACCCCTCGGGGTGGTCCTTCGAGGTCGAGGCGCGCCCGTTCAAGGAGACCTGGTAGCGGGCGGCGATCGCCGCGCTGAGCTCAGGCCGCCGCCTCACACCGTCGCTTCGCCCTCTTCCCACGCCTCACGCAGGATCTCCGCGACGGCTTCGTAGAGTTCCTCGGGGATCGCCGCGCCGACCTCGAGCTCGACGAGCGCGCGCGCCAGCGGAACGTCGCGCACGACGGGGACGGCGGCCTCCCTCGCGGCCTGGACGATGCGCGCCGCCAGATCGCCCTCGCCGCTCGCCACGACCACCGGGGCGGAGTCCCCCTCCTTTTCGTCGTAGCGCAGCGCGCACGCCAGGTGCGTGGGGTTGATGACCACGACGCTCGCCAGCCTGACGCTTGCGATCGTCGCCTGGGCGACGAGCTCCTGGTACGCGCGCCCGCGCGCCGCCTTGACCTGCGGATCGCCCTCCGCGTCCCTGTGCTCGCGCCTCACCTCGTTCTTGCTCATCCTGAGCCTGTCCATCCATACGCTGCGCGTGACGATCACGTCGACCAGGCCGAGCGCGAGGCCGACGAGCGCCGCTCGCCACCCGAGAGTCCCCGCGGCCTCCGACGCGACGACCGGCACGAAGCGCAGGCGCCCGGCGGTGCGCGCCAGATCGCCCAGGTGTTCGGCGATCGCCCGGTACCCCAGCCAGCCGACGACGGCCCCCGCGCCGATGGCCCGGGCGACCGCGAAGAGCCGCGTGCGCGACACCAGGCCGCGCAGGCCGGCGATGGGATTCAGTCGTCCGAGGTCCGGTGCGAGGCGCCCGGTCGCGACGACGCCGCCCGTTTGCGCGACGTAGACCATGACGCCCGCGGCGGCCGCGGCGGCGAGCAGCGGAAGGGCGAGGGCCAGGACGGCGACCGCGAGCCCACGGCCGTCGAACCGTCCCGCCGCATCCGGGTGCGCGGAGCGCGCGATCGCGGCCCGCAGGTCGTCCGCGGAGCGGGAGAAGAGCGCGCCCAGAGCCAGCGGCGCGAGCCCCACCGCGACGACGAACGCCACCGCCTGCGCCGCGTACCCGCTGACGCCGCTGTCGCCTTCCTCGCGCGCCCTGCGCAGCCTTCGAGGAGTGGGGGCCTCGGTCTTGTCGCTCACCGCTTCTGGACGATCGCGTATAGCGCGACGAGCAACTCGCGCACCCCCTCGCCGGTCGCGGCCGAGACGAGCTTGAGGTCGATCCCGCGCCGCGCGAACTTCTTCTTGAGCCTGGCGTGAGCGGCCCGCGCGTCCGGCAGATCGGCCTTGCTCATGACGACGACCTGCGGACGGGCGGCCAGCGCCGGATCGAACCTCGCGAGCTCGCGGTTGATGGCGTCGAAGTCCGCCATCGGCTCGCGGCCTTCGCCGGGGTCCACGGTGACGAGATGGAGCAGGGCGCGGGTGCGCTGGACGTGCTTGAGAAAGCGCGTCCCGAGGCCCGCCCCCTCGGCGGCCCCGGGGATGAGCCCGGGGATGTCGGCCACGACGAAGGTCGCGTCGGCGTCGATGGCGGCCACACCGAGGTGCGGCACGAGCGTGGTGAACGGGTAGGCGCCGACCTTCGGCGTGGCACGGGACACAGCGCGGATGAACGTGCTCTTTCCGACGTTGGGGAAGCCGAGCAGGCCGACGTCGGCCATCACCTTCAGCTCGAGCCGGAGCCTCTTCTCTTCCCCGGGCTCACCCGGCTCGGCACGGCGGGGCGCGCGATCGTGCGGCGTCGCGAAGTGGATGTTGCCGCGCCCGCCCCGCCCGCCCCGGGCGACGACGATCTGCTTGCCCGGCGCATCGACGTCGAAGACGAGCTCGCCCGTCTCCTTGTCGAATCCTTGCGTGCCCACGGGGACCCGCACGATTCGGTCGGGCCCTCCCTTGCCGTACTGGTCCTTGCCGCGCCCGTTCTCGCCGCTCTCGGCCACGATGCGGCGCGAGAACGCGACGTCGACGAGAGTCAGCTTCCCCTCGTCTCCGACGAAGACGACGTCCCCGCCCTTGCCGCCGTCCCCCCCCGAGGGCCCTCCGTGAGGCGCGTACCTCTCGCGGCGGAACGCGACGCAGCCGTTCCCGCCGGACCCGGCGACGATCTCGACCTCACACGAATCGACGAACTTCACGGCGCGCCCATCATTGGATGCAATCGTTCCAGCCCCTCGACGTCGGGGCGGCGATCGCACACTTGTACTCGGTCTCGGTGACCTCCGTCTGGCACCGTGTCTTGACCTGCTGCACGTCGCTGTCGGACAGGACCTCGAGCGCAATCCTGCCGCGCAGAACGGCGCGAGCCTCCGACGTCATCGCCGGGGCACGCGCGTCCTCGGAGAGTTTCAGGTCGATGAGACGGTCGAGCAGGCGCTCGCACTGCGCGGGCGAGGCCATCTGGACGTGCTTGCACGCCACGCTCGCGAGCGCGAAGCTGACGTATACGGGCGCAGCGATCCGCACGCCTCCTGGGATATCAGATGCTCAAAGCGCCTGTCCGGAGCAGGTAGGCCAGCTTCGAGCGCTGCTCGGGCTCGAGGAGCGCGTGGATCCGCCCCAGCGCGCGGACGACGGCCGTCTGCACGAGCTCGTTGCTCTTGACGCGCTGTTCCGCGGCCGACCTGACCTTCGTCTCGTCGAACGCCTCGGCCGCCACGGCCTCCGCCAGGGCGGAGGTGGTCCGTCGATGGTCGACCGCCGCCTGGGCGCGCTCGGTCTTGAGCTCGCTCAGGATGGCCGCGAGCTCGGTCACCTGGGCGTCGTTGAGGTCCAGCTTGAACGCGAGGAATCGAAGCGGACGGCGCACGCCGAAGCCGCCTCCGCCCTCGTCGTCGCCCCCTGCGCCGCCGGCTTCAAAGTGGTCGCCATGCCCACCGTGTGCCGATCTCCAGCGCCGCCCGCCGCCTTGCGGGCCACAGCCCACGCCTTCACCACACGCCGCATTTCGATGGGCGTGCCACCACGCGAACATACCGGGATGCATCTTTTTTCCTCCTCGCCGGGGCTCATCGCTCCCTGCGGGCTTGCCCGGGCATGGCGACATGCCAAACCGGGACGCGGGCTTGACGCCACGCGCAAGGACAGTGTGCGTCGGGTTCGCCGCCTGTCAACGAGTCACGTGCTAGAAGGCGCCGGAAAGCGTGCGATCTTTCCGCGCCGCCATGCTGGTCCCGGTGCTCGCGGCGGCGTGCGGCCGGAGCAAGGAGCCGCCTCCCTCGCCTTCGTCCGCAGAGCCAGCGCCCGACCCCGTCGAAGCCGAGGAGCGGGCCATGGCTTCGCGGTCCACCGCCGACGTTGCCCCGGACCCGGCCAAGGCAGCGGCCCGGTACCTCGAGGGCTGCGACCGCGGCGTGGGCTCGGCGTGCGCGAACCTCGGCCAGCTCTACGATCGCGGCGCGGGCGTGCGGAAGGACCCCGTGACGGCGGCCGGCTACTACAAGCGAGCGTGCGAGCTCGGCAGCGCCCTCGGGTGCAACGACCTCGGCCTCGACTGCAGGGAAGGCGTCGGCACCGGCGCCGACGACGCATGCGCCGCGCGGCTCTTCGAGAAGGCGTGCGACCTCGGCGGCCCCGACGGCTGCACGAACCTGGGCTACATGCGCTCCGTCGGGCGAGGCCTCGCGGCCGACGGCGCGCTCGCCGTCCGCCTCTATCAGTTGGCCTGCGACGAGGGGAGCGCTCAGGGATGCCACAACCTCGCCTACCGCTACGAGCTCGGGATCGACGTCGCCAAGAGCGAGAGCCTGGCCATGCCGCTCTACGAACGCGCCTGCTCGCTTGGCCTCGCCATCGGCTGCGACAACATGGGAGGGCTTTACGAGCGCGGCCGCTCGATCGTCCACGACATGGACAGCGCCGCGCGTCTGTACGCGAGGGCTTGCGCGATGGGCGACGCGACGGGGTGCAACAACGTCGGCCACATGTACCGGCTCGGTCGCGGCGTACCGCGGGACGAAGCCAGAGCCACGCTGTACTTCAAGCGCGCCTGCGCCGCCGGGCAGGCGCGCGGGTGCAAGAACCTCGGAGTTTCGGCGAGCACCGGCGAGGCGCGCTGAGGTAGTCTCGGACTGGCGGGGATGACGCGCGACCAGCTGAAGTTCCGTGCGGCCCTGTCGCGCTTCGCGGTGGCCGCAGCGGGGCTGGCGGTGCTGCCGATCTTCTACCCGCGGACGCGCGCGCACGCGTGGGTCTGGGGCGCGTACCTGCTCGTCGCCGCCGGCGAGCAGGAGCTCATTCGAAGGCACATCGGCGGTCGAGCGCGGACGCTGGCTTCGGGTCTGGTGGACACCGTGGTCATCACGTTCACGGTTCACGTCCTGGGAAGCGTCGTGACGCCGGTGATGGCGGTCTATTTCTTCGCGTGCTTCGCCAACGGACTCGTCGGCGACGTCGGCGTCTCCATGGGCCTCGCGCTCGCCAACGCAGTCGCGTACGACGCGGTCGTCTGGGTCGAGCGGGCAGGGTGGCTCCCGTTCGCGCCGGACGTGCCGCGGATGGCCGCGCTCGGGGCTCCCACGACGGGCGAGGCGCTCGCGGCCTCCGTCTTCGTCACGACGCTCGTCCTGTGCGCGACGGCGGTCGTGATCATGCTCGTGGTCGCCCTCGATCGCCGCGAGGAGCAGCTCGTCGACGCGAACGCGCGCCTCGAGGAGCTGAGCCAGCACGATCCGCTGACGGAGCTCTGCAATCGACGCTACCTCTTCGACCGCGTCAGCGCCGAGCTCGCGCGCATGCGCCGCGGCCACCCGCTGACGGTCGTGATGCTCGACCTGGATCGGTTCAAGCGCGTCAACGACACGCTGGGGCACCAGCGTGGGGACGCCCTCCTGCACGCCGTCGGCGCCGCCCTGGTGTCGAACACGCGAGTCACCGACGTCGTGGGCCGCTACGGCGGCGACGAGTTCCTTCTCGTCCTGACGGACACGGACGCGGAGCAGGCTCGCATCGTCGCCGAGCGGGTGGTCGTCAGCGTGCGCGAGACCGGACTGCGCTTCGACGCCTCGTGCGCCGTGACGGCCAGCCTCGGCGTGGCCTCCGCCGAGGCGGGGGACACCGTGGGCTCCCTCCTGCATCGCGCGGACGAGAACGCGTACAAGGCAAAACACGCCGGCGGCGACCGCTTCGTCGCCTAGCCCTTGAGCGCCGCGGCTGCGTCCGGGAGGCCGGCGTTGGCGTAGAGCTTCGAGAGGAGGGCGAGGCACGCGCCGATCGCGCGCGGGTCCCGGGCCTCGCGCGAGCGCGCGAGGGCGTCGAGCCCCTCGAGAAGGGCCTCTTCGCTGCGCCCGGCGATGCAGAGCGTCATGGAAAGCGCGAGCGCGGCCTGGCAGCGCGCGGCGGCGGGGCCTCCCTCCGCCAGGGCCCTGTTGCGGCGCAGATCGGCCAGCGTGTCGACCGCCAGCCCGCTCGCCTCCTGACCCACGAGAGCTCGCACGCGATCGGCGAGGGGAGGCCCGGTGGGCTGCGCCCCGGGGGCGACCTCTTCGACTGCACTGAGGGGCGGCTGGGAGGCGCGCTCGACGATCTCCAGGACCTCTTCGCTCGAGAGCCCCGGGGTCGGGTACTCGGCCGGGGGCATCGCGCCGCCGGTCGCCGAGCCGGTCTTCCACGGCATCTGCAGATCGAGGCGCCACCCGCGGATTCGCCGTCCGCTCTCGGTGGCCGACCGCGCCCCGCGGAGCGCCAGCTGGCCGGCTCGAAGGGCGCGCACGTCGCCGTCGACCAGGACCTCGCCGGGCTTGGCGACGCGCGCGAGCGAGACCGCCGATAGCAGGGCTTCACCCCACGCGAGGTGCATTCGCTGACCATCCGGCGCGAGCGGCTCCAGCTCCCCCTCCGCCACGCCGGCCGCCCACGGGCGATCGGGCGGGTCGGTCCCCTCGCACACGCTCGTCGCGAGCAGCACCGCCTCCTCGATCGAGTCGGCGTCCCACGCGATCGCCAGCATGACCGCGCTCCACGCGACGAGCCTACCCCCCAGCGCCTCGCCGCGCGCGCACAGCGACCGCGCCCGGCTCAGGTACGCCCCGTCCCCATCGGAGATCATCCCCGCGGGCGGCAAGCGGAAGGCGACGACGATATGGCGATCCACGAGAGCGCGCGGTCAGATGCGAATGCGCTTCTTCAGTGCGGCAAGCTCGTCGTCCACGTCCCCGGACGCGCCGCTCGCCGACGCGCTGTTGCCCGCCGCTTCCCGCTCGAGCTTGCGAAACCTCGCCTCGAGGTCCTCGGTGTTGCGTCCGGTATTCAACGCCTCCTCGACCTCGGCCATCGCCGCCCCTTCGGCCACCCGTCCCTCGATCTTCTCCTCCATCCTGCGGAAGTTGTCGAAGGCGCTCGCGCCTCCTCGCGCCCCGAGCTGCTCCGACCCTGCGCCGCTCCGGGCCTGGCCCGCGCGCGCCACGATCGCGCCCTTTCGCAGCTTCAGCTCGTCGAGCTTCTGCTTCATGCGCGCGAGCTCCTCCTTCATCCGCACCGCGGCCTCTCGCTGCTCGGTGCACGCGCGCTCGGCCGCGCTCAGATCGCCGGAGATCCGCCTCTTCTGCTTCAGCGCCTCGCGAGCGAGCGCCTCGTCGCCGCTCTTGAGCGCGAGCTCGGCCCTCTTGTCCCAGCGCTCGACGTCGGCCCCCAGGTCGTCCGACTTCTTCCGGAGCTGCTTCTCGGCGGCCACGGCCTGCACGATCTCCTGGTAGCCGGCCTTGATCTGGCTCTCCATCTCGTCGAGGTTTAGCTCGATGAGCTTCCTGTCATCCTCGGCCTTGTCGAGCAGGGAGTTGAGGTTGCTCTGGATGACACGGCCCATGCGATCGAAGATGCCCATGTCCGTTGCCTCACTATAACACCCAAACGCGGCGGCGGACGCCCCCCCGCTCATCCCTTGGTGGGCTCGTCGTCCAGGTCCGGTGGTGGGGCGCTCGAGAGCTTCTTCTCGCTCTTGGAGCGAGAGCGCCAGTCGGCCACGATGGCGTCGATCGCCGTGCGCGTGACGAGGCTCGGATCGGCTGCGCCGCCTTTCTCGTCGACGAAGACGCCGTCGTGCCACCGCAGCCGCGTCTCGTCGTGGCGCGGCTTGGAGGGGCCCGGGACATGGACCTCCACGAGGATGAGGCCGTCGCGCCGGTTGAGCGTCAGGCTGACCTGGGCCTCGCCGAATCGCAGCCACACCTGGTCGCCGGCGACGCTGCCTGCCGCCGGGAAGCGATGCGCCCGGGCGAGCTCGAGCGCGTAAGTGACCGCCGAGCGAGCCTGACCGAAGGCAATCTCCGTCGAAGCCGCGGCGTCCGGCAAGGGGCGTGCAGGCACCTCGGCCATCAGATCGCGAGCGAGCTTGCTGTACCAATCGTCCATGGCTTCGAAGTGTAACGCTTCACCGATTCAGGATGTGAATCGCCTGTCCGAGGGCGGCAAGACTGGCTTCCATCAGCCCTTCGCCCAGCGTCGGATGCGGGTGCACCGTGAGGCCCACGTCCTCCAGGAACGCGTGCATCTCGAGGGCGAGGGCGCCCTCGCTGATGAGGTCCGTGGCCGCGGGACCCACGATGTGGACGCCGAGCAGCTCGTGCGTGGCCTTGTCTGCCACCACCTTGATGAAACCGTCGGTCTCGTTGACGGCCATCGCGCGTCCGAGCGCCGAGAACGGGAACCTCCCGACGCGAACGTCGATCCCCTTTTCCTTCGCCTGCTGCTCGCCGAGCCCCACGGTCGCGATTTCGGGATCGGTGAAGATCGCGGCGGGAATCGCAACCCAGTCCTTGGCCGCCTTGTGCCCGGCGATCACCTCGGCCGCGACCTCTCCTTCCTTGGTCGCCTTGTGCGCCAGCATCGGCACGCTCGTGCAGTCGCCGATGGCATAGATGCCGGGCACGTTCGTCTGCCCGACGGCGTCCGTCGGGACGAAGCCCCTTTCGACCTTCACCCCCAGCTCCTCGAGACCGATACCCGCGCCGTTCGGGCGCATGCCGACGGCGACGATCACGACGTCGGCGACGATCGTGTCGGCCATGCCCGCGACCTCGACGCGCACGGCGACCGAACCGTCGCTCTGGTGCTCGTAGCCGAGCGCCTTGGCGCCCTTGAGAATCTTGGCCCCGTGCTTCGCGTACGCCTTCTCGACGACCGCGGCCACGTCGGCGTCGACGCCGCCGAGAACGTTGGGCATGGCTTCCACGACGGTCAGCTCGCTGCCCAGCCGCTGGTAGGCGCCGCCGAGCTCCATGCCGATGATGCCGCCCCCGATGACGAGCAGGCGCCGCGGGATCTCGCGAAGGCTCACGGACTCCTTGGCGCCGATGATTTTCTTGCCGTCGAACCTGAAGGTCGGGATCTCGATCGTGGACGATCCCGTGGCGACCACGATAGCCTTGGCGGCCTCGAACGTCTCGACCTGCCCCTCGCGGGTCTGCACCGTGACCGTTCTCGGTCCGGTCACGCGCGCGTCGCCGTACACGAGCTCGACGCCGTTGCCCCGGAAGAGGCCGCGGATGCCGCCGGTGAGCTTCTTGACGATCCCCTCCTTCCAGTCCTGCAGCTTGTTGGCATCGATACGCGGGTTGTCCGCGATGAGGCCATAGGCGGGGCCGAGCTTGACCTTCTCGAAGGTGTGGCTCGTCGCGATGATGGCCTTGCTCGGCACGCAGCCCCAGTTCAGGCACACCCCGCCGACCTCGTCCTTCTCGACGCAGAGAACCTTTTGCTTTAGCTGTCCCAGGCGGATCGCGCACGCATAGCCGCCGGGGCCCCCGCCGATCACGATTGCGTCGTAGGTCTTCGCCATCGAGTCCTTCCTTGCTTACGGGCCATCGAACCGCCGCGACTCGCCGAGCTGTTCGCGAAGGTGCCACGGCATCTCCGCGTACACGTCTTCGAAGAGGGTCTCGGGGGCCGACGACGGCATCCTTTCGGCTTCAGCGATCGCGGCCCCGACCTCGCTGGCGAGCTCCTTCTCGAGGGCCGCGTCGCCCTCGTCCGACACGAGGCCTAGCTCCACCAGGTGTCTTCGCAGGCGGTCGAGCGGGTCGCTCGCCCGCTCGCCGATCCCGCAGGTGACGGCCTCCAGGAAGGTGGGACCCCCGCCGGAGCGGGCGCGATCGATGGCCGCTCTCATCACCGCCACCACGGCGAGCAGGTCGTTCCCGTCGACTCGCAGGCCCGGGATGCCGTAAGCGCGCGCCTTGACGGCGATCGTCCGCGACGCGGTCTGCCGCTCGGCGGGGGCGCCGCCGGACCCGGAGTCGCTCTGGCACACGAGCACGCACGGGACCTTCCAGACGCCGGCGAAGTTCATCGCGGAGTGAAAGTCCGCCTGGCTCGTCGCGCCGTCGCCGAGAAACCCGACGGCCACCGCGCCGGCCTTGCAGGCGCGCATCGCCCAGGCGGCGCCGACCGCGTGAGGCAGCTGCGTGGCAGCGCACGACGACCAGCTCACCTGATGAACGGCGCGGCCGGAGGGGTGGCTCGGCATCTGGCGTCCCTTGAGGACGTCCCCCGCGTTTCCGAACACCTGAGCGACGAACGTCGACAGCGGGAAACCACGGACGAGCATCACGCTCTGCTCGCGCACGCCCGGGAAGACCCAGTCGCCCTCCTCGACGACGAGCCCGGTCGCGATCGGAACGGCCTCCTGCCCCTGTGCGGCGCCGTAGAAGCCGATTCGCCCCTGCCTCTGGAGGGCGACCATCCGGGCGTCGAGGATGCGCAGGCGTCGCATCTCGCGGTACGCCCGGAGCAGCGTCTCGGCGGGGAGAACCGGATCGCGGGCGGGATCCGCGCTGCCGTCGTCGCGCAGGACGCGGAAAAGCGCGATGTCGGGGTCGTCGTCGCGGAGTTCCTCGAGGGACATCGGGGACGGCTCGCTTGTAGCGCGCTTTGGCGCCCGAGCGCAGCTGAATACGGGGCGCGCTCCCGCGCGACTCGGTCAGAGACCGGCGTCGGCCGCAGGGGCGTCGGATCCACTCCCGTCGCCCCCCCCGGAATCGCGGCCTCCGCCGTCCGGGCCCCCATCCGTCGGACGGGCATCCTGACCGGCCTCCACGAGAACAGTGCCGGCGTCCTGCGGGGCGGGAGGTGTCCCGCAGAACAGCGGGACGACCGCGTCATAGAAGGCCTTGAACGACAGCGGCGCACACGCTGCCGCCGCGCCCGCGTCGGGCTCGGTCAAGGACTGAACGCACGAGGCCATCTGGTCGTACGACTGGCAGCCCGCGGCATCGGCCGCGCTCGCACAGCCATCGTACGCCGCCCGGGTGGCCGGGCCCGCCACGGGGCAATTGGCCTCGCATGCAGCCAGCTCGCAGCCCACGAGCGCCGCCTCGGCCTTGGCACACGACAGCTCACTCGGCAGGGTGAGCTGGATGCACCCCGCCACGTTGTTCGAGATGAAGGTGCCGTGGTTGACGAGAGGGCCGTAGGCGTGCGCGCTGTCGGGCGTCAGGATGCAGGCAGCACAACCGCCGTTGCCGCCGTCCGGGGCGGAGAACGCGCTGCAGGCGGCCTGGCCCGCGTCCGGGCCGAGGCAGGCGTCGTAGAAGCCGGTGATCTGGTCGGCCGAGCAAACCCCCTGCCACGCCGCGGTGGCCGGGCGGTATTCGCCGGGAACGTACGTCTCGACGTCGGCCGGCTCGCAAGCGCTGCCGTCGGGAGAGAGCGTCGCCACGCCATCGCGCAACGTCGCGTCCGCGGCCGCGCCGGCCTCGCCAGAGGGGGCGAAGGCGCCGCTCGTCACGACTCCGCAGCCGTTCGCCAGCGTGAGGCCCGCAATGAGGACCGGGAGACATCGTGCGACGCGAGCCGCGAGAACCCGCGGAGGCGCGCAAAGCCAATGGGAAGACAAAGTCTGCGCCAACTATGCCACGGCCTAGCGCCGTGGTCACGGGACGCAGTCGGGCCCGGCCGGCGTGTCGAGCGTGCAGACGGAGCTCCCCGGGCACGCCTGCGCCGCGGACACCGCGCCGCCCCCGTCGCCGGGACCGGAAGCGTCGCTCGAGCTGGCCCCGTCCGAGGCGCCGCCCGAGTCCAGGGCGGGCGCCGCGGTCCCGGCGTCGCCCATGGAGCAGGCCGGCATGCACTGGCCCTCCGTTCCGACGTTCTCCTTGGACACCGTGAGCACCGTCCCGTCGGGGAGCTGGAATGCGTTGGGCAGCCCGTTGTCGCAGACCCAGCCGCTCGGGCAGGAACTGCCCCCGACGATGCACGAGGTCGAGCAGTAGCCCACGAACGTCGTGGGATCGGGAAGACAGTTGCATGCCCCCGTCGCGCTGTCGTTGCCGGCGACCTTGCTCGGGTCGGCCGCGCAGGCCGCGCCGATGGCCTTGGTGCGTTTGACCGGAGTCTTGGTGCAGGCCCCGATGTCCGTCTGGCACACGTAGCCTGTGCCGAGACCGCTGCAATCGCCGTCGGTCAGACAAGAGGCCTGGCAAAAACCGTAGCCTGTCGCGTTGTCCTTCGTGTCGCTCACGACCGTGAACGGGACGCACGCGTTCTTGCCCGCGCACATCGGCTGCGATCCGTCGAGCGCAAAGGAGCACGCCGGGAGGCAGATGCCCAGGCCCGACGTCGCCGGGCTCGTGAGCGGCAGGCAGATGCCTGCGGAGCCAGGCATGTCCGGGCCGTCGCAAAAATGCGGCGACTGCCCCATCGGATCGGTTGCCGCGGGGGCGGGGTCGCAGTTGCCGGTGGTGCTGCTCGCCGGCGGGGGCACGATGCAGACGGGCGTCGTGTAGGGCTGGATCTTGACGTTCGTCAGGACGCTCGTGCCGAAGTCGCTGCTGCACTTGTTGATCCCGGGCCCCTTCGTGCAGTCCGCGTCGGCCTTGCACGCCTGGCCCGACGTGCCGTCGTACACGAGGGGACCGCCGCCGCCGTCGCCCCCGTCCTCCGTCGCCACGACGACCGCGTTGGCATCCCGGTGCTGGACGACCCCGCTGTCCCGCGGGGCGGAGGCGCTGCTCGAGCAACCCTGGGCCAGCGCGCTCGCCGCCACAAGTCCCAGTGACATCTTGAACGACATGGCTGTCTCCTCGCCCGCGTCCCGGCCGAGCCGGCCGCCGCGCGCCTCGCGTGAACCTACTTTTCCGGTGATCGTGCGTCAACCCGGGCATCGCGGCCGACACGAGAGAGCGTGACCGCGTTCAGGACGACGAACGCGGCGAGCAGGAGCACTTCGGTCTTCCCGCACGCTTCCGCCGCGTCGTGCAGCCGAGCCATCTCCGCTCCGCCGGCCCCTACGCCGCGGATGGCGCCGGCGGCGTGGAGCGCCGCGATGCGAGGCGAGACGATCGCGCCTTCGACGACCGCGGCGGCCGCGGCCAGGACCCCGACCGCGGTGCGCGCGCCGTCGACGCGGGCGAACGGAACGCGCGCGGCCGCGCGGGCGGCCTCCGTTGCAACGACGATCGCCGCGCACGCCATCGCGAGCACGTCGAACCGACGGAAGACGATGGTCATCGCGTCGGCGCTCGCCGGCCAGGGCGCCACCGAGAAGACGACGGGCGCAGCGATGGCGCCGAGCGCCACCAGTCCGCCGAGCCAGACGGCTGCTGCCAGGAGCGCCACGCTGCCGGCTGCACGACGCACGATGAGCTCCATGGGTACCTCCTCATGCCGCGGCGAGCGCGATCAGTCGACCGCGATGCGAACGAGCGCCTCGCGAACGAGCGCGGGATCCACGGACCCGCCGAGCCTGTCCAGGGCCTGCCGCGCTTCGCTCATGCGAGCCCGACCCGCAGCGACCACCGCGGCCTCGCGAGCGTCGCGCCGCCACGACGCGAGGTCCTCGAGTATCTCGGCCCTGGCCCGCTCGTGACCCATCCGCGCGAGCGCTGTCCGCGCGTGCCAGGCGCAGCTGGCGCCGTCTCCGGCGCCCCACGAGAGGATGGTACGGATGACGTGTCGTGTTCCCCAGGCGCGGCGCTCCAGATCGGGGATCGCTTCGCGAAGATCGAGCTCGGAAGCGAGCTCGATGCACGCTTGCACGTCCTCGACCTCGGGCGTCCGCCGCCGCTCCGCGACGACGTCGAGGATGACCTCGAGGCCGCGCGCCTGTCCAAGACGCGCCAGGTACAGCGCCGCCACCACGGCGACCGCTTGGTCGGCCGAACCGACCAGCTCTTCCGCGCGCGCCAGGAATCGAGGATCGCGCAGGGGCCGTCCGTCGACGAGGTGCTCCTCCGCCACGCGCATCGCGATGTACCTGATCGCGTCGTCGTCGTCGTCCAGGGCGCGGGCGAGCGCGGCGGTGACGGCCGCCGCGTCGTCCTTCGCGACGCGGGCGAATGCGATGACGGCCTGGTAGCGGACCTCGGGGCGCGCGTCGCGAAGCGCGCGCTCGAGCCGCTGCGCGGCGCGCGCGTCGCCTATCTCGCCGATCGCGGCGAGCGCCATCTGCCGCACGCGCGGGTCCTCGTCCTCCACCGCGACCAGCAGCGTCGAGAGGGCCTCCTGGGCACCCGTGTCTGCGAGACCAACGGCCGCCTCGGCGCGAACGGCGGGGGACGCATCGTCCCGGAGGGCCTTCTCGAAGAGGGGAATGGCGCGCGAGCGCGCGTCGTCGCTGCGCAGCGCGTGGCGCACGACGTCGCGGATCGCCGAAGCGCGCGTCGCCGCCTTCTCGGACGCGAGGTCGCGAAAGCTCGCCTCGAGGTTGCGCGGCAGCGGCGACGGCGAGAACATCGCGCTCGCTCTAGCACGGGCGGCTCCCCGAAGTAGCCACGCCCGACTACCCGACGGGAGTCGTCGGGAAGCCCGCGTCGCTCGAGACTTCGGACTCGATCGCGGCCATGACGGCGAGGGCGACATGGTCCTTCCACGGGCGCGCGACCACCTGTACGCCCACGGGCAGGCCGACGCTCCGCGCGTCGATCTGCGCGGCGTGGCGCTCGATCGAGTCCCGACTCTTGGCGCGCGCGGTCTCGCCCTCGCGCACGCGAGTGACCGGAACGACGCCGGCCGGCATCTGCGTCGCGTTGAAGACCATCGAATAGCTCGACGCGAGCGTGAAGTTCTTCGACCCGCCGTGCGGGAACGCCGGGGTCGCGAGCGGTGGGCAGAGCAGGACGTCGACGCCCAGCCGGTCCATCGAGTCCAGCAGCGCGACGCGGTAATCGCGCAACAGGGCCGTGAGACGCCACAGCTCGGCAGCTGTCTTCGCGCCCATGGCGTCGAGCATGAAGGCGAAGTTCGGCTGGCCAAGGGCCCGCGCCGCGCGCGCCATCAGTCGCCTAGCCTGGAGGGGCACGGAAGCCAGTCGCTTCATCGGCTCCAGCACCGGGTCGATTGGCCCGCCCGCGAGCGCGCCGAGCACTGCCGCGCCGGCGTCAGCGGTCAGCGCGCCGAGGAACGACGCGAGCATCGCGCGCACGTCCGGGAGCCGGAACCCCCTCACGACGCACCCGCGGGCGCTCAACGCGTCCGCCGCGCGCTGCACGGCTCGTGCGATGGCGCGCGACGCGGGGATCACGCCGTCGTCGACGTACATGCCGACGCAGAGCCCCTCCAGCTTCACGCTCCCCGGGTCTTCACACGCGAGCGGGGGGACGCGCGAGTCGAGGGCGTACATCCTGCGGGGATCGAGCGCCCGGAAGAAGAGCGCGAGATCTCCCACGGTGCGCGCCATCGGCCCGCCCATCGATCGCACCGTCTCCTGCCCCGCGAGGACCGTGCGGTAGCCGCGCATCGGCAGCCGATCGAGCGAAGGCTTGATGCCGCAGATCCCGGAGAAGTGGCAGGGCGTCCGGATGCTGCCGCCGATCTCGGTGCCGACGCCCAGCGGGGACATGCCCGAAGCGATCGCCGCGCCCTCGCCCCCCGAGGATCCTCCGGGCGTGTGATCCGCCGACCAGGGATTTGCCGTCTGCCCGAAGAGCGGATTTCGGGCCTCGATGTAGAGCATCGTCTGCGAGAGGTTGGTGCGCCCCAGGACGACGGCGCCCGCCTCGCGCAAGAGGGTGACCATGGCGGCGTCCCGCTCGGCGATCCGTCCTCGCCAGGACGCGATACCGAGCGTCGTTGCGCGCCCCTCGATGTCGTAGCACTCCTTGATCGACACGGGCACCCCATCGAGCGAACCGCGGAGCTCCCCCCGCTTGCGGCGCGCGTCGGAGGCCTCGGCGTCCGCACGGGCGCGGTCGTGCAGCACCTCGGTGAAGGCGTGGATCCGCTGGTCGACCTGCTCGATCCTTCCAAGGTGCGCGCGGAGCACCTCGGACGCGCTCACCTCACCGCGCCCGAGCATCGAGGACAGGGCCGTCGCGGGCAATCGCCAGAGCTGCATTACTTGACCACTTCGCCATAGGCGTCGCGGAGCTCGACCGGGCCGAGGCCGAGCGCCAGAAGCTCCTTCTCGATCTGGGCGCGGTCGCCCGTGACGACGATGTGCATCGCGTCCGGGTGAAGCCACTGCCGGGCGACGCGCTGGACGTCGGCCACGGTGACGCCGTCGATGCGGGCGGCGCGCTTGGCGTACTCGTCGAGGGGAAGCCTGTACACCGCCAGATCCTGGAGCGCACCCGTGACGTCATCGACGGATTCGAACCGCGCGGGCAGCGCCAGACGCGCGTTCTCCTTGGCGTCGGCGAGCTCCTCGGGCGTCACCGCCGCGTCGCGGATTCGCGCCACGTGCGCGAGCAGCACCCGGAGGGCGTCGGCGGTGTGCCGCGCGAAAATCGCGCCCCCGGCGACGAACGGCCCGGCCCCATGGCGCATCGAGAAGCGCGAGTGCGCGCCGTACGTGTACGCGTGCGCCTCGCGCAGATCGAGGTTGATGCGGCTCGAGAACATTCCGCCGAGGATCGCGTTCATCACCCCCAGCGCGATCCTGTCGGCCGATGCGAACGGAGCCCCTTCGTCGGCCAAGTACACCTGCGACTGCGCGGCGCCCGGCATGTCCACGAGGACGACGCGCGGCGCTCCCTTGGCGGCACGCGGCGCCCGCGCGACGGCCGCTCGCTCGGGCGCCGACCCGCGCCATGCCCCGAAGCGCTCGGTCAGCATCGCGCGCAGGTCGCTCGGCGCGACGTCACCTGCGACCGCGATCGTCGTCGTCAGCGGGACGATCGCACGGCGCCACTCGGCCACGACCTCGTCGCGCTTCATCTTCTCGACGTCCGCCGGCCCCCCTCGAGGGCCGTGACCATACGGATGCCGCCGACCGAAGACGACGGCCGCGAGCGCGTTCTGCTCCATCGCCGGAGGGCTGCTCTTCTCCTGCTGGAGGGCCGCCAGCCACCGCTTGCGCTGACGCTCGACCTCCGCGTCCGGAAATGTCGGCCGCAGCGCGATGTCCGCGAGCAGGTCGAGCGCAGCGGAGAGGTGCGACGCGAGCACCTTGGCGCGTACGACGCACGAATCCCACTCGCACCACGCGGCGTGGTCGGCGCCAAGGGACTCGTAGTCGTCCGATATCGCGAGCGCGCCGCGCGCGCCCGCGCCCTGCTCGAGCATCGCGCCCATGAACGCGATCGCCCCTGGCCGCGCATCCGGCCGGTCGCCCGCGCCGACCGACGAGACCACACGCACGCTGACGATCGGCAAGTCGTGCCGCTCCACGAAGAGCACGCGAAGGCCGTTCGGCATCGACCACGACTGGATGTCCGGGGGCGTCCACGCGACGGCGGGCCCGGGCTCGGGCGGATTTTCCCGAAATGGAGCGTCCGGGGCCTGGCGGGGTGCCGGCGGGACGGGAAGGGGCGGCCACGAAGCAACCGGCGCGGGCGCCGGAGGCGGAGGCGGCAGCGGCGCCTGTCCCCCGCAGGCCACCGCGGAGCCGAAGAGGAAGGCCGCGAGAGGCGCCCGAGCTCGGATCACGGCGTTCTCCCGGCCAGCCGGCCCGCCAGCGGGGCGCCCTTCGTAGCCCGCACCAGCGCCACCACCCGCCGGTCCGCAGGGAGCGCCGAGCGCGCAGCCTCGCGCACCCCCGCGACGGTCGCCTCCTCGTAACGGGCGATGTCCCTGGGCAAGTATCCCGGGTCTCCGGCGTAATGCGCGTAGGCGTTGATCGTATCGGCGCGGGCTCCCGCGCGCTCGAGATTGAACGCCTCGTGCGACAGAAACGCCGCGCGGGACCTTGCGAGCTCGGCGTCCGTGATGCCCGCATCTCGCACTCTCGCGAGCTCCGCGTCGATCGCGGCAAGCAGCTCCTCGGGAGTGTGACCCGGCTTCGCGGTCGCGGAGATCTCGAACTCGGAGCCCAGCTGCCGGGACCCCTGGCTGGCCGACACGTCCTGCGCGATCTGGTCGTCGTAGACGAGCCGCTTGTAGAGCCGGCTTGTCTTCCCCGCGGCCAAGGCGCGCGCGAGAAGGTCGAGCTCGGCGTCGCCAGGGGCAAAGAAGGGCGGCGTCGGCCACGCCAGGACGACGCGCGCCAGCTCGACTCCCGCTTCGATCTCGAGCCGCATCTCGCCCGCGAGGTCCACGCGGGGCACCGGCGGGCGGGGTGGAACCGCGGCGCCCGGGATCGGCCCGAAGTATTTCTCGACGAGGGCGAGGGTCGCGTCCGGCTCGAAGTCGCCGGCGATCACGAGCGTGGCGTTGTTCGGCACGTACCACGTCTGGAAGAACTTCCTCACGTCCCCCAGCGTCGCCAGGTCGAGGTCTCCGGGCGATCCGATCGCGAGGTGGTGGTACGGGTGCGCGGCGGGGTAGAGCGCCTCGTCGACGTACTGCCCGACCAGCCCGTAGGGAGCGTTCTCGTAGTTCTGGCGGCGCTCGTTCTTGACGACGTCGCGCTGCCCCGCGAACGTCTGCTCGTCGACGTGATCGAGCAGGAAGCCCATCCGGTCGCTCTCGAGCCAGAGCGCGAGCTCGAGTCGGTTCTTCGGGACGGTCTCGAAGTAGTTCGTGCGATCGGCATCGGTCGTGCCGTTGACGTTGGAGGCGCCGGCGCGCTCTAGATACCGAAAGTACGTGTCCTCCGGGACGTGCTTGCTTCCCTGGAACATCAGGTGCTCGAACAGGTGAGCGAATCCCTGCCTGCCCGGCTCTTCGTCCTTGGAGCCGACGTGGTACCAGAGGTCGACCGCGACGATCGGCGTGGCGTGGTCCTCGTGAAGGATGACCTGCATTCCGTTCGCCAGGTGCGCCTGGTGGACCGGCAGGACCAGCCTCCCGGCCTCCGGATCCGCGGCGCGCGCCCCGGCCGGCCCGAGAGCCGCGAGGGCGACGAGCGACAGGGCGAGAAGGAGGAGGCGACCGGGGTGCATTGGGCGACGACGGGCAGCGGACGGACAACCGCGTTACTCTACCAGCACGATGCCATCGGAGGACCCTAGGCGTGAATCCACGCGACTCGCGATCGTCGAGCAATCGCTCGGCGACACGCTCCAGAGGCTCGGCGAGCTGCCGCCGGGGCCGCGGGTCCGCGAGCTGCGCGCCAGGGCCGAGGGCTTCGAGCGCGCGCTGCGGACGTGGAGGATGCGTCCGCCGACCGAGGAGCAGCGCGCGACGCTCCTCAGGCTCGTCCTGGACCTGAATGTCGAGGCCATCGCTCTTGGCCGGTAGGGTCGCGGGGGCCATTTTCGTCCTCGCTGTGGCCGTCGACTGTCGCGCCCCCCCCGCGCCGGCCTCCCCCGCGTTCGTCCTGCCCGTCGCGGTCGCGACGACGGTTACTGCGGTCCCGCCGCCGCGCGAGGACGGTCGCCTGCCCGCCACGGTGACCCCCGAGCGCTACCGGCTGGAGCTCCGCATCGACCCGACGCAGCCTCGCTTCTCCGGCGTGACGACGATCCGCGTGACGGTCCGGGAGCCGACCTTCCACGTCGTGCTCAACGCGCGTGGCATGAGCATCTTGCGCGCGAACGCGATCGTCGGCGGCGCCGAGCTCGAGGCAACGGCTGCGCTTCGCGCGCCCAGCGGCGGCGTCGAGCCCGAGGAGCTCGTGCTGACGTTCGCCCGTCCGTTGCCGGCGGGGTCAGCCCTGCTCGAGATATCCTACGACGCGCCGTTCGCGCCCGATCTCGCGGGGCTCTACCGCGTGAGCGAGGGCGGCGTCTTTTACGCGTACACCCAGTTCGAGGCGACCGACGCGCGGCGGGCCTTCCCGTGCTTCGACGAGCCCGGATTCAAGACCCCGTACGAGGTCGCGATCACCTCGCCCCGGTCCACGATGGCGCTCGCCAACGGACCCGAGACGTCGAGCGAGAGCTCGCCCGACAGCATGGTCGTTCACCGCTTCGCAGCTACGCCGCCGCTTCCGAGCTACCTCGTCGCGTTTGCCGTAGGAGCCTTCGACGTCGCCGACGGCCAGAAAGCGCCGTTCCCGATCCGCGTCGTGGCGACGAAGGACCACGCCAGGCTCGCGGCCTCCGCCCTCGACGCGGCCGCCGCGCTCGCCGCCAAGCTCGGCGAGTACTTCGGCATCGCGTATCCGTTCGCGAAGCTCGACCTCGTTGCCGTACCCGACTTCGCCGCCGGCGCGATGGAGAATCCAGGGCTCGTGACATTTCGCGACGTGCTGCTCCTCGTCGATCCCGACCGGGCCACGACCGCGCTCAGGCAGACGCAGGGGGCGGTGATCGCCCACGAGCTCGCCCATCAGTGGTTCGGCAACCTCGTGACGATGCAGTGGTGGGACGACCTCTGGCTCAACGAGGGATTCGCCACGTGGGCGGAGGCGAAGATGGTCGACGCGTGGAAGCCGTCGTTCGGCGCGTCGCTGGGCGCGATCGCGGGGGCCGAACATGTCATGGACGCGGACGCGCTCAAGAGCGCACGAGCCGTCCGCCAGCCGGTGCGGTCGCGGAGCGACGCCAAGGAGGCCTTCGACGGACTGACCTACGACAAGGGGGCCGCCGTCCTGCGAATGATCGAGGGCTGGCTCGGCACCGACATGTTTCGTCGCGGGGTCCAGCAGTACCTCCGCCAGAACGCGTGGAAGACCGCGCGCGCGGACGATCTCTTCCAGGCGCTGGAGTACGTCTCGACGGAGAAGGTCGGTCCGCTCGTGAGCGGCTTCCTCGACCAGCCCGGCGTGCCCGAGGTGGTCTCGATGTACACGTGCAATGGCGGCCACAGCACGCTCGAGCTGCGCCAATCGGAGTGGCGCCCGCTCGGTACCGAAGTCCGCCCGGCCCGCTCCTGGACAATCCCCGTGTGCGTCGCGAGCGACACCGACAAGACGCGGAGCTGCTTCACCCTCGGCGTCGATCCGCTCGTGCGCGAGCTGGGCCCGAGCTGCCCTCGCTGGGTTTACCCGAACGCCGACCAGGCAGGCTACTACCGCGTCGTCGTCGACCGCGCGAAGCTCCTCGTCCTGGCGCGAGCGGGCCGGTCGCTCGACGCTAGAGACCGCCTCGGCCTCGTTACGAATGCCTGGGCCGCGGTGCGCCAGGGGGCCATCGGGCCCGGCGCGCTCTTCGATCTCCTGCCCGCGTTCGACGGCGAACCCAACCGAATCGTGGTCGACGAGGTCATCGGCGTCTTGCGCGCCGTGGACCAGACGCTCGTCGACGACGCCGCACGTCCGGCTTTCAGGAGGTTCGTGACCGACCGGCTCGTCGCAAGGAAACGACGGCTCGGGTGGGAGGGCTCGAGCGGGCCGAAGGCGGGAGCGATGCCCGAAGGGCCGGCCGACGACGACGCCCGGCTCGAGCGGCAGAGCGTCCTGCGCGCCCTCGGGGAGATCGCGGGCGACCGAGGGACCCTCGACGAGGCCGACCGTTACGCGGCGCGATGGCTGGCGGACTCCGCCAGCGTCGCCAGCGACATCGCGGCCGTGGCGGTGCCGCTCGCATCCGCGCGCGCCGGCGCCGCGCGCCTCCAGGATCTGCTCGTGGCCATCCAGCGCGCCCGTTCTCTCGAGGACCGCGCGATCGCCATCCGCGCGATGGGCTCGTTCGACGACCCATCCGTCCTCTCTCGCGCGCTCGACCTCGCCCTCGGCGACGAGCTCAAGCTCTCCGAGCTGGGTGGCCTTTTCGGCGCAGCGACCGCTCGCAGGGCAGGGCGCGCGGCGCTGTACGCGTGGGAGAAAGAGAACTGGGCCAAGCTCCGCGCCCGCCTTCCAGGTTCCTTTGGCTACGGCATGCTCGCGGGCGTCGCCGGCACGATGTGCACCGCTGGCGAGCGCGCCGAGGCGGAGGCCTTCTTCGGCCCCGCCACCGAGGGGCTCGAGGGCGTCAAGCGGGCGCTCGATGAGGCGCTCGAGTCGGCGAGCCTCTGCATCGCGCTACACGACCACGGCGCCGGCGACGTGTCGAAGTACTTCGAGCACAGGTAGCTTCCTACAGGACCCCGACCACGAAGGCCACGCCGACCACGGCGAAGACGGCCGCCGCGATCCGCTGCGTGACGTGCGGCGCGATCAGCCTTCCGGCGCGGTGCCCGACGACCACGGCGATCGCGACGACCGCCCAGAGCCCGGCGGTCGCGCCGAGGAACACGGTGACGGGCGCCGCGTAGCGAGCGGCCAGCGCCGCGGTCACGAGCTGCGTGAGATCGCCCCACTCCGCGACGAAGACGACGCCGAAGACGAGCCACGCCGATCGCCAGAAGGCGATCGGCGGCGCATCGGCCTTCCCGACGCCGTCCATTTCCTCGCGCTTGAGCCACATGGCGACGGCCGTCAGAAGAAAGAGCAATCCGGCCCCGACGTGCACCGCGCGAGGAGGGAGGAGCGACAGCAGGTGGCCTGCGAGGACGGCCACGAGGCTCTGGATGGCGAGGGCGACCGCCGCGCCGAGGAACACGGGAAGGGGCCGATGGCGGGTCGCCAGCACCAGAGTGGCAAGCGCCGTCTTGTCCGGCAGCTCCGCGATGAAGACGACGCCGAATACGGAAGCGGCTATGGCGACGCTCGACATGCTCCGGACAGTCGCGAAACTTACCAGCCCAGGGGGGCTTGCGCCGTAAAACACGCGTCTACGGACGCCGACTCGATCACAACCGACGAGTCCATATTCGCGCTTTGCTTTGCTCGCCGATCACGGGTAAAGGCCGGAAGGATGCGTATCTCGCTCAGCGGCCTCGCGGTTTCGACAGTGGCTCTCGCCATCGGATGCAGCAAGGCGACTCCGTCGTCCTCCGGCGACAAGGGAGGGAGCGCCGCCGCGCCGGGCGCATCCGCCGTCGCGAGCGGGGGGCTGGGTCTCGCGTTTCTCGAGGGCTTCGAGGGCGAGATCGACGCGGTCGTGAAGAAGAGCGGACCGGCGGCTGTGCCGATGGCCGTGGGGGCGCTGATAAAGAGCGGCAAGTTCCGCTTCGACATCCCCGAGAAACTGAGCGAGGGCGGCGCGGCGCGGATGCTGGGCCCCAAGGCGTACGCGATCTTCGACTCGGGCGCGAAGAAGCTCTCTGTCGTGTCCGACGCCAGGAAGCAAGCGATCGTCATCGACATGAACAAGAGCGCCGAGCAGATTAAGAGCCTCGGCGGCCGCCCGGGCGAGCCCGGCGGCGCTCCCCAGGGGCCCCCGACGAAGGTCACCAAGACCGGGAAGCTCGAGACGGTGGCCGGCTACCAGTGCGAGGACTGGGACATCGCGAGCGACCACCACGAAGGGACCGTGTGCGTCGCGCACGAGGGCATCTCCTGGTTCAGCCTTCCGGCAGCCGTCATTCCGTCGGAACGCGCCTGGATGCTCGAGTTGATGGACGGCAAGCACTTTCCGCTCCGGTTCGTCGCCTACGCGAAGGACGGGGCCACCGAGGAGTCGCGCGTCGAGATCACGAAGATCGACAAGAAGACCCTCTTGGCATCGGCCTTCGAGTACCCGCCCGACTATCGTGTAGTGGATCTCGACCAGATGCTTCAGGGGCTCGGGGGGATGCCCGAAGGCATGCCTGGCGGCACGCCACCCGGGATGCCGTCCGGGTTCACGATGCCGCGAATGCCGCCGGGCTTTACGATGCCCACGCGAAAAGCGCACTAAGGCTCCGTCGCCGACCGCGGTCGTGGTCGCGGTCCATTACGTCGTCGCCCCCCCTCGGGCCTTGACGAGCGCCATCACCATCGCCCCCATGCTCGACTGACTCGGGACCACGTGCGGCGGTGCGCCAAGCCCTTCGAGCACGCCCGCCGTCGTCGGACCTACCGCAGCGACGGTTACCCGCCCTCGCAGCGCGTCGACGAGCGCGGCGCGGGACCCCAGCGACTCGGCGACCTCGAACAGGTGCTTCGCCTGGATCTGCGTCGTGAACGCGATGGCATCGATTCGACCGGAGATCATGTCGCCCACCAGCTCGCGCAGCGCCGCGAGATCCTCGGGGAGCGCCCACGCGTACGGCTGCACCTCGACGACGTGTGCTCCCCGAGCGGCGAGCGCTTCAGGCACCGTGCGCCCTCCTCCCCCGTCGTGCACGAACACCGTGTCGCGGTCGCGGACGTCGACTCCCTCGAGCGCCGAGAGAAACTCGCGGGTCGTATGAGGCGCGGGCGCGCGCACCTGGGCGGTGAGCCCCTCGCGCTTGAGCACAGCCACCGGCTTGGGGCCCCTGCAAACCACCGTGGCTTTCGCGAGCGCCTCGCGAAGCTCCTCGCGACGCCCGAGCGTGCCGGCCACGGCGAGCCAGCGCTCGAGCCCGACGCCCGTGGCGAGGGCCACGACCGCCCCCGCCTTCGCGGTCGCGTCGATCGCCCGAGCCGCGCTCTCCGCGCAATCGCACTCCACCTCGCGCAGCGCCGGCACGCACACCGGCTCGCCCCCGTGCCGGCGCACGAGCGAGGCCAGCTCGCTCTCCCGCCTCGCCTCGAGCAGCGCCACGCGCGCACGTTGCAGTGATTCGCTCAACCTTCGCCTCGCATGTCCTACGGTGAGGCTAGGATGAGCGCTCGCTTTCTTCCACGGCCCCTTGGCGGAACGGCAGACGCAGTGGATTTAAAATCCGCGGCCCGAAAGGGCGTCCGGGTT
>Ga0209415_10003540_pt1 | contig 29036 bp, 28 predicted proteins | sample PeaSoiSIISIP2007_FD_187696 | JGI IMG/M metagenome (GOLD analysis project Ga0209415, IMG submission 187696) | Peat soil microbial communities from Weissenstadt, Germany - SII-SIP-2007 (SPAdes) (version 2) | ecosystem: Environmental > Terrestrial > Soil > Wetlands > Peat | place: Germany...
GGACCCTTTATGACGATAATATGGACATGTCTATGTTACGAAGGCGAGCCCAATCGCCAATTTCCCGAAAGAAAAGCGTGTCGCCCCGCCCGCGCCCAGATGCGAAATCCTCCCCGCCTCCTGTGCCGCTCGATCGCAAGCGCCCGGCGCACCTTGCCCAAATATTAATGACGCTCTGTATAGTTGCCCAACTTTCATGGCGGCCGAACGATGCCGCCTGCCCCGCAGTCCGTGCAGTCCTTCCGTTTGCTTCAGTTCCGCTGGTCGTACGATGCGATCTCCTTGATGGTTCCCACTTCAACGCGACCCTCAGGCATCGACTTGTGTATGAGCTTGCCGCTGTTCCTGCCGAAATAAGGTGCGGCAGTTCCCGTCATAGCCGCCAGCTCCTTGCTCAAATCATTGCCCTTTTCGCGGATGCTGTAACGCGTCTCCCAAAGCAGCTTCGGCTTCTTCTCCCTCCACATCATCTGGAAGTCATAGGCCATCAGGACGACAAAATAGCGGCGCTCCTCAAGTTCGTTGAACAGGTCGCGCTGGCGATATTCGAGGGGGGTGCCTTTGTACGGGGCTGCCTCGGCCCACCATGACTCATAGCCGAGCATGCTGGCATTCTGGGCATTGAGCTGGGTGCGCTGATTGTCCTCTGCCGCGGCCACGGCCATGGCGCCCGTCAGTGCGTTGTCCATGTCAACCTGTGCGGGGGTCCTGATGGCGTAGCTGGTCGTCGACGATGTTTGCATCTGCATGGGGGCGCAACTATCGGACTTGTTGAATCGCACGATCTGGGGCTGGTTGGCCCCGAGCGCCGCCGCGTTGGCAGCCTCCAAGTTCTGGCTCGAGATAGAGTCGGTGGTGTGCTCCGGGACATGGGTTGTGCCCCAGTACACCATGATCAGCAATCTGGTCGTCTTGGGATCCTTGCTCGAGATGTAGCCCTGGCCCGCGAGGGGCTCCGCGATCGTTCTCGCGACCTTCATGAAATCAACCATGTCGGACGTGCCGGCCTCGGCGCCCCTCCACACGCCTCCCTTTGCAAAGGCAAAGGTCTCCGGCTGGATCGATCCGTCGGCAAGCCGGGTGCGGACGTAGTCCCCGCATGCCTTGGCCGAGATTGCGACGGCCTGGTCGTCCTCCCCGGCGACTGCAACCGGCAGCGTCGCCAGCACAGGCGCACCGCCGGCCAGCAGACCGATGATCATCGCAAGGGCGCGCGGCGAGCGCCTGGAGTCTGTGACGAGAAGGCCGGAAAAGGAGGGCGAATGTTCTCCGAGGAGGTTCGCGAATTTCATGGCGAAAGAAAGGGTTCGCCCGGCATAACACCACCCGGCCCGCTTCCACTTCACGCTCTTGAAAAAGCCCCGCCTCGGGCCCCGTCGCATGGGGCCTTCAATCGTCGGACGGGGGCCATGTTTCGAATCTTGCGTCCCTTTTCGGGCGGGCCGGGATTGATATGCCGGGCGAGTGCCCGGCAGTCCTGCCCATCCGCCGGGAAATGAAGCTCCCCGGCGGGGGCTTAACGAAAAGAAATAACGCCGACGGCTGGCGCCCGCTGTACTATGATTTGCAATCAATCACAGCTCAAGGACCTATGCGACAATCTGGCGGCGCTTGGCGCGGCGAGGCTCGCGTTGCCGAGGGACCGGGCAAGGCCCCCAGTGCCCGCGCTCTTCGCCGTTGACAGGCGCCCCTCGATCTCGGCCCTTGCGTTCCCCGGGGCCTACTCGTCCCTGAGGGCGACTAGGGGATTGACCCTCGCGGCCCTGCGAGCCGGGAAGAAACATGCCAGCAGGGCGATGGAAGCCAGGAGCCCGAACACCACGGCCAGCGTGATTGGGTCGTACTTCCCGACCTTGAACAGCATCGACGCCAGCACCTGGGAAAAGCCAAATGCCCCGGCTAGGCCAATCAGCAGCCCGATCGCGGTCAGCGTGAGGCCGTTTTTCAGGACTAGCCCGAGAATGTTTGATGAGGTCGCGCCGAGCGCGGTCCGGATGCCGATCTCGCGGGTGCGCTGCAGCACGGAATAGGAAATCACGCCGTAGAGCCCTATTGCGGAAAGGAGTAGCGCCACGCCGGCAAATATTCCCAGGAGCAAAGAGCGCAGGCGCTCGCCGCCGACCGAGTCGGCCTTGACCTGATCTAGGGTCTTCACGTAATCGAGAATCTGGTCCTTGTCTATCTCCCGGACGGCGCGCTGGATCGAAAGCTGCATGGCCGAGGGATCGACCCCCGTGCGCACGACCAGCCCCTGCCCCTTCTGCGGGCTCTGCACCTCGGTAACGTACATCCCGGGGCTCCATTCGTTGTCGGCGCTGAGGCCGCCGACTTTCTCGTCCGCAATCACCCCGACCACTTCCCATGGGACCTCGGCGCCGAGCTGGGTGCCGGCATAGGCAATCTCCGAGACCAGGATTCGCTTCCCTATCGAATCCCCCTTTGGGAAATACTTCGTTGCCATCGTTTCATTGATCACGGCGACTGGCGCGGCTCCCTTGATATCCTTTTCGCTCAGGAACCGGCCCTTGGTGAGCCTTATCTTGAGGGTTTTGAAATATGCCGGGCTTACCATCTTGAAAAAGCACGCCGGCCTGTGCGCCACGTCGACCGCCTTTGAGCCCTCGATCTGGAACGGCATGCCATAGCCCCAGCCCTGCAATGGAAGCGCGGACGTGAGGGCGACGTCGCGCACGCCCGGGAGCGCCCCTATGCGCTCCGTGATCCTGTCGAGGTAGCCATTGAATTCGGCGGCGGTCGGGAACCGCTTGCTCGGGATGGGCAGATAGGCGGTGATGACATTGGTTGAGTCAAAGCCCGTGTCCACGTTCTCCATTCGGAAGAAGCTTCGAATGAGCAATCCCGCGCCCGAGAGCAGCACAAACGCCAGCGCGACCTCGACGACCACGAGCGTCCCCCGCAGCAAATGCCGGACGCGGCCCGTGCTAGCCCCCTGGCCGCCCTGCTTCAGGGAGTTTGTCAGGTCCGGGCGGGATGCCCTCAGCGCCGGGACAAGCCCGAAGATGAGTCCGGTGAGGACCGACAGGAGGAAGACGAACGCCAGCACCCTTCCGTCCATGGAAACATAGGCGGACGGGGGAAGGTAATCCGAGGCGCCCAGCAGTCTGAGGCCCGCCAGGCCTGCGTACGCCACGAGCACCCCCAGCGCGCCTCCTCCAAGGGACAGCAGGAGGCTCTCGGTGATGAACTGGCGGACAAGCCTCCACCTTCCGGCTCCAAGGGCCGCCCGGATTGCGACCTCGCGCTCGCGCGCCATGGCCCTCGCGAGCGTCAGATTGGCGAGGTTGGCGCACGCGATCAGGAGCACCATGCAGACGGCCCCCATGAGCATGTACAGGGAGAGCCTCAACTCCTGGCCGACCAGGACCGAGGCGAAGGAGTCCAGGCCCACCCCCCAGCCCTTGTTCGACTTTGGAAAGTCGTGCGAGATGCGGGTCGCGATCGAGTCCATCTGCACGCGCGCCTGTTCCAGGGTCACGCCGGCCTTGAGCTTCCCCCAGGCTCCGAACCAGTGAAAATCGCGGGTCATGTTCTCGGGCGCGAATGCCAGCGGCCGCCACATCTTGGTCGCCGTCCGGTCGAAGACGCCCGCCGGCATGACGCCGATCACCGTATAGGGCTCGCCATCGAGCGTCATGACGCGGCCGATGATTGCCGGGTCCTTTGAGAACTGGGAGGCCCAAAAGGAATAGCTGATGACCACGACGTGGTCCCGGCCCGGCTGGTCCTCGCCCTCGGCGAATGTGCGCCCGAGCGCCGGGAGGGTCCCAAAGACCTCGAAGAAATGCGACCCCACGCGCTCGCTGACAATCCGCGCGGGGGTTTCGACGCCGGTGAGGGTCACCTGGCCCCATTGCTGCGCCGCCATGTAGTCGAACACGGTATTCTGCTTCTGCCAGTCGAGAAAGTTCAGGGTCGATATGCCGTTTCTTCCCCCTCCCGGCGGCTTCTCGAGGACGCTGACCATCCGCTCGACGTTCGGGTACGGAATGGGCCTCAGCAGCACCCCGTCCACATAGCTGAATATCGCGGCGTTCGCCCCGATCCCGATGGCGATCGTCAGGAGCGCGACGGTAGCGAAGCCGGGGCTCTTCCAGAGTGCCCGGATTCCGAACTTTAGGTCTTGAAGCAGCTCGCTCACTCGCGCGTCGCCTTGGTGCGACCGGCGATGAAAGAATCGGGGCGGGCCGGTGTCGACGAAACAAACGAGGCCCTCGCAATTGAGGGGAACAGCGGCCAAAGAAACGTGTCGGCCCGGCCGCGGGGCTTGGCGCCGAGGCGCCTAGGGAGTCGGGCCCTCCGATGGCGGCGGCCCCTCGGCAAGCGCCTTCGCGTAGCCCGCCATGACGCTGGCCGGCACCATGAGCTGCCAGCCGCCGGGTGCCCGTTGGAGCTGGAATCCGTTCGTCCTGGACCGTCCGTCGGCGTGGTCGACACGCAGGAGAACGGCCGCTCCCTCTCCGAACTGCGACCCGCTGAGGAGGGTCAACGCCGAGGCATCCTTCGGAAAGCTTCCCGCGAGAAGCGTCGCGACGACCCTTTCGGGACTGCCGAACTCCTGCTGTGAGGCCGCTGGCAGCTGGTCGAAGAGCGCGTCGGCCTGGGCGCGGACGCCGGGGGAGAATCCCAAGAGGTCCGCCAGGCGTTCAACGTCGCCGCGGGAGGCCGCCCAGAGCACGCTTCTCAGCGCGGCTCTCGGACTGGCCCGCCCGGCATACGTCCAGGACTCCATGGGCACCGCGACTTGGTCCGGGATTGAATCGGGGGACGCCTCCGCGTCGGCGATCCTGCGCTGAAGCTCACCCAGCCGCAGGCGCGCGGCCTCCGCCCCAGCCTTGCTGCCCTCGAGACGGCTCCGCTCCTCCGCGGACAACCGCCCGGCCTCCAATTGCCGATTGTCTTCCTTCAGCCTGAGCAGCTGCAGGTTCTCCTGGCGCGCCGCGGCGAGCGCGAGCGCCTGGTGCGCCGCTTCACGGTGGCCGTGCGCGATTGCGACCGCGGCGGCGCCGGCCGATGCCAGGACCATGACCCAGCTCCAGGATGAGGCCTTCATCTTTCTAGAACCAGGTCGCCGCCGTCGGGGCCGGCTCAATGGCAGGGCTGTAGACTATTGGAACCTGCATGTGCGTGTTCACGGTTTGGCCCGCCAGTTGACCCGGCTTGAAGATCCATTGGCTTACCGCCTGGACAGCCGAGTCCTCAAATCCGGTCGAGGTGGCGTTGAGCGCGTGTGCGTTGTAGACGCGCCCGTCGCCGCCCACCGTGAAATCGACCAGCACCTCGCCCGAGATTCCGGCCTGGCGCAATTCCGGGGGATATTCGGGCCGCGTTTGCATCACGGCAACGGGCCGCTGGTCCAACTGCGTGATGTCGAGCGCAGGATTGGAGTCCGGCTTAACGGCCTGCGCCGGCCCAGCGCGGGCGATGAGCGGCTTCTGCGCCTGGGTCGCGGCCTTGGCCTCGAGTTCGCGCACCTCGGCCCGCAGAAGGCGAAGGCTGGCGTCGGCGTCTTCCAGGCTCTTGACCTTCTGCGCCTCCGCGGCGAGCCGCTGATTCTCGGCCCCGACGCCGGCCAACTGGCCGTTTTGCCGCGAGAGTTCGGCCAAATCGAGGGCTGCTCGCCGGTTCTCCCGGTCCTGCAGGGCGACGACGCCAGCTCCGGCGAGGAGGACGGCGGCCGTCAATGAAAGGGGCACTTTGGCTGTGGTCATAAAGGCTGCCCATCCGCCGGCGGCCCATGCGAGTGCCGTCGCGGCTCCCGTGGTTGCAGAGGCCACGCCGGCCGGGGCGGCCGCTACGGCCTGGCCGGCAAGGCCAACGGCGAGGGCCGCGGACGAGGACGTAATGCCGCGGCGCGCCAGCACCTCGCGCAGCTTGCCAAGGGCGCGCTCCACCCGCATCCGGGCTGCGTTCTCGGTAAGGCTCAGCTGCCGCCCCACTTCGCCAAAGGGCCGATTCGCAAAGAAGCGCAGCAGGATCGCCTGGCGGTCGCCCTCGCTAAGCTCGTTTATCGCATCGTCCAGAACCGGCCGCACATCCTCCCAGGCTATCGAATCGCCCGCGACACCCGCGATGACCGCCTCGGCGGCCGCAGCCCGCTCGTATTTCATCCTCCTGCCCTGCCCGCGGCGGATGGACCTTGCCGCGAGGCAGGTGCTGCGGTGGAGCCAGGCCTGAAGCACCGGATGGCGGGCCAGGGCCGCGGCCTTACGGGTGAGGTCGATGAAGACCATTTGCGTCACCTCCTGGGCTTGGTGGTGGTCGCCGCCCACCTGGCGCAGCGCCGCCGAGTAGACGAGATCGACATGACGGCGGACCAGCTCGGCAACGTCAGCTTCAGAACGGTCGGCGGCGTACCTGCGCAGGAGTTCGGCGTCATCTGTCATTGTTTCGTCATTCATACTGCCGCTCGCCCCAAAATCACACAGAAACCGGGTGCCCCACCCGTCTCAGGCTCCAGGTCCCATGAGCACTGCCCAGCCCACAAGCCCCCCGAGCGACACCAGCGCGATGGGAACGCCTAGCCTGAAGAAGTCGCGGAAGGAGATGTCGATGCCCTGCCGACGCGCCTGCTGCACGACGATCAAGTTGGAGACGCTTGCCGTTAGTATCAGGTTCCCGCCGAAGCTGTTTGCGACGGCCATGACGTAGGCGGTGGAGGCGTGGGCTATCGGCACGATCTTTATCAGAACCAGGACAGCCGGGGCGTTGCCGATTATCGCGGAGAGCCCCGCGGTGAGCACCGTCTCGTTTCCGGGGTGCGCCGGGCTGAACCCTATCCCCACAAGCCAGTGGAGCAGGTGCTCGCCGTAACCCGTCGCCTGAAACGTCCCGCTCACGACGAAGAGACACATGAACAGCACCAGGATCGGCCAATCGACGAGCGAGAGCATCTCGTCTGTGCGAAATCTCGGGCTCGCAAGATGGACCCCGGCCGCCACCAGGACGACGATCTCCTTCGGCAACGGCGTGAAGAAAAGGGCGATCACCGCGGCGAGGATGACCAGCCCCTTGATCGCGTGAGGGCGGTTGAACGGATGCGCCGGCGGATCCGGCTCGACCTCGGCGCTGTCAATGTTCGGCGGGCCGCCGAAGGCGCCGTTGCGCGCGACGACGTAGGCCGCACCCAGCCCGAATGCGACCGGAACGATGCTCCAGAGGAGATAGCTCAGGAAATTGAGACCTGCCACCGCGCCGATCATCATGTCCTGCGGGTTCCCTATGAGAGTCGCCGCGGCGCCGATGTTGCTCGCCGCGGCCAAGGCGATCAGGTACGGGACCGGATTGATCTGCCTGCGCAGGAGCGCCGCTCCCACGACGGGCGTCAGGACGTAGCAGACTATGTCGTGGTTGAGGACGGCGGACAGCCCGGCCGTGGCGGCGATCAGGAAAAGGAGAAAGCGCGCGGGGTCGTCCAGGCTCCCGGAGACACGCGCGGCGATCCGGTCGTAGACCCCCGACAGGCGAAGCTGCGCCGATATGACAAAGAAGCCGAACAGGAGGAAGATGGTCGGCCAGTTGACGCTGGCGGCGGTCTCCCCCGCGGACATCCCCGAAAAGATCATCACCCCGATCGCGCCCAGGACGGCGATCCCCACCCGGTTCAGCTTCAGGCCCGGAATGCGCCCGATCGCGACGCCGACATAGGTCAGGACGAAGATCGCAAGCACAGCCGGCCTGTGCTCGATCGGTACGTTCAATGGCGGACTCATGCTTGCTACGGCGAGCGTCTGGGATATTCTGAAAGCGTGGGTTCAGCGACAAAATTCCTCCTCGCCATCGTTGCCGTGATCCTGGTGGCCGGCCTCTGGGCGGTGGGCAGCTACAACGGCCTGGTGACCCGCCAGCAGGCCACGGACGCCCAGTGGGCGCAGGTGCAGAATGTCTACCAGCGCCGTGCGGACTTGGTCCCGAACCTTGTCAGCACCGTCTCGGGCGCGGCGAATTTTGAGAAATCGACCCTGATAGCGGTGACCGACGCCCGCGCCTCCGTAGGCAGGGTGCAGCTGCCTGCGGGGTCCGCGCCCACGGATCCGGCGCAGCTCGCGGCCTTCGAGCAGGCCCAGGGCCAGCTCGGCTCAGCCCTCTCCCGCCTCCTTGTCGTCTCCGAGCAATATCCGGACATCAAGGCCACCGCCGGATTCCGGGACCTCCAGGCGCAGCTCGAGGGCACCGAGAACCGGATCGCCGTCGAGCGCGGCCGCTTCAATGAGACAGTGCGGGCCTACGACACGGCCATCCGCCGCTTTCCTGCGGTGATGCTCGCGGGAATGATGGGCTTCACGTCCCGCCCCTATTTCACGGCAACGCCGGGTTCCGAGGCGCCGCCCAAGGTCCAGTTCGACTTCAACGCGACGCCCGCGCCCGCGAGGCCGTGACCGTTCGCGGCATCGGACTGGCCCTGCTTGCGCTCGCCGCCGTCGGGGCGGGAGCCGCCGAGCGCATTCCGCCGCCTCCCGAGGCCCATTTCAACGACTACGCGTCCCTTGTCAGGCCGGAGACGGCCGAAGCCCTCGACCAGAAGCTCGCCCAGTTCGAGCGCGACACCTCCAACCAGATTTTTGTCGCGATCTATCCGAAGATGGAGAGCGACTCATCGATCGAGGACTACGCCGTCCGGGTCGCGCAGTCCTGGCGTGCCGGAATCAGGGGTCGGGACAACGGCGCCGTCCTGTTCATCTTCGCGCAGTCGCATCAAATGTACCTCAGCGTCGGCTACGGACTCGAGGGCCGCCTGACCGACGCGCTGGCAAAGCGGATCATCGAGGATGTGATCGCCCCGGCGTTTCGCAGCGGCGACTACGACCGGGGCGTCTCGGCTGGCGTGGCCGCCATTCTCGCGGCCACCCGCGGCGAGTACCGCGGAACGGGCCGAGCGGTGAGCGACCAGCGGGCGCAGCGGCCCCCGCCGCTGTTTGGCCTCGGCGTGGTCCTCCTTGTTTTCATCGTGATGTCCTACGTGCGCCGGCAGGCCTCGGTCTACCAGGGCAGCGGGCGGAGCGGATTTGGCTCCGGGATGCTGGCCGGGCTCATCATCGGAGGCGGCGGCCGCGGCTTCGGCGGCGGCGGCTTTTCGGGTGGCGGAGGAGGTTTCGGCGGCGGCATAGGGGGCGGAGGAAGCTTCGGCGGCGGCGGCGCGGGAGGCAGCTGGTAGTCGCATGCACTGGCGGCTCTTCATGCCGAGGATCGAGCACGAGCGCGTGCTGGCGGCGATTCGAGCGGCGGAGGGGAATACCTCGGGGGAGATCCGCGTGCTCATCGCGCGCCACAAGGCGCCCGATCCCGTGGCTGCGGCGCAGGCCTATTTTGACCGGCTGGGGATGGCGAAATCGCCCCACCGCAACGGGGTCCTGATCTTCCTCGCCCCCCTGTCGCGCCGCTTTGCCGTGATCGGCGACAAGGGGGTGCACGACAGATGCGGCGACGCGTTCTGGACCGACCTGGCGAAGGCGATGGGCGAGCGGTTTCGGCGCCGCCAGTTCACGGACGGCCTGGTCCACGGGATCGAGCGGGCCGGCGACCTCCTGGCGAGGACCTTTCCGCGATCGCCGGACGATGCCCCCGCGGGGCCGCCGGACGCCTCAGAGGTCGATTAGGCTCAGGTACGGGTCGCGCCCGCGACTAGTGGCGGTGGTCGCCGTGGTCGCCGCGGCCGCTGGGATGGACGTAGGCGCCGCCGCCGTGGCCGCCGTACCAGCCGCGGCCGCCCCCATCGACCCATACATCGTCATGAAACCACAGGCCTCCGCCGCCGTAGACGACCCCGCCGCCCTCAACCGGGCCGACGCAGCCACTCACGGCGAGCTGAACGGCGACAATTGCTAGAGAACAGAGGAGAACTTTGCGCGAGGGTTTCATTTGCTGTTGGCGGGATTCGCGCTGTCCGTGTACTGCACGAGGCCGACGGTGCCGCCGGTGGGATCCAATATGATGGCAAAGCGGCTCCCGAACTCGGCCGGGTGCGGGGCGACCAGCACCTCGCCGCCGAGCCGCGGGACCATAGCCAGCTCCTTGTCGAGGTCGGCCACGCGGATGACGCCGAGCCAGCTGGGGTTGACATCTTCTCCCGCGGGAAGCGGGGCGACCCCACCGCGCGCCTGACCGGCGCTCGAAAGGACATAGTCACTCTTTCGGTTGGAATTCGTTTCCGGCGCCACCTCGAGGCCGATGGCTTCGCGATAGAAATCCGACGTGCCCTTCGGGTCCCTCACGTACAGCTCGAACCAGTTCCAGTCCCCGGGCCTCGGCTCGCTGTCGGCGGTGTCGCCGGAGCTCGACTGAAGAAGGCCGATCGGGACACTGTCCTTGTCCGAGACGATCGCCTGGCGGCCGCGGTCGGGAAAATTTCGGGACGGTGCGCGCACGGTGCCGCCGTTCCTGGAAATGACGTCCAGGGTGGCGTCGATATCCATAACGGAATAGTACCCGATCCAGCGGGACGGGTGGTTTGCTTTCTTGACGGATCGCGGTGCCAGTCCGGCCACCGGCCTTCCACCGTTGAGGAACACGGTGTAGCCCTTCCCCTTTTGCTCGAGCTGGGTTGCGGTCCAGCCCAGCAGGTCGCAGTAGAATTTTGAGGCGGCATCGGGATCAGCCGTAAACAGGTCCGCCCAGACGAGCTTTCCGGGGATGTGCTCGGTTGTCGCGGGCGTGTTTAGCGGCGGGAACCTGGCGGCGCGGGCTGCCGCGGGAAGGCTGACGGCCAGCAATGCGGCGGCGGCGAAGGGCGCAAACCGGGTGATTGACTTGGAGTCCATGAATTTTACGGGCGAGCCCGTGAGGGCCGAGCTGTCTCTTAGACATCCGTTCGCGGCCGGGGTGTTGGGCGCGCCGAAAATTATTTTGCAACCATTCAACCTGTTCGCGGGTAATAGAGGCAGAATGCCTCTCCTTGACTGGTTTTTTCGCGACCTGCGCCTGGCGCTTCGCGGCTTGATTCGCGACAAGGGCTTCACCGCCACGGCGCTCCTGACATTCGCACTCTGCCTCGGCGCCAATGTCGCCCTCTTTGCGGTGGTGAATGCGGTGCTGATTAGGCCGCTGCCGTATCCGAATCCGGGGCAACTTGTTACGGTCTTCAACCAATACCCGAAGGCCGGCGTCGAGCGTGGGGGAGCCTCGGTTCCGCACTACTTGGAGCGCCGAGCCGGGATCGCGGCGTTCGCCGAGGCGGCGGCCTTCCGCAACAATGGCGCGACGATCGGGGAAGCCGGTTCCCCCGACCGCATAGCGTCGATGAACGTCACCCCTTCGTTCTTCCACGTGGTTGGGGTGGCGCCCGTCCTGGGCCGAGGCTTCACGGAAGAGGAGGGATACTACGGGAAGAACGACGTGATCATCCTCAGCGACGGCCTGTGGCGCCAGAATTACGCCTCGGACAGGGCTGTCGTCGGCAGGAAAATCCAGATGGACGGCGCGACGAAAACGATCATCGGAGTCATGCCGCCCGGATTCTCCTTCGGCACGTCGACGGCAAAGCTGTGGGCGCCGCTCTGCTTCAGCGACGATGACCGCAAGCCTCAGTCTCGGCACAGCAACAACATGTCGATGATCGCCCGCCTGCGCCCTGGCGCGACGGCAACAGAGGCCCAGTTGCAGGTCGACGCCCTCAACAAGCAAACGCTGGAGCAGGATCCCTACGCCAAGCTCGTCGTCGACGCCGGGTTCCACACGGCCGTCGTCGACCTTCACAGCGACTTCGTCTCGGAGTCTCGACCCGTGCTCCTCCTGCTCCAGGCGGGCGTCCTTTTCCTGCTGCTGATTGGCGCCGTGAACCTCGCCAACCTGCTCCTTGTCCGCGCCAGCGCGAGGACCAAGGAGTTTTCGCTTCGGCAGGTCCTCGGCGCCGGGCGCCTGCAGCTTGCGCGGCAGCTCATCACGGAATCCCTCGTGCTCTCGCTGGCGGGCGGCCTGCTGGGACTCGGACTCGGCTGGGCCGGCGTCCGCGGCCTCGAGGCCCTCGGCGCCGACGAACTCCCCCACTTCGCTCCGTATCGCCTGGACGCGGTTGTCTGCCTCGTCGCGCTTGCCGTATCGGTCGCCACGGGCCTGCTGCTGGCGCTTCCCGTGCTCTGGCACAATCTGAAGGGCAATCTGGCCCAGGCGCTCTCCGTTGAATCGCGGGGCGGCACGACGACGCGCGCGGCGCACCACCTCCGGCACGCGCTAATCGTGGCGCAGTTCGGCCTTGCGTTCACCCTGCTGGCGGGCGCCGGGCTGCTCGGCATCAGCTTCTCGAAGCTGCTTGCGGTGAACCCCGGTTTTCGCCCGGAGAACCTTTTGACGGGCGCCGTTACGCTTCCGTATCTGCACTACAAGGATGAGAAGCCGAGATTCGCGTTCATCACGCGGCTGGGCCAGGAGCTGCGCGTCCTGCCGGGGGTGACTTCGGTGGGGTTCACGACCAACCTGGCTTTCAGCGGGAATCTCAACGACAACGCCATCAGCATCGAGGGGCAGGCTCCGGCGCCCGGGGATTCGCTGCACACCCACTACACAAGCGGGGTTGCCGGCGACTTTTTTTCGGCCATGGGCATTGCGCTTCGCGAGGGGCGCCTGCTCACGGACGAGGACTCAAGCCGGTCGCTTCGGGTATGCGTGGTCGACGAGGACGTCGTGCGGCGCTACTGGCCCGGCAAGAGCGCGCTCGGCCGCCGGATCTTCAACGGTCCGCCGGGCAAGCCCGAGGAAGCCTACACCGTCGTCGGCGTCGTCGGTGCGGCAAGGCAGACGGACCTTGCCGACAAGCGGGCAACGGGTTCGGTTTATTTCCCTTACATTTTCTACGCCGGGCAGGGGATTACGGCGCTCCTGCGCACGGTGCAGCCGCCGCAGATGGCGGGCCCCGCCCTGCGCGCTGCGGTGTTGCGCGTGGATCCCGAGCTCCCCGTCGAGGACCTGAAGACAATGGCCGCGCGCCTCGACGAAAGCCTCGTCGCCCGCCGCTCGCCCCTGATGCTCGCGGCCATCTTCGCCGGCGTGGCCGTGGTGCTTGCCGCGGTCGGGATCTATGGCGTCCTGGCCTATGCCGTCGCCCAGCGCCGGCGCGAGATCGGGGTGCGGATGGCGCTCGGCGCCCTTCCGCAGCAGATCCTCGCCCAGTTTCTCTCCCTTGGGGCCCGGCTCGCGTTCTTCGGCTCGATGCTCGGGGGAATCGGCGGGTGGCTGACCGGGCGGGCGATGTCCAAGCTGCTATTCGGGGTCGGCCCCGTCCATCCCGCGGTATTCGCCGGGACCGCGGTGCTACTGGCCGCGGTTGCGATGGCGGCTTGCCTGCTGCCCGCGGTCAAGGCGGCGCGCGTCCCGCCCATGGAGGCGCTCCGCTCGGAGTAGGCCCCTTTCCTTCCGCGATTGGCCCCGGCTCCCCGCCGCGCGTCAGGGCGCAAGCAGGCGTCCGGCCAGCTGGGCCTCGAACCCGTCTCGGTTCCTCCAGCGAATGGCCACACGGGCCTTGAACGGCCCGGCCGCCGACCGGCGGGTGAGGCCATCGTCCGTGATCTCGAATGTGATCGTCTCGGTCTCCACGAGCTCCTCCGAGTACGCCAGGTAGGCGGCCACGCAGTCGAAGAGCGTCGTCGAGCGCGTGGCGAAGAAGTCGCACTTCATCCAGTTCTGCCTGCGGGCGAAAATGCAGTAGCTCTCGATCAGGGCGCGCAGCATGGGGTCGCCCGTTTCGGACCAGATGGCGTGGTAGCGCTCGCCGCCCAGACTCACCAGGCCGCAGGTGTCCAGCGGGGTGAGCAGGATGTCGCGCCACGGTGCCGATAGCACAGTTCGCAGCGCGGCCGGATCCACGCGGACGTTGGCTTCCGCCGAGGGGGGGCCGCCGCCGTAGCCGACATCAAAGCTGCCGAACATCCCGACGAAGCGGCACTTGGCGGCGATATCCGGGGCCCTCTTGACGGCGATGGCGAGGCTGGGGACGGGGCCTATGGCGATGATCGTGACCGGTCGCGGCGACTTCTCGACGGCATCGATCAGCGCGGCGATGCCGTCCTCGTAGACTCGTCCCGGGTACTTCGCGATTTCATAGCCGGCTATCCAGGGCGCCAGCGTCTTGTTGTCATCTCCCGTCGGGCCGTGGTTGTCGCCGATGGCAACGGGAACGTCGCCGCGGCCAGCGGCCTCAAGGAGTTTCGCGGCGACCGCGGCCCGGTACCGTGTATCGACGGGGTCCGTAAGGACGAGCTTCAGGTCGAGCTCCGGCGAACGAAGGATGAGAGCCAGCGCCCAGCTGTCGTCTATGTCCGTCCCGATGTCCGTCACGAGTATGACCGGGGTGGCCCTCGAGGCTGCCTCGTGCGCGGCGGGAGCCGCGGCGACGGGCGCCGCCAGAGCTAGGAGAAACAATGAGATCGGAGGCAGTTTCATGGGCGAAGCATAGAGAGTATCTCCCTGCGGGTGGGAATGGAAGGCTGGGCGCCCGGGCGGGTGACCGAGATGGCCGCGGCGGCATGCGCAAAGCGGACGGCGTCGAACAGCGGGCATCCCTCGGCGAGGCGCACGGCTAGCGCGCCGTTGAAGACGTCGCCCGCGGCGGTCGTGTCGACTGCCTTAACCTTGAAGCCCGCGACAAGACCGGTTTGGTCCCTGCCCGCGACAAACGCTCCCTTGGCGCCGAGGGTTATGATGACCGTCTCCACTCCCCGCCCCTGAAGGATCAGCGCCGCCCTTGCCGCCGATGCGGCGCCGCGAACCTTGCAGCCGGTGAGCAGCGAGGCCTCGGATTCATTGGGAGTGAGCACTGAGACATTGCGCAGCAGCGCGTCCGGCAGCGGGCAGGCGGGTGCCGGGTTCAGGATCACCCTAACCCCCGCGCGACGGGCGAGGCGCGCGGCCGCGGCGACCGTCTGCAGCGGTGTCTCGAGCTGAAGCAGCAGGATGCGCGCTCGGGCAATGAGGCCCCGCGCGGCGGAAACATCCGCTCTTGAAAGCTGCTGGTTCGCGCCCCCGGCCACGGCGATGCTATTCTCGCCATCCGAGCCGACGAAAATGAGGGCCACACCCGAGGGATGGGCGTCGTCGCGAACCGTGTGAGAAAGCAGTATTCCCTCGGCCCTCAGCCTCGTCATGGCCTCGTTGCCGAGCGAGTCCCTCCCCAGGCGAGCGATGAAGGCGACGCGGCCACCGGCGCGGGCCGCGGCGACGGCCTGGTTGGCGCCCTTGCCGCCCGGCGCGGTGCTGAACTCGCCGCCGAGCAGAGTCTCGCCGGGCCCGGGAACGCGGGGCACGCGGATGATCATGTCGGTGTTGGAGCTGCCGACAACAACGACGAAATTCCTGTTTGTCCGGGCCATATGACTCAGGGCCGCTCGGCCATCAGGACTTCGAGAGGATCAGCAGCGCGAGCCCCGCAACGTAGCAGATGAACATTGCGGCAAGCAGATTGGGGGTTCCCTTGGGCGCGCCCTTGAACTCCTTCCAGACGAAGACCCCCCAGAGGGCGCCCACGAGTGTGGCGCCCTGGCCCAGGCCGTAGGAGAGCGCGGCTCCGGCCCGCGTGCTTGCGATGATGTTGAGGGCCATGCCGGTGCTCCAGATCATGCCCCCGAGTATCCCGACGGCGTGCAGCCGAGCGCTGCCCTTCGTGAAGTAGTCCATGAAGGGCACCGGGGCCCCGGTGAAGGGCCGGATCATTATCGCCGTGTTCCAGAGGAAGTTGGAGAGCAGGACGCCGGCGCTGAAGAGCACGACCGCCGTGTAGGGGCTAAGCTTGCCGGCCTCGAGGACGAGCGCGCCGGCCCGGGGCTCGATGCGGCCCATGGACTGGGCCACGTACTTGTAGAAGAGGCCCATGAGCACGCCGGCAGCGACCGAGAGGAGGATCCCCTTGGCCGAGGCCCCGCTGTCGCCCTTTGCGAGGCGCCTGTACGCGAGTGCGTCGAGGATTATCGCCACGCTCACGAGCCCGACTCCGGCCGCCAGCATGGGCACGTTGCCCTCGCGGGTGGAGAGATAGGTCGTCAGCACGCCGAGCACCAGGGCCAGGCCGACGCCCACCGGAAAGGCGACCGCCATGCCGGCGATGTCGATCGCGGCCACGAGCAGGATGTTGGAGACGTTGAAGATGACGCCCCCAAGGAAAGCGCAGCCGAGCCACCGGGACTGCGCCTGCGCCAGGTCGGCGGAAAATGGCCTTCCGTACGCGCCCGAGCTCCCCAGGGTGTATGCCAGCACAAGGGACAGCAGAAAGACGCCGATGGCGTAGTCCCAGTAGAAGAGCTGGAAGCGCCATTCCTTGCGTGCGAGCTTCTGGGTGTTGGCCCAGGACCCCCAGCAGAGCATGGTCACAACGCAGAGAAATACGGCGACGGGGTATGATTGGACGACGAACATGCGGCGGCGCAGACGCGCGGACTGGACACGCCCATCCTAGCTTCGGCCGCGTAACGCTGGCAAGAGGAACTATGCCGCTTGCGCGGCGGGCAGCTGGGCCTCTACGCCGCGCCGGCTGGTGTTGGCCGGTTCCGAGCCGCAGACAGCGCCCCCGGTCAGCTCGTCCGCGTCGAATTCATCTTGTCCACGGCGAGCTGGGAGCGCCGCCAAGCCTCGCCAACCTTGGCCTTTGCATCGCCCCAGGCCTCGGGGGTCGTCGCCTTCGCCAGGTCCCTCATCCGGCCCGTGAGCAGCACGCGGGATTCGTCGACGTCCTTCATCGCGAAATCCCAGTCCTTCGTGTCGGTCGTCATGGCGGCGCGTCTTTCCCGGAGCTCGCGGATCTGGTTGTCGAGCTTGGCCGACAACCTGTCCACGCCCCTCGCAAAATGCGCGCGCTGCTCGTAGGTGTCGTTCTCAATTGCGGACCACACGCTGTCCGTGGTGGGTTGGACGGCATCGACGCCTGCCACGGCGTTCGGGTTGCGGACATCCTGGCCGCGGGCGCAAGCGACGGCGGCAAACCCAAGCGCAAGCGCCATAATCTGAGGTCGCAGCAAGGCGTTCATACCCTGTTAGTCACCGTCACAAGGCTGCGGTTCCGCGCGACACGAGCGCGTTCAGGCGGGCCCGGACGCCTTCGCGCCACTCCTCGGCGGTGACGCTGTACATGACCGTGTCGCGCAGCGTGCCGTCCCGGCGCAGCTGCTGGCGGCGGATGACGCCGTCCTTGGTGGCGCCGAGGCGCTCGATCGCCGCCTGCGACCTGAGATTGAGGTTGTCCGTCCTCCACCCGACCACCGAGCAGCCCAGGGTGTCGAACGCGTGCTCCATGAGGAGCAGCTTGCACGCCGTGTTCACATGTGTGCGCTGCCAGCTCAGAGCGTACCAGGTGTAGCCGATCTCGATGCGGCGGGCCGCCGGGATGATGTCGTGGTAGCTGGTGGAGCCGACGACCCGCCCGCCCGAGAGCTCCCGCACGACCCAGGGGACGCGAACGGCCTTCTCGCGGTCAGCCAGCGCGGCCTCGATATAGGCGCGCGTGTTCTCGGGCTCCGGCACCGACGTGAACCGCAGCCTCCAAAGCTCGCCGTCGGCCGCGGCGGCCCTGAGTGCGGACTCGTGGTCCGCTCGCATCGGCTCAAGCCTGACGCCGCGGCCCTCCAGGATTACAGCCGGATCGACGCGGAACACGCGGGAATCCTCAGGGCGCCGCAAAGGGGGTCGCGCGGCGGACGAGCTGGAGCGGCACGCCCCACGGATCCCGCAGCATGATCAGGAACGATCCGTCCGGCAGGTTCTCCTCGTAGGCCGACGACGCGCCCGCGGCCAGAAGCCGCATACGGGTCGCATTCGGGTCGTCGGCAACAAACGCGACGTGGAAGCAAAGGGGGTGGATCGAGGCGTAGTCGGGCACGGGGGCGGCCGGGTTGGTGTAGACCTCCATGATCACGCGGCCGGTGTCGTCCGAAAGGAACGTGGTGTAGGGCGCGTCGGGCTTCGACCGCGCGATCCGCAGGCCCGCGTGGTTCGTGTACCATTCGACCGAGGCTCTCGCGTCGGGCACGTTCAGGGCGAAATGTTCGAATTTCATTGGATGATTAGCTGCGGGTCAGGAAATCGCGGATCCGGTCGCGGGCGTCGCCGCCGGCATCCTCGAGCACGTAATGACCGGCGTTCTCGAACCGCTCAACCCGCGCATCGGGATATATTTCACGCCAACGGGAAAGGAACGCGTCGTCGAAGCAAAAATCGCGGGCGCCCCAGAGGATCATCTTCTCGTGGCCCGCGAGCCGGCGGAGGCCCCGGGAGACCTCCTCCAGCGCGTGCCGGCTCGGGTGGGCCCGCTCCAAGGGGATGTCCCGGACAAAGCGGTGTATCCCGATCCGGCTCGCCCAGCTGTCGTAGGGATGCAGGTACGCCCTCCTTTCCTCCCAGGTGAGCCTCCGGGAGGCCGTCGCCATCCACGTGGCGGCCTCGGCGAACCCGTTCAGCCCGCGCACGATGAGGGCGCCCAGCCACGGCGTCCGGCAGAGCGAGATCCGAAGCGGTATCCTGTCCGAGGCGAACGCAGCCGTGTTGAGGATCACGATGCGCCCCACCCGCTCGGGGTGCCTCCCGGCGAAGCCTAGGCCGATCGGGCCGCCCCAATCGTGGACGACGAGGTGCACCTTGGCGAGCCCGAGGCTCCCGACAAGGCCCTCAATGTCGGCAATCCGCGAGGCAAGGCCGTAGTCATACGACGAGGGCTTGTCGGAAAGCCCCATCCCGACGTGGTCCGGCGCCACGCAGCGCACCATGGGGTACAGCTCCGAGACCAGGTCGCGGAAATGGAAGGACCAGGTGGGGTTGCCATGCAGCATCAGGACCGCCTCGCGTCCCGATGCTCCCTCGTCCACGTAGCTCATCCGGGCGCCCTGGGCCGTCTGAAACGACTTGGGCGTGAAGGGATACAGCCGCGCCAGCCAGCCGGGAATGGCGGGCCCATGTGATGGGGTCACCATTCGAGCGCGAGCATCAGGCAGTTGAGCCCGCTTCCAATCCCCATGAGCGCGACGCGGCTGCCGTCGCCAACCGCCCCGGCGTCGACCGCGGCCGAGAGCGTTGCGGGCAGCGACGCCGAGCCCATGTTTCCCAGCCTCTCGAACGTCGAAAAATCCTTCGCGATGTCGAGTCCGAGGGTCTCGAAAAGGCGGCGCCGGTGCGCGCTGCCCACCTGGTGGCAGATGGCGCGGTCGACCGTGTCCTTTGTCCAGCCGGTCGCCGCCGAGAACTCGCCCCAGGTGTCCTTCGCGAGCGCGACGCCCGCGTCGAGCAGCCGCTCCGAGTCCGTCTGCATTGCAAGGCCGCCCGCAGGCGCGGTGTCGCCCTGGCAGAGCTCGCTGTGCTCGGTCGCCGCGCGGGCGGCGCCGCCGAGGATCCGGCGCGGCCTTCCCTTGACCAGGTCGCGGTGGCACACGACCGCGGCGGCTGCCCCGCAGCCGATCGTCAGGTTTGCGAAGAACGGCTTGATCGCGTTTCGGTCGAGGGAGCCGGCGAGGAGCGTGCGCACCGTCTCCTCGACCAGGGGCCGGCCGTTCTCGCCGGCGGCGACCAGCGCGGCGCGTATCTGCCCGCTCTCGATCAGTCCGGCGGCGACCACGACCGCGTTCAGGAAGCCGAGGCACGCGTTCGACAGGTCAAAGACATGCGCCGAGGCGGGAAGCCCTATCTTGTGGTGCGCAAAAGCGGCGGAGGCCGGCTCAAGCATGTCCCGCGACACCGCGGCATGGATGAAGAGCCCGATCTGCTCCCTGCGCACCGAGGACGCGCCCAGGGCCGCGCGCCCCGCGGCCGCGCTTGCGTCCGAGGGGCGCGTGCCCTCGGGCCACATCCGCCGCTCGCGGATGCCCGTCATGAGCTCCAGGCGCCCGAACGGCAACCGGAGCCGCTCGTAGAGCGGGCGCAGGCGCTCCTCGATCTGCGAGGAGCTCCACACCTCGGGCGGAAGCGCGACCGCGAGCGACTCGAGACAGGCGTTTGAGAAGCGCATGAATTCCGGTGCCGCCGTTCAGCGCTCCGGCCTCATGGCGAGCCGGATCACATCCTTGTCGAACGTGTTGCTTCCAAGGCCCGCATCGACCGTGAGCGTCGCGCCGTTGATTCCGCTGCTGCGGCCGCTCAGGAGGAATAGGACGGCGTTCGCGACCTCCTGGGTCTCCAGGTTGCGCTTCCTCAGCGTGAGCTTCTCCGCGAACAAGTAGCTCTCGAGGTACCCCGGTATCCCGGCCGACGCGCTTGTCTTGAGCGGCCCCGATCCGACCACGTTGAAGCGGACCTCGGAGTCCGCGCTGAACGCCTTTGCCAGGAAGCGCGCGGACGACTCGAGCGCGGCCTTGATCGGGCCCATGTAGCCGTAGTTGTCGGGGGTGACGAGGAGCGACGAGATCCCGATCGCCACCACCGAGGCGTCGCGGGCGAGGTGCGGGCGGAACGCGCGGGACATCTCGACGAGCGAAAAGGCGGACACGGCGGCGGCCTGGAGAAAGTCCCTCCTCTTGGTCTCATGGAAGGGCTTGAGCCCGTCCGAGTAGTTGGCGAACGCGATGGAGTGGACGAGCCCCTGGAGCGGGGCATGCCCGGAGGCGGCCACCTCGGAGGCGAGACGATCGGCGGCGCCCTCCTCCTCCACGTCGCACACGAGGACGGTCCGGCCGGCCAGGAGCGTCTCGAGCGACTTGCGCCGCGCGGCCGAGCGCACGCTGTACAGGACGCGGGCCCCCTCGTCCTCGAGCGACCTGCCGACCGCCCACGCGACGCTGCGCCTGTTGGCGACCCCGAAGACGAGGAACGCCTTCTTCTCGAGCCCGAGAAAGCTCATGGGGCTGCTCCGACGGCCCTCCAGGCGACCGAGAAATTGACCGACAGGACGCGCGTCTCGCCGCGCTTCATGGAGCCGGACATGACGTGGAAGCCGGCGATCACGTCCCTCCTTGTGACCTCGATCGTCACCGTGTCGCCCGGATAGACGGGGCTGCGGAAGCGGACGTCCGATATCTTGACGAGCAGGGGCAGCCCCGAGGGGGCCTCCCGCCCCACGTGGCTGCGCGCGAGGTAGAGGGCTCCGGCCTGGAAGACCGCCTCGCACAGCAGCACGCCGGGGGTGATCGGCGCTCCCGGGTAGTGCCCCTTGTAGAAGGCCTCGTCCGCGCGCCACGTGCGCTGCGCGACCAGCCCGTTGGGCGTCTCGGAGACGATCTCGTCGACGAAAAGGAACGGGGGCCGGTGGGGAATCAGCCCCAGGACCTGGGGGTTAGCGCTCACGCGGCCCTGCCCTGCCTCTGGGCGCAGAGGTACCTGTCGACCTTGTTGGCGGTGATGACCCCGTAGTTGATCGTCCCCAGCCAGCCCGACATGATGATTCCCACGGAGCCCGCGTGGTACAGGCCGGGAAGGTGGTCGGGCAGCTCCATGGAGACCTTTAGGCCCTCGAACTTTGTCCCGAATGAGGTGCCGCCGAAATGGGTCGTGTAGCGCTCGATCGTCCGGGGTGTCGCCGCCTCCTTCCAGTCGATCTTCTCCCTTACGCCGGGGACATACCTCTCCAGCGCCGCGATCGATTCCTCGACGAGGCGCTCCTTCTCGAGGGCGTACTCGGCCTCCGAGAGCTTGCCCCAGTCGGAGTACAGGCCGTTGATCGACGCGACAATGGTGTAGCGGTCCGAGCCCGGCCTCGTGTCCGGGTAGTAGACCGAGAAGGTGCGGCTCGTCGTGTGGAAGTCCGTCAGCTCCTGGCTGCTAAACGAGGGGCTGGCGGACGTGAAGACCAGGTCGCCTATATGGGGGATGCTCTCGCCCTTGCGGATGCCGAGGTAGACCTGGCAGGAGCTCGAGTTGATGCGCACGGCCTGGGCCGCGGCTGCGTAATCGGGGGGAAAATTCTCTGCGCCCGCGAGACGGAAGACCGTGTTCTTTATGTTGGCGTTGGAGAGCACCGCCTTGGCGCGGACCACGCGGCCGCCCTTTGCGACGATGCCGCAGGCGACCCTGCCCCCCGCCCGCTCCTCGACGAGGATCCTCTCGACCAGGACCTTCTTCCGGAGCTCGACGCCGTTCTTCCTCAGCTCGGCCGTCATCTTGTCGATCAGCAGGTCCGAACCGCCCCTGAACGTGTAGACGCCCGAGCCCATGAAGTTGGAGAAGACGATCCCGTAGGTGATCGCAGGATCGTCGAGCGTCGATCCGTTGGCGTAGGCGATCGGCTCCATGAGGAGGCGCTTGACGTCGTTTCTGCCCGGAAAGAACCGCTCGAGCATCTCGCCGGTCGTCTCGGTGCTATTGTCGTAGAAGTTCATCGCGCGCAGGTGCTCGTAGAAGCGCTCCACGTGCGCCCGGTCGAGGCCGAACTGCTCCACCAGCACGCGCGTGTAATCCTCGCGGGTAAAGGTCGTCCAGACGTCCATCTCGGGGTTCACAAATCGGATGTGCTTCAGCTGGACGATCGAGTCAGCGATCTCGCGCGTCCAGTACTTGCGGCAGGACTTGATCATCCCGACCGGGAACCCGTGGAGGGAGATGTCAAAGATGTGCCCGCCCTTGCGCGTGAACCATGTCGCCAGCCCGCCGTACTGGTAGTGGTGCTCGACAAGCAGCACGCGGTGGCCCGCCTTCGCGAGCACGTTCGCGCCCGTAAGGCCGCCCAGGCCGCTTCCTATGACGATCACGTCATACTCGTCGGCGACGCCTTTGAGCCAGTCATAAGCCATGGAGGGACAATGTTGGAGCAGCCTCGGGGGCCGTGGGCAACTGGTTTCGCTGCGCCGGGGCTAAGCCCTGAGGATGTGCTGGTTGGCCATCGTTATGCCGCTGAGCATCGACCCGACGATTCCCAGCATCCCCTGGTCGGTGCCGCAGAGGTACACGTTGGAAAGCGAAGTGCGGCCGTCGAGGCTCTTGACCGGAGACCCGTAGATTGCGCCCCGCAGGTGCCCGGTGTAATGCTCGACCGTCGTGGGCGTGAACATGTCGGTCGCCACGGTCGCGCGCTCGAGCGCGTCCGCGGGGCAAAGCGGAGGCAGGAATCGCCTGGCCGAATCGCGGATCGCGTCGAACCAGCGCAGCTTGGCGGCGCGGTACGCGGCTTCGGAAAGGTTGGCCCACGCGCCGTAGTTCGCCAGGCACGTGACGCGGAACAGGCCCTCGCTCAGCCCGCGCCCCGGCCCGTAGTCGAAGTTGTTCGGAAAGCAGATGATCCCGCTTTGCACGTCGACCTGCCCCGGCGGGTTGCGGTAGCTGAACCTCTCCGAATCGTTGTAGAACACGATCGTGTCGGCCCCCCAGCCGAGCTCGGACGGGGGCCGGTCGAGCACCGAAATCGTCTCCACGTAGCCGAGCCGCGGCTCCGCGGATGGGGCGGCGCCGATGAGGGCCTCCGTCTCGGCGATGCCGATCGACGAGAGGACGTGGGTGGCGACGATCTCATCGCCCGAATCCAGGACCAAGGCGGCCGCCCTGCCCTCGCGGGCGACGACGCGTCTCACGCCGCACTTCATCCGCCTCTCTCCGCCCGCCTCCCTGTACTTCTGCAGGAGGACGCGCATGAGGGCCCGCACCCCCTCCAGCGGCCGGGCAAGCCCCTCCAGGTAGAGGGCGCGGAACATGACGGTGAACTGATCGAGATCCATGTCGTCCTCGCGGGCGCTGCCATAGAACATGAGGGGGCAGAGCAGCATGTCCTCAAGGAGAGGGTCGCCGATCAGCGTGCGGATGAATTCCCGGGCGGAGGCCCTCGCCCCGCGGCCCGCGAGCGGGCTTTCGCGCACGAAGCGGGTGATGCCGCCGAACCCGACGGCCTGCCGCGGAAACAGGGACGCGACCTCGGATTCGAGGAGGCCGAAGTCGTTTGTGAACCTCAGCACCGCCCCGCCCTTCGGGCCGAACGCGACGCGCGAGACCTTCTGCGGGCTGAGCCCAAACGCCTCCCTGTCGATCCGAAGCTGGCGCAGGATCTTCCCGAGCGGCGTTCCCCGGACCCCGGCCGGGACAAAATTGGTGACGGCGTGGAGCCCCACGTCGTACTTGCGGCCGCCGAGGCTGTAAAAGCCGTTCAGCCCGCCGACGGCGTTGTGCCGCTCAAAGATGCACACCCGCTTTCCGAAATGCGCCAGCCTTATCCCGGCCGCCAGGCCGGAGAGACCGGCTCCAATGATTGCGACGTCGTACTGCGAGCCCGAATTCAACTCTTCGCCGCAAGGGCGTTGAACTTGGGCGTCAGGTATTCAGCGCAGCTGTCGAGCGAGGCGAGGCGGATGTAGTCGGCCTCGGGAACCTCGATTCCGTGGCGCTTGCGCAACTCCATGACAATGTCGAGAAAGTCCATGCTATCGAGCTGGAGCTGGTCGCGCAGGCGCACATCAGCCTTGACGTTTGACAGGTCCTCATCGGGCGCGATGTCGGCGATGATATCCAGAACTGCCTTCTTGCATTCTTCGTTGGTCATGTGTGAGTCGGCGAGTGGGGATGCTATGCCACGAATCGCCTCACAATCAACGTGGAATTTATCCCCAGCATGCCGAACGAGTTGTTGAGTATCGTGTCGATCCGGCTCGCCCGGGCCGGGACGTTGAGGACAAGCCCCGGGAGCGCGCACGCCGGGTCCAGGTCGTCGACATTGATGGTCGGATGAACCGCGAGGTCGCCGAAGGACGGCAGGTTGCCGGCGAGCTCGAGCGCGCCCGCCGCCCCCATGCAGTGTCCTATGAAGCTCTTCGTGTTGTTGATGAAGGTGTCCGGGCAGCCCTCGCCGAAGACCGAACGGATCGCCTCGCATTCCTGGATGTCGCCCAACGGCGTCGCCGTCGCGTGGGTGTTCACGATGTGGATGTCGGCCGCCCGGAGTCCCGCGTGGGCGATCGACTTGCGGATGCACTCGGCCTGGCGGACCGGATTGGGCAGGACGTAGTCGCTCGCGTCGCTGTTGACGCCGTATCCGGCGATCTCGCCGTAGATCCGGGCGCCGCGGGCCAGCGCGTCTTCGAGCCGCTCCAGGGTGTAGAGGCAGCCGCCCTCGGAGACGACGATGCCGTTGCGGGCCCTGTCGAACGGGCGGGACGCCTTGGCCGGGACGTCGTGGGTGGCCAGGGCGCCCTGCGACTTGAATCCGGCAAAGATGCCGAACGTGTGGATGCTTTCGCTCACTCCGCCGCAGATCGCGAGGTCGACCTCGCCCAGGCGGAGCATCTGAGAGGCGTGGATGAGCCCCAGGTTGCCCGCAGCGCATGCGGCGCCGATCGTGTAGGCGGGTCCGGTGACGCCGAGATTGAGCGATGCCTCGCCTGCGGGGTTGTTGGCGACGGTCCGCGGGTTGTGGTAGTGCGACCAGTACTTTGTGTCATAGTTGAACTTTGAGATGGCGTAGATCTCGTTCTCCGTCTCCACGTTGCCGTGCTCGGTGCAGCCAATGTAGATGCCCACGCGCTCCTTGGGGAAGGCGTCGAACGCCAGGCCGCTGTCCGCTATCGCCTCGCGGGCGCACCAGATGCTGATGCTGCCGGCCCGCGTCCCCACGCGGACCTCCTTCTTTTTCTGGTGCTTGAGCGCATCGAAGCGGCAGGCGCCCGCCAGGAGCCTGCCCATGTAGCGCACGTCCAGCCAACCGATCCCTGCGACCCCTGAGAGCAGATTGCGCCTGAACTCCGGGAGGGAGTCGCCGTTCGGGGCCGTCAGGCCGACGCCTGTGATGACGATTCGCGGGAGATTCATTCGGTGGCCAAGGAGGAAATCGCTAGCCAACAACGGTCCGAACGCAATAAAAGGTTCCCTCCATGAATGTTCTTGTGGTTGGGGGCGCGGGCTACATCGGAAGCCATTGCGTGCGGCAGCTTGCTGCCGCCGGCCACCGGCCCGTCGTACTGGACAGCCTTGTCTACGGGCATCGCGGCGCCGTGGCGAAGGGCGTGCCTCTGCACGTGGCGGACCTCGGCGACGAAAACGCCGTCAGCTATATCCTGATGCGCGAGAAGATAGACGTCGTCATGCATTTCGCGGCGTTCTGCTACGTGGGCGAATCCGTCACCGATCCCCTCAAGTACTACCTGAACAACCTGGCAGCCACAATTCACCTCCTGAGCGCGATGATCGGCGCCGGCGTCCGCAAGTTCGTCTTCTCGTCCACCTGCGCGACGTTCGGGGTGCCGGAGAAGCTTCCGATCTCGGAGACGGCACCTCAGGCGCCGATTAATCCCTACGGCCAGACCAAGCTCGATGTCGAGAACGCGCTGCGCGCTCTCGCCCATGCGGGAAAGATCTCCTTTGCCGTGTTCCGTTACTTCAACGCGGCGGGCGCCTCGGAGGACGGCTCGATCGGCGAGGACCACGATCCGGAGACCCACCTGATCCCGCTCGCGTTCGGCGCGGCGACGCGCGCGCGCGCGTCGCTTGCGCTGTTCGGCACCGACTACCCCACGCCGGACGGCACGTGCCTGCGCGACTACGTGCACGTGGACGACCTCAGCCGGGCGCACATAGCCGTGTTTGAGAGGATCGCCGAGCCCGGCGCATCGTGCTTCTACAACCTGGGGACGGGAGTTCCCTCGTCCAATCGCGAGGTGATCCGGGCGGTGGAGAAGGTCACGGGAATGTCGATCAGGGTCGTCGAGAGCCCGCGCCGCCCCGGCGACCCGCCGGCCCTGTACGCTGATTCGTCGAAGGCGCAGCGGGAGCTAGGGTGGAAGATCGAGTTTCCAGGCATCGAGTCCATCGTGGCGAGCGCCTGGAAGTGGCACCGCACCCACCCGAACGGCTTTGGCGGCCGTTAGAGGCGCTTGCGCAGCGCGGCCTTCGTGATTCCCAGCCGCTTCGCGGCACCGGCCTCGCTCCCGCCTTCGGCCTTTAGGATGCGCTGCGCGATTTCGCGCTCGACCTGTGCCCAGAGGGGTTGCTCCGACGCGGCCAGGCGCTCGGCGACGAAGTCGAGCGCGGCCTCGAGCGTCAGCGCGGGCGTCGGCGCGGACTCGCCGGCTGGCCCGCGGATTTCCGGGGGCAGGTCCTTGACAAGGATCGCGTCGCCCTGGGCGACGACGGCGCTCCGGTAGACGACATTCTCGAGCTCCCGGACATTGCCGGGCCAGAAGTGGCGCGCAAGCACGGCCATCGCCTCGGGCGACACCTTCGAGGTCCGGGTCTTCCGCTGCCTGACCAGGTTCTGCATGCAGAAGTCCACGATCTGGGGGATATCCCCAATTCGCTCGCGCAGCGGCGGCAGCTTGATGCGCACCACGTTGAGGCGGTAGTAGAGGTCCTCCCGGAAGGCCTTCGCCTTCACGATCGCCTCGAGGTCCTTGTTTGTCGCCGCGATGATCCTCACGTCGACCCGTATCGTGTCAGCGCCGCCGACCCTCTGAATCTCGCCCTGCTGGAGCACGCGCAGGATCTTTGTCTGCGTCGCTAGGGCCATGTCGCCTATCTCGTCGAGGAATATGGTTCCGCCGTCGCAGAGCTCGAATTTGCCGATGCGCTGACCGGTGGCGCCGGTAAAGGACCCCTTCTCGTGCCCGAAGAGCTCGCTCTCAATCAGGTTGTCGGGAATGGCCGCGCAATTGACCGCGATGAATGGCTTTCCGGCGCGGTGGCTGTGCTTCCAGATGGAACCGGCCACGAGCTCCTTGCCTGTCCCGCTTTCTCCGGTGATCATCACGGTGACGTCGCTCGCCGTCACCTGTCCGATCATCTTGAAGACCTCCTGCATGACCGGCGACGAGCCGACGATCCCCTCCTTGTAGTCCTCGGTGTTAATGGTCGGCGTATAGTCGCCGACCGCCCGCAGGTCGGCGTGGGTCTTGAGCGCATTCTCGGCGAGGGAAAGGACCCTCTGGGGATCAAACGGCTTCATGACGTAGTCGAGCGCTCCGAACTTCATCGCCTCGATCGCCGTCTGCGCCGTTCCGAACGCCGTCATCAGAATGACCAGCTGCTTCGGGTTGACCGAGCGGATGTGCTGGAGGGCCTCGAGCCCACTCATCCCGGTCATCCTTATGTCGAGGAAGATCAGGTCCGGCAGCGGCCCCTTCTTCACCATGGCCACCCCCTGCTCCCCGCTCGGCGCCTCGGAGACCACGTACCCGCGAGACGTGAGAACGCGCGAGAGCGAATAGCGGATCTCCGCGTCGTCGTCTATGACGAGGATGGTGGGTGCTTTAGGGCTCGTTTCCAAGGTTCTAGCTGGCGATTTGCCGCGGCTGGGCTTCATTAAAGGGCATGCCTGGCTGGTCAATCAACTTGTTCCGGATACGCGGGATCATGATCTCGTTGCATTTCAGCTTCCCGCTGCTGTTGGCATATGTGTGCAATGAGGGGTGGGAAAAGGCCGGCGTCGCCGGGCTTTGGTGGAGCGCCGCGATCTTCCTGGCCGTCTTCACCTGCGTGGTACTCCACGAGTTGGGGCATTCGCTGACGGCGCGGCGATTTGGCGTGCGCGTCCGGCGCATTCTGCTGACGCCCCTCGGGGGAATTGCCGAATTCGACGCCATACCAAGAAAGCCCGTCCAGGAGCTCCTTATCACGATCGCTGGCCCTGCCGTCAATTTTGCGATCGCCGCGGCATTGTGGTGCGTTGTCAGCTTTCCCGACGGATGGGACGACGTGTCCATCCCGTCATCGGTCGGGGATCTGAGCAGGTACCTGTTCGTGGCCAACCTGGTGATGGGCATCTTCAATATGATACCCGCGTTTCCCATGGACGGCGGGCGGATCCTGCGCGCGCTTCTGGCCATGCGACTGCCGTATCTGCGCGCTACCTACTGGGCAGTGACAGTTGCAAAAGTGGTGACGGTTGTGGGTTTCGCGGTGACGATCTATCTCGAAATGTACCTGACGGCAGCAATCTGCGTCTTGATCTTTCTCTTTGGCGAGGCGGAGTACCGGGCTGTCAAGCGCCGCGAGATCGACGAGGCCCGATTAAAGGAGGCGCTGGACCGGCTTTACGGGAGGCCTACAACAGAAGAGCCGCCGATCATCAACGGGTAGTTCTTCAGGGTGGGCACATAGACGGGGCAAAAACTCCTTGCGTTCGGCCGGGGAAAAACGACTTTCCTCACTCTTCTGGCAAGCGAATGGGCCCGTAGCTCAGTTGGAAGAGCGCCTCAATGGCATTGAGGAGGTCGTCAGTT
>Ga0209415_10003541_pt1 | contig 29036 bp, 26 predicted proteins | sample PeaSoiSIISIP2007_FD_187696 | JGI IMG/M metagenome (GOLD analysis project Ga0209415, IMG submission 187696) | Peat soil microbial communities from Weissenstadt, Germany - SII-SIP-2007 (SPAdes) (version 2) | ecosystem: Environmental > Terrestrial > Soil > Wetlands > Peat | place: Germany...
TCGGCTCCCATGGACCCGTAGAACGCCGCATCCCCGAAAGCGAAGACCCCGCCGTCGGATGCCACGAGCCAGTAGCCCCCGCCGTCGGGTGTCGCGGCGATGCCGACCACCGGCTCACGAAGGGGGTGGCCACCCATCGACCCCGCGAACGACGCCGCGAACGCGAAGACACCCCCGTCCGCCCCCGCCTCCCGGTAGCCGCCCGTGGCGAGGTCGGCCGCGCCACCCACCACCGGTGCATCGATGGGCTGGCCGCCCATCGAACCTGCAAAGCGGCTCGCGCCGAAGTTGAACACCCCTCCGTCCTCGGCGAACAGCTGGTAGCCCTCGGGGGCTTCGCTGTCGGCGACAAGGGGTGTTCCGCCCGAAAAGGTCACGGGGGCGATCCAGAGACTGCGGTACTCACCGTCGCTGTAGGAGTAGTTGCTGGCCGGGCCGTCCCATGCCGCGTATGCCATCCACCAATTGCCAGAGGGGTCCTGGAACAACGACTCCCCGCCCGGACCGAGCCGTGCCGAGTCGGAGTGCACGATGGGGGAGCTTCTGGGTTTGGTGCACGGCCCGAACGGTCCCGCACAGTCGGCGAAGCCGACCCCGTAGCCAGATCCGTTCCATAGGCCTCCGGAGTAGAACAGCACGTAGGCGCCGGCGGTCCCGACCATGTCGGGACCTTCTGCCGTCGACTCCCACGACTGGTCCTGGGTGAGCACGGCCTGGGGCGACGATGCCAACGTCAAGCCGTCGGGTGAGAGCAACGCCGCCCAGATGGTGGCGGGCGTCGTCGACGGAGCCGAACTCGACTTCCAGTACAGATACGGCACGCCGTCGGTGTCCACGAAGGGCTGAGGATCGATGGATCCACCCAGGGTGGCTTGGCAGATGAACGGTGCGGAGGAGCGGTCGACGAACGGGCCGGTCGGGCTGGCCGAAGTGGCAATCGAAATGCACTCGACGCCCGAGGCCGCCACCTCGGTCGCGTAGTACATGACGTACTGACCGCCGAGGAAGACGACCCCCGGCGACCAGGTTCGTTCGGGCTGGGACCACGAGGGAAGGACCGGCAGTGCGTCGCCGACCGGCAGCCACGTCTGAAGGTCGGTCGACGTCAGCACAGGGATGTTCTTCAGATCGCTGCCCGTCGTGTACGCGTAGTACGTCGTCCCGACGCGGATCACGTCGGGGTCCGGCGCGTCCCCGTCGTAGACGGGAGCGGAGGCGCTCACCGACGATCGAGGGAGCACCTGCGCGCCGGCCGGGGCGGGGCGGACCCCGAGCACGAGGGCTGTGACCGCGACGACGAGCGCGCCCGCCACGACCGATCGACCGCAGCGACCCGACCTGACGATCGAACCCATCGGCGTGCGGTTCGGTCGATGCGACGTTCGACGGTGGAATTCAGCGGGCGAGCTGGCGCAGGACGTAGGCGAGGATCCCGCCGTGGCGGAAGTACTCCGCCTCCATCGGCGTATCGATGCGAACGCGCGCGCTGAACTCGACGTCGCCGGCCCGAACCGCGATCTCCTTGGGTACGTCACCGGCTCGAAGTGCGTGCAGTCCTCCGATGGCGAAGACCTCCTCCCCGGTCAAGCCCAGGCTCGCCATCGACGTCCCCTCGGTGAACTGCAAGGGCAGGATCCCCATCCCCAAAAGGTTCGAGCGGTGGATCCGTTCGAAGCTTTCGGCGATGACGGCACGCACACCCAGCAGGGCGGGGCCCTTCGCGGCCCAGTCGCGAGACGACCCCGACCCGTACTCCCTGCCCGCCAGCACCACAAGCGGGGTCCCTTCGGCGCGGTACCGCATGGCCGCCTCGTAGATGCTCAGCTCCTCGCCGCTGGGCAGGTGGCGTGTGACGCCACCCTCGGTGCCCGGAGCGAGCAGGTTGCGGAGGCGGACGTTGGCGAACGTCCCCCGCATCATGACCTCGTGGTTCCCGCGGCGGGCGCCGTAGGAGTTGAATTCGGAGGGCGCGACCCCGTGGTCGGTGAGATAGACGCCAGCGGGCGAGCTGGGGCGGATGGACCCCGCGGGAGAGATGTGGTCGGTGGTGACACTGTCACCGAGCACCGCCAACACCCGTGCCCCCACGATGTCGGCCACGGCAGCAGGCTCGGCCTCGAAACGTTCGAAGTACGGAGGCTCGAGAACATACGTGGAGTTCCGGTCCCAGCCGAAGGTGTCACCTCCGCTCGTGTCGATGTCCTTCCAGCGGTCGTCACCCTCGAACACCGACATGTATCGAGCACGGAACATCTCCGACGTCACCGACTGCTCGATGGCAGCGGTCACCTCCGCCGGCGTCGGCCAGAGGTCGCGGAGGTAGACGGGGTTGCCCCTGCCATCGGTGCCGAGCGGTTCGGAGGTGAGATCGAGATCCATCGTGCCCGCCAACGCATACGCAACCACGAGTGGGGGAGAGGCCAGGTAGTTGAGCCGGACGTCGGGGTGGATGCGGCCCTCGAAATTCCGGTTCCCCGACAACACCGCGGCCACCGACAGGTCCCCGTCGCGCACCGCCTCGGAGACGCCCCGAAGAAGCGGGCCGGAATTGCCGATGCACGTCGTGCAGCCGAAGCCGACCAGTTGGAACCCGAGCGCCTCGAGTGGTTCGCGCAGTCCCGCTCGTTCGTAATAGTCCATGACGACACGCGATCCGGGGGCCAACGAGGTCTTCACCCAGGGCTTCGAGCGCAACCCTCGCGCCACCGCCTTCTGAGCCAAAAGGCCGGCTGCCAACATCACCTGCGGATTGGACGTATTGGTGCAGCTCGTGATGGCTGCGATCACGACGTGTCCGTCGACGATCTCGACCGCGGTGTTGCCTTCGAGTCGTGCCGGTACGACCCGCAGCGGCGACGGGGTGCCACCGTCTGCGGTTGCCTTCGTCGCATCCGCCGACGTGGCCAGCGCGCGCCGGAAGCCCGACTTGGTGTCCGAGAGTGACACCCGGTCCTGGGGCCGTGACGGGCCCGCCAGGCTGGGCTCGACCGTCGAGAGGTCGAGCGTCGCCAATTCCGAGAAGACCGGATCTGGGTCCTCGGACCGGCGGAACAGCCCCTGCTCCTTGGCGTAGGCCTCGACGAGCGCGACCTGAGCTTCGTCGCGCCCCGTGAACCGCAGATATCTCAGGGTCACATCATCGATGGGGAAGATCACACAGGTGGCTCCGTATTCCGGTGCCATGTTGCCGATCGTGGCCCGGTTCTCGAGCGGAAGCTGCGCCAGTCCCGGACCGTGCACTTCGACGAACTTCCCGACGACCCCGTGCCGCCGGAGCAGCTCGGCGATCGTCAGGACCAGGTCGGTGGCGGTCGTCCCTTCTGGCAGCTCCCCGGTGAGGCGGAGGCCCACAACCGGCGGTACCAGCATCGTGAGCGGCTGGCCGAGCATGGCTGCTTCGGCCTCGATGCCGCCCACGCCCCAGCCGAGCACCCCGAGGCCGTTGACCATTGTGGTGTGGGAGTCGGTCCCCACGAGCGTGTCGGGGAATGCCTGGCCGTCATCGGTGGCGAACACCACTCGGGCCAGGTACTCCAAGTTGACCTGGTGACAGATGCCTGTCCCCGGCGGCACCACCCGGAAGCCGTCGAAGGCTTGTTGCGCCCACCGCAACAGCTGGTACCGCTCGATGTTGCGCTCGTACTCGATGTCGACGTTCGTGGTGAAGGAGGAGGCGAGGCCCGACGACTCCGCAATGACGGAGTGGTCGATGACGAGCTCGACCGGGACCAGGGGGTTGACGCTGGTCGAGTCGCGGCCCATCTCCGCCAATGCGTCGCGCATGGCCGCCAGGTCGACGACCCCGGGAACTCCCGTGAAGTCCTGCATCAGGACACGTTCAGGGGTGAACGCGATCTCGGTGCTCGAGATGACACCCGCAGTCTGACGCCCAGCCCACCCGGCCACCGCTTCGATGTCAGCGGCATGCACCTGGCGCCCGTCCTCGTGACGGAGAAGGTTCTCGAGGAGCACCTTCATCGCATAGGGAAGGCGCGCGATGTCGAAGCGGGGGGCGAGGGCGTCGAGGCGGTGCACCTCGAAGCTCCGGTCGCCGACTGCGAGCGTCGCTCGGGTGGAGAAACTGTCGGTCGAGGTCGAGACGGCGGCCATGGGGGGACATTCTGCTCCGCCCAGCCGAGGTCCGACATTCCGCGCCTGATCGACGCCCGTGGAGGTTGGCCGAGTAGCGTGTCGAGGGCTCGCCCTTGGGAGTGACGCCTTGTTTGGGCAGGACGACCGTGATCGGGTTGTCGCCCGGTACAGGCACGACGCCTCCTCTGAGCATCGAAAAGGACCGTCATGCCCACCGTCCCATCTGCGCCCCTCCCCGCGGTCGTGTCTCACACCGGCGACGCGCCGGGCCCGCCGTGAGCCTCGACGACCCGAAGCAGTTCTGGGCGGTGTTGTCGGGCGTCGCCGCGCACGAGCCACCGTCACTGGCTACCTTGTGCCGTGGTTGCGTCGAGTTGCTTCCGGTCAGTGGAGCCGCCGTCTCGCTCATGGCTACGTCTCAACCCCAGAACGTCGCCAGCGCCTTCGACGGGAGGGCGCGGGCGATCCAGGACCTCGAGTTCACATTGGGCGAAGGGCCCGCTATGGACGCATACGCGCAAGGCACCCCCGTCCTCGTGGCCGACGTTGCCGGCTTGGCCCGGCGGTGGCCGCAGTTCAGCGCCGCCGTTGCGGCCATGGGGATCCAAGCGGTGTTCGCGCTGCCGCTGCAGACGACCGAGGCCAGGATCGGGGTTCTGGTCCTGTACCGGGACGAGTCGGGACCACTCGACGACGGCGAGCTCGCCGACGCCCTCGAAGTCGCGGACCTCATCACACAGCTCGTGCTGGTCATGCAGTTGGACGCGGCAACGAAGTCAGTGGCCTGGGCATTGGACGTCTCGGACCACCGTGCGGTGGTTCATCAGGCGACCGGCATGATCGCCGTGCAGATCGATTCGGACGTCGACGAGGCGCTCGTACGCCTACGGGCCCATTCGTTCGCGGCCGACCGACCCATCCGCGAGGTGTCCGAGGACGTGGTCAGCGGGCTTCTCCGGTTCGACCGCTGACGCCTCTCATGATCCCTGCTAGACGTCCACACCTCGGTCCACGGGATGCGACAATGAGAGAGCGCCGATTCGTGGCGCCGAGCCCGAGTTCGGCACTATCGGGCGGCCGGGAGGAGACGCAGTGACGATGGAGCGTCGGGACGAGTGGTTGGCCAAGACGTTCGTGGAGCTGGCCGACACCCTTGTTGCCGACTACGACATCGTGGAGTTCCTGTCCACCCTGTCGGAGCGCTGTGTCGAGTTGCTCGAGACCGTCGAGGTCGGCCTGGTCCTGCTCGACGGTCATGGCCACCTTCAGGTGATGGCGTCTTCCACCGAGAGGATGCGGGTGGCGGAATTGTTCGAGGTCCAGAACGAGGAAGGTCCCTGCTTCGACTGCCAGCAGCATGGGGAGCAAGTGATCAACAGTGCTCTCGATTCCCTCGTCGAACGATGGCCGCGTTTCGGACCGATGGCACGGGCGGCGGGTTTCCGGATGGTGCACGCGTTGCCGCTGCGGCTCCGACATGAGGTGATCGGCGCCATGAACATCTTCGACACCGAATCGAAGGAGTTGACGCCTCTACAGGTGAACCTCAGCCAAGCCTTGGCCGACGCGGCCACCATCGGGATCCTCCAAGAGCGCAGCGTGCGGCAACAGATCGACGTCGCCGGGCAGCTTCAAGGTGCGCTCAATTCCAGGATCATCATCGAGCAGGCCAAAGGCGTCGTGGCGGAACAGCAAAAGGTGAGCATGGAGGAAGCCTTCGCAATCCTCAGGGGCTACTCCCGCAGCACTCGAACGCCGTTGGGCGAAGTGGCGCGTTCCGTCATCGACCGCTCGCTCAATTCCCTCGTGCTGCGTTCGGCCCGTCCGCTCGGGCGCGACGCCGCCGACCGTCCCAAGACCCCGTGACGATCCTCGTCTCTCACCCGACATCCTGACCTGAGCGGTCAACTTTCTCGGGGTGTCGGCAGGTCGGCGGCGTCGAAGCAGGTGGACGAGGCTCATCGATCACTGGGCCTGGGACGACATCGCGAGTTGGGCCGCGCACGGTCGGCAGCGGCGGCAGGTAAGATGATGCACGAAACGTGTCGCCCGAGACCACGGTGACCTCAACGCCCGGACGCGTAGTCCTTGAACTGCGGCGTCCCAGGCAGGAAATGGACACCGGTGCCTCAGACCGTTCTCGAAAGGGCCCCCGTACCCCGGGCCATCCAGTCCCTCCCGCAACCGAATCTGGTCGGTTCCACCTCGCGCCCGCTCAACGCGGCACGGATCGTGACCTCCCTCCTCGTGGCCGGACCCCTGGTAGCACTAGCCGTCTTCATTCCCTTCGGTTGGGCCGGTACCGACACCCTGTGGGGCGTCGGACTGGCGGTTGCCTTCTACGTCTTCACCGGCTTCGGGATCAGCGTCGGATTCCACCGGCTCCTGACCCACCGCAGCTTCAGAGCCGACCGGTGGCTCAAGATCACGTTGGCGGTGGCGGGAACGATGGCGCTCGAGGGATCGGTGATCAGTTGGGTCGCGATCCACCGTCGGCACCACATGTTCAGCGATCGTCCCGGTGATCCGCACTCTCCGACGAGTTACGGAACCGACAACCCGTCGTTGATCCGAGGGTTCTTGTGGTCGCATGTGGGCTGGCTGTTCGCCTCCGATCCGACGAGTCAGGAACGCTTCGCCCCCGATCTGCTTCGTGACCGCGATCTGGTCGCGGTCGACCGGCTGTTCCCGGTGCTCGCGGTCCTGTCGCTCGTGATCCCCTTCGGGATCGGGTGGGCCGTCACGGGAACCTTCGGCGGCGCGCTGGGTGTATTCCTCTGGGCGGGCCTGCTCCGCATGGCGCTCCTGCACCATGTGACGTGGAGCATCAACTCGGTGTGCCACCTCTGGGGCCGCCGACCCTTCATGACCGGTGACAACAGTTCCAACGTTGCTGCCCTGGCTCTGGTCTCGTTCGGCGAGAGCTGGCACAACTTCCACCACGCTGCTCCTGCTTCGGCTCGCCATGGGGCGCTTGCCCATCAGGTCGACCTGGCGGCCGGCCTCATTCGAATGTTCGAGAGGGCAGGCTGGGTTACCAAGGTGCGTTGGCCCACGGCGGCACAGATCGAGACCTTGACCGCCGGCGTGGAGCAGTCCGTCCCCGCCTGATCCCCTCGGTCCGGGATGCGGGGCGCCGTGCTCGGCGAATCGCCCGGCTCAGCGGAACGCCTCGACGTGGCTGGCCCCGGCCACTACGAGCAATCCCCCCGCGGCGCTCGTCGCCGCGAAGTGCGGGGGTGTCCCCGTCGCCAGAGGGAGCGTGAAGCGCGTGGTCCCGTTGGACAGGTCCACCCCGTACAGGATCGACGAGCCGATATCGACCGTCCACAGCACGCCGCCGGCGATGGTGGGCGATCCGGCACCTCCGGTAGGCGACGTCCAGGTCCAACCGCGCGCCATGGTGGTGCCCGGTCCCACCCGGACCTGGTCGATGGTGCCGTCGTCCGTGCACACCACGTAGGCGTCGGGAGCCAAATAGGCGTTCCCCCCCAGCGACGGACACACGCCGATCGACGCCGCCTGCCCCCCGATCCCTCCGAGGGCGGCCGCGTCGAGCAGGTAGGCGACCTGCTCCTTCCCCACGATGAACAGCTCCGAGTCGTCGAGCAGCATCGCGGCGGTCGAGCCCAGGTCGGCGTCGTCGGCATTGTCCCGCGCCCATTCCGAGGGTGCGAAGTACTGGAGCTCGGTCAGGCTCGTTGACAGCTCGATCACGCTGTCGCCGTGGTCGAAGGGCTGGCCCTCCCCGGCACTGCCGTTGCCCGTCACGACGAAAACGTCTCCCGCGCCGTTCACCGTGATCCCCGAGGGCGCCCAGATAGCGCCCTCGCGGGCCGTGGGCACGCGGTAGGTGAGGGTGGACCCCGAACCCGACTCGGGCACTCCCACCACCCACCCGTGGTAGCTGCCACAGTCGCCAAAGTTTCCACCGAAGCCGACGATCACGTGTCCGGCCGACAGCGCCAAACCGGTCCTCTGTAGCTGCGCGCCGGCGTTCCACCCCGGTTGATCGACGTCGCGGCTCCACAGGATCCGGTGTGTGGCGATATCGAGCGCATACACCATGTGCGTGATCGACGACCCCGACAAGACGGCGGCCGAGGCGAACAAGGTGCCCGATATCGGGTCCATGACCATGGTCGAGGTGATGCCCACAGTGGGGGTGATGTCGCCGCACGGGAGCATGCCGGCCGGCACGGGGGTTCCCAGATGGTCCGACCACGTCGTGGTCCCGTTGCCTGCGGACAAGGAGTACACGGTGTCGTTCTCGGTCGCGACCAGGACGTGGCCCCCGTAGATCAGTGGTTCGCCGTAGACGGGTCCGTCGAGAGAGGTGGAGGTCCACACCTTCGTCGGTCGATCCGCGAAGGCGGCGTCGTTGCTGTCGAGTGACGTTCGCGAGAAACTGCCTCCGTAGGTGGTCCAGGCCGCCGCTGCCGCCGGCGCACTGGTGGCGCTTCCCGACGTCGATGAGATACCCGACGACATGGAGGCGCCCGAGGTGGGACTGGAGGTGGTCCGGGGTGCCGACGAGCTTGTCCCACAGGCACCGACCCCGACGGCGAGCGTCACCCCCAGGGTGAGCATGAGCACGGCACTCCGAAGGCTGACCGCCGGCATGCGGGCAGTCTTGTCCCTCGGGTGGCCCATGCGGGCGCGGTCGGGTGCCGCCGTGCTGGACTGCTCGCCATGGCCAAGGTCGTCGTCGGGTTCTTCTCGTTCACCGAGGTCACCGACCCCACCGAGCACAGGTCCTACAACGAGTGGCATCAGCTCGATCACATGCCAGAGCAGTACACGCTCGAGGGGATCGTCTTCGGGCAGCGTTGGGTCTCGACCCGGGCGTGCCGGCGAGCTCGGGTCTACGACGATCCGGCGCTGGCCCCGATCCACTACATGACCTTGTATCTCATGTCCGAGCCGGTCGACACCACGCTGGAGCAGTTCCGCGCCCTCGGGGAGAGCCTCCGACGAGCGGACCGCTTCTTCGAGCATCGCCGTTCCCGATTGTCGGGGCCCTTCACCGTCACCGATAAACGGGCCGCGCCCCGGGTGCAGGTATCGGCCGAAGCCATCCCGTACCGTCCCAACCGGGGGATCTATGTCGTCGTGCGGTCCCGGATCCCGTCACCAGACGCTGTGTCTGAACCCCCCGTGGCGAGCTCGGGCACCGGCGATGATGCGCAACCACGCTTGGCCGGCGCACTTGTCGACACGGAGGGTGTGGCCGGGGTCTGGACCTTTGCCACCGATCCGCGATCGGACCGTCACGGCTGGCACCCCGGGGAGAAGAACATCACCGTGTGCTATCTCGACGAAGATCCCCTCACGGTCGCGCCGCAACTCGACAGGTTGGTGCAAGGCGCCGACGGGACGCAGTGGGGCGTCCCGTTGTTGGCCGGCCCATTGGAGACAATTACCCCCTGGTGCTGGGACTGGTTCGACGAGGGCGCGTGACCGGTCGGTTCCGTTGTCTGTCGCCTCCCGTCACAACTTCACGATCACTTTGCCGGTGTTGCCCCCCGTGAACAGGAGATTGAGGGCATCGGGGGCATGCTCGAGGCCGTCGACAAGGTGTTCGGCGTGCTTGACCCGGCCTTCGGCCAGCCACTCGACCATGGCGATCTGGGCCTCGGGGAACCGGTCGAGGTAGTCGAGCACGAGAAACCCCTCCATACGTGCCCTCTTGATGATCAGGTTGGTGACGTTGCTGGGCCCCTGCGGTCTGCCGCTTTCGTTGTAGATGGAGATGGCACCGCACAAGACGATGCGTGCCCGCAAGGCGAGCTGGGCGAGACAGATGTCGAGGATCTTGCCGCCGACGTTGTCGAAGTACAGGTCGATCCCGTCGGGGCACAACGCGCGCAACGAGTCCGCCACACTGTCGGTCTTGTAGTTGACGGCTGCGTCGAATCCGAGCTCGTCGACTATCCACGCGCACTTCTCGGGTGTTCCGGCGATACCGATCACCTTGTCGGCGCCCTTGATGCGCGCGATCTGACCTGCGACGGATCCAGTCGCGCCCGCCGCTCCGGATACGACCACCGTGTCTCCTTCGGCCACCTTGCCGACATCGATCATCCCGAAGTACGCGGTCATCCCCGTGACGCCGAGCACACTCATCACGAGGGGCGGGTCGATCCCCGGAGGAACGACCTGCATCGCAGCCGGGCCCTCGTCGACAATGGCATAGTCCTGCCAGCCGGTGAATCCGATCACGAGATCTCCAGGGGCGTAGCGCTTGCTGTTCGAGCGGACCACCTCGCCGATGCCCGCGCCTCGGACCGTCTCGCCGAGAGCAATGGCAGGCAGGTAGCCGGGCGCATCGTTCATCCATGTGCGAATGGTTGGGTCGATCGAGAGGTATTGCACACGAACCAGGGCTTCCCCGTGCCCGGGTTCGGGAATCGGTCCCTCCTCGAGGCGTGTGGTCGTCGCGTCCACCATGCCGGATGGCCGCCGGGCGAGGACAATGCGACGGTTCGTCACGAACACCACTCCTTCAATTGTTCGATGGTGGCGAGCGGGTCGGGACCCACCGGTGTCACGTTGAGCACGCTTACGCCCGCTTGCCGGTACGCGGCAACCCGCTCTTGGACGTAGCCCGGCGACCCCACGAGCGACGTCAGTTCGAGAAGCTCGTCGGGGACTGCGGCCGCCGCCTCTTCTTTCTTTCCGCTCAGGTAGAGCTCCTGGATCTGCTCGGCTGCTGCCTCAAAGCCGTACCGGCGCGTCAGGGCGTTGTAAAAATTCCGTCCTCGGGCACCCATGCCTCCCACGTACAGGGCCGTCATCGGTCGGGCTACCTCTCGGAGGTGCTCGAGCCCGTCCCCGATGGCGACGAGGCCGCCGGCGGCGATCTCGAGAGGGCCAAGGTCGGCATGGCGTTTGGCGGTCCCGGCGGCCAGAGCCTCTCCCCAGACGTCGTGAGCCCGCTCCGGGATGAACAGGAAGGGGAACCATCCGTCGGCCAGCTCCGCGGTCATCTCGACGTTCTTCGGACCCATCGACGCCACCCAGATGGGGATCTCCGGACGGACGGGGTGGTTGATGAGCTTGAGCGGCTTGCCCAACCCTGTCCCGAGGCCCGGCGGGAGGGGGATGGGATAGAGACCTTCGTTGGTGACGACCTCGCGGCGCCACACCTTGCGGCAGATGGCGATGATCTCCCGGGTGCGCTCGAGCGGTTGCGAGTAGGGGACGCCGTGCCATCCCTCGATGACCTGAGGGCCCGACGCCCCGAGCCCGAGGATGAAGCGCCCTTCGCTCAGCGCGTCGATCCCCGCAGCGGTCTGCGCAAGGAGGACCGGCGTCCGGGAGTAGATGGGCAGGATGGCCGACCCGATCTCGATCCGGTTTGTCTTGGCGGCGATGTACCCCATTTGGCTGGGACCGTCGAGACCGTAGGCTTCGGCGACCCAGACGATGTCCAGCCCGGCGCTCTCGAGTTGCGCAACGTGATCGGCGGACTCCTTCACCCCGCGCGAATAGTCGAGCATGGTGCTAAGCCGCATCAGTTCTCATCTCCGTTCTCATCCCCGTCCGCACGCGGTGGCGACCGTCGACCGCTCATCACAGTGACCCACACGTCTCACAGTGACCCAGACGTCTCGCAGTGACCCAGACGTCTCGCAGTGACCCAGACGTCTCACAGTGACCCAGACGTCCCGACGGTGGCAATGCCGCCGTCCACCGGGATGACAGCTCCCGTCAGGTATGCACCCGCCCGCGACGCCAAGAAGATGGCCGTACCGGCCACATCGTCGGGGCGACCGATCCGCTTCAGCGGCGCGCCGGCGGCGATTTGCTCGCCGAACGCCTCGAGTGTTGCCGCCATCATCTTCGATTCGAAGGGTCCCGGCGCGATCGCATTGACCGTGATCGACGGCGCGAGTCGCTTGGCCAAGTGGCGTGTCAGCTGATGCACGGCGGCCTTGGAGGCGGAGTACGAGTAGGTCTCGAGCACGGGTACTTGGATCCCGTCGATCGACCCGATGTTGATGACTCGGGCGGGATCGTCGGTTCCAGAGGCCGCCCGCAGAAGTGGTGTGAGGAACTTCGTTGTGTGGAAGACGCCCTTCACATTGAGTGCGAGGACCCGGTCCCAGGCAGCGTCGTCGAACGTCTCGAACGGTGCGCCCCACGTGTTGCCAGCGTTGTTGACCAGGATGTGCAGTTCCGACTCACGCTCTGTCAACGCCGCCGCCAAGGCGCGGCAGCCGGGCTCGGTGGACAGGTCGGCGGGCAACGACGTGCACGTACCGATCTTCGACAGCTCCGCGGCGAGCTCGTCGCATGCATCGGCCTTGCGGGAGGACACGTACACATCGGCACCGGCCCGCACGAACCCGGTGGCGATCATCCTGCCGATGCCTCGTGATCCCCCGGTCACGAGGGCGGTCTTGCCGGTGATGGAAAAGAGGTCGGTCACTGGTCGGCTGCAGCTCTCGGGAGGGGAACGACCGACGCTACCGCCGCCCCGCGCCGCCCGCCACCGTGCCAAGCTGGTTGTGGTGGCTACGGCCCGATCGAGTCAGAAGAAGAAGCGGCAGGTGCGCGCCGCCCGAAAACGACTGCAGCCCATTCGCGGCGAACGAGGCCGAAGCCTCGCGCACCGGCGGCTCGATGCTCCGCGCGTCGTTGGGCTGGGCCGGTTCGCGGAGGGCCTGTCGGGTTCACACCGCCGCATTCGGCCGCGTAGTCGGGCGAAAGCCTGGGTCATTTCCGCGCTGCCGGTTGCCGTCGTCGTCATCTGGGTGCTGGCGCGAGTAGCCGGCCACCTCTGAGGTCGTCTCAACCTCCCGTGGCCGAGAAGTGTTGGTAGTCGGGGTTCGACGTCCAACGCCCTCCCCACAACCAACCGACCGAGGCGAAGGCCTGCACGAGCTGGCCACCAGGGACCGCCATACCCGGGCGATAGTCAGAGCGGTCGAGGAACGGCGCTCCGGCGGGCGGCTGTACCTGGCCCCCTTCGAGGTACGGGTTCTCGACCGGGTTCACGTCGATCGCCTCGCCGTACGCGTGGACGGACCACGACGGGGTCCCCGGTGCCACCGCGTACCTGCAGTTGAATCCCGACGTGTTGTCGTTCGCCATCGAGACGGGGTCATTGCCCCCGTAGACGTCCTCGGGTTCCATCTCGTGTATGGGGAAGTGCTCTGCGAAAAGGCGTCCGAACACCTCCAGCACGGCGGATGTCACCGTGCTGTTGACGACCATGGTGCCGGTGTCGGGCCGGCCGTCGAACCCCCAGTAGCTCATGGTGAGCAGGCGGAGCTGGCCAGGTCCGACCGGGCAGCCCGGCCTCCATGTGCCCGAAAGCTGGGCCGCACTGACAGATGCGACCGTACCGACGAAGCTGTTCGGTGCCACCCCACCAGTCGATCCCGCCGTCGAGGAGGAGCTCGGCGCGGCGATCGTGACCGTTGGAAGGGTGGTCGAACCGGTCGCGGAGGGTCGTGTCGAGCTCGACGAGGTGGTGGTGGCGGAGTTCGTCTTGCCGACGGCGACCCGGGGTGAACTTGAACACGAAGCAAGCAGTCCACAGGAGAAGAGACACGTGCCGAAGGCGAGGGTGAGGTTGCGCCCGGGGCGCCGCACAGTCGCGCACCATAGCCGGGGTCCCGCGTCGGTGATGCTGGGTCTCGCCCCGGTCTTGGTCTTCGTGCTCGCCTCGTGCGCCACGGCGGCAGACCAAGACGGCGCGCGCCGAGCCCAGTCTCACGTCGCGCTCCCCACCACGGCCACTGGTGTGACCACTGTCCCTCCGACCGTGCCCACCACGGTCCCTCCGACCGTGCCCAGCACGGTACCCACCACGGTGTCGGTCGTGACCACAGCACCGAAACCGGCGCCGAAGCCCGTACCGACGACCGCTGCCCACGCGCCCGCGCCGGCTCCGCCGCTCCTCGTGACCCGTCTGGTCGGCGTGGGCTCTGCGACACAGGTGATCGCCGTGAGCGCCTCGGGGTACGGACAGACGCTTGCCACCTTGACGGCGTACCAGCTCGATACGACGGGCTGGCACCAGGTGTTCGGACCATGGCAGGCGAACGTGGGCTACGCGGGGTTCGCCCCGCCGGGGCAGAAACGCGAGGGCGATGGCCGGACGCCGTCGGGCTCGTTCGGCTTCGATTTCTTCTTCGGGGTATCGGACAATCCCGGGGTGCAGTTCCCGTTCCGGGCCGTGACGGGGCGGAACATCGTGTGGGACGACGATCCTTCGAGCCCCCTCTACAACCAGTGGCTCGATACATCGGTGTCCAACGCCGGCACCGCTCCTGAACCCATGGACCAAGTTCCGGCGTACGACTACGGCGCCGTGATCGCCTACAACATGGACCCGACCGTTCCTGGCGTGGGGAGTGCCATCTTCCTCCACGTCTCGACCGGAGCCGCCACGACCGGCTGTGTATCGCTGCCCACCGCCGAGCTGCTGGCGGTCCTGCGTTGGTTGAGCCCCGCTGCGCAACCGCGGATCATCATGGGAACGGCCGCCACCATCTCGCCGTAGCCCGGTCTCGCCGCGGAGTGGATCTGGCCGTAACCTGGGGCCCGTGGATGACATATTCGAAGTCGTTCACCGTCAACGTGCCTGTCGCTCGTTCGGCGACGGCATCGTCGACGACGACACGGTGGGACGCGTGCTCGACGCGGCGACCTTCGCCCCGAGCGCCGAGAACCGCCAGCCATGGGTCTTCGTCGTGGTGCGCGACGCAGCACGACGATCCGCCATCGGCGCACTCACCCGCCGGGCCTGGGAAGGCGGAGGCCGGGCCCACTCCGAGAACCGCCTGTCACCCACCTTGCTCGCCGAGGTCGACACCGGCGCCCAAGGAGGAGTGGCCGGTGCGCCTGTCCTCGTCGTGGTGTGCGGTGACACGCGCCTGGGGGACCGGCGCGTCCTGGAGGCGTCGGTGTTCCCGGCCATCCAGAACCTCCTCCTGGCGGCTACCGCACTCGGCCTCGGTTCGTCGCTCACCACGCTGCCACTGGTCTTCGGTGACGAGCTGGCGGAGATCGTCGAGCTACCGCCGGAGGTGCTCCCGATGGCGGTGATCCCCCTGGGTTGGCCGGCGCGTCCGCAATCGCCACCACGCCGCCTCCCCATTTCCCAGAAAGCTCACCGCGAGACGTACGGCACGCCGTGGTAGGACCCGAGTAGCTCCCGTGCCCGCCCGTGCCCGTCGCATCGGGCTACGGTCGCCGCGTTGCCGTCAACGATGCCGGGAGGGGCGGACCATCCGATGCAAGAGCACCGATACGCCGTGATCGTCGATGGCTCCCCGCCCGAGGTGTGGCAGTTGTTCTGGTACCGAGGCCCGCGACGGCCGACGTCGTCAGGGGTGTCGATCGAGATCCTGCATCCCGGTGACTCGGTGGGAGAGGGCCTTGTCCGACACTGCACGTTCCGGGTGCCGCGGTACCTCATGACGGGGGGAACCGGTCAGTCGTGGGAGTGGCTCACCGAGGTGGTCCCTCCCGTGTCGTGGAAGTACGACGCCGTGGGCAAGCCGCTGTGGTCGATCGCCGAGGGCCGCACCAGGCTCGAGGACCTGGGGGACGGTCGGACCAAGATCCACTTCTCCGAGACATACCATGCTTTCAACCCCGTCATGCGGGTCCTGCTCGAGCGGCGAGTCCACCGTTTCATTTCCAAAGACAACGATCGGTTGATCACAACCGCGATCAACGACGGGATCCGTCGGCTCCGCGCCGCCCGCGAATCGGGGTCCACGGGCTCGGGTCAAGGCTCCCCCGAGGGATCTTGAGACCACGGAACCTTTCGGGGGTGTGCTGCCTCTTGTAGACGTGGAGCAGCTCGTCCGGGCGGCCCGGCGTGGTGACGCCGCGGCCATGGACGCGCTCGTACGCGCGCTGATGCCGTATGTGGGTCGGGTGTGCGGAGCAATCGCTCTCGACCGCGGAGACGACGCCATGCAGGAGACCTTCATCGCGGTATTGCGCAACCTCGGATCGCTACGCGAGCCCGCCGCGGTCCATGGCTGGGTGCGCCGGATCGCGGTGCGCGAATCGATTCGCGTGGCGCGCCGTGGAGGCGAGGATCCCGCTGATCCTCATACAATGGCGGGTGCGGACGTCGCTCCCGTGGACGTCGCCACGATCCTCGACGTCCGTTCGACCCTGTCAAGCCTTGCTCCGGAACAGCGTGCAATTCTCGTTCTGCGCGATATGGACGGCTTGAGCGAGGCAGAAGCTGCCGAGCTCCTCGGTGTCGCCCAGGGCACCGTCAAGTCGCGCTTGCACCGGGCCCGGTCGTCGTTCGTGTCGCGGTGGGGACAGTGATCCAACCACGGCAGTGGCCGGTGGCGTCCATGGGCCCGATCGGACGCGCCCGGGCGCTGGCGGCGGCGATCCCGAGTGCGGCGTGGACCGAAGGCATCCTCGATGCGCCGTACGACGCGACGTGGCCGTGGATCGCCGACCTCGCGGTCTCGGTGCCTCGCTTCGACACCCAGGTCCGCAAGCTGGAGGTGCGGGAGCGAACGCCCGAGGGCGGTGTTGGCGACGGGGCTCAACGACTGCGGATCTCGGCTTGGACCTTCGGAGTAGCGGTCCCGTTCGACGTGAGGCTCGAGGAGGGGTTCTGCCTCATGCAGGCCAGGGCCCGGATGTACCTGGTGCTGATGGCGGCCGAACCACATGACGCCGGAGCTCGCACGCGCTTCTTCCATCTCGAAGCGGTGCCCCTTCCCGGTACCCGCCTTCTCCGCCGACATATCCAGCGCGCCGTCGACGCCGATTTCCGCAACCTCGCCCGCCTCGCCGCTCAGGGATTCTGAGGAGTCAGGCCCACAGGGCGCCCGCCCCACCATCGGGCTGAAGCACCCGGAGATGCTCGTCGCCGCCGGTACTGTGCGCAGGTGACTCTCATGAACTCCGCCGAGCTTCAGAAGTTCCTCGACGGAGCGTTCCCCGATGCTCCACCTCCGTACATCATCGAAGAGGTCGCGAACTGGGGCGTCAGGATCCGGCTCCTCGTCACCCAGGCTCACAGCAGGCCCGGAGGCACGATTTCAGGCCCGACTCTCATGGCGATGGCAGATGCGGCGGCCTGGCTGGCGATCCTGGCCCAGATCGGTCCGGTTGCGTTGGCGGTGACGACGAGCTTGCACATCGACTTCCTGCGCAAACCAGACCTGGTCGACCTGGTGGCCGAGGGTCGCCTGCTCAAACTGGGGAAACAGCTCGCTGTGGCCGACGTCGCGCTCTCCTCGCAGGGACGAGCCGAGCTGGTCGCCAAGGCGCAGGTGACCTACTCCATTCCGCCCCGGTAGCTCCCTCAGCGCTCGGCGGCGTGCTCGAGGAGAAACGCCCGTCGAGGACACTCCTTCGCGGCACGGCGTGCGAGCTCTAGCAGGCGCGGGGGGACGGGGGTCCCGTCGACGACCGGGTAGCCCCACTCGTCGAGGGAGACGAGCTCGGGTAGGAGCTCGGCGCAGTACCCGTACGCCTCACACGAGATCGGGTTCACCTTGATGACCGTATGTACCCTCTGTGGTGTCATGACCGATTCGTCCCGGTCGCGAGAACAGAAGGCTCGAGGGCGAAGGCGCAAGGATGTCCGGCGGCGTGCGCGGCTGCGTCGGCCGCGAAGACCGACAAGGCGCTGCGCACCATGCGGGTGACGCCATCGGGGTGTCGACATGCGCCGCGGCCTTCCACAGCGGCGATGCGCGACTCGAGACGCGCCCTCGCTCCCGGATCGAGCTTCCCCGCCGCCAATGCTTCGACGTCGGCTGCCAGCGCTGGAAGGCCGAAGACACAAGGACCGCACTGTCCGGCGCTCTCGCCCGCCATGTAACGCGCCACTCGAGCGGTCTCTGCGATCCCACACGCCTGTCGGGGCAGGACCACGAGCACGCCCGCCCCGGTGACACCGCCGACCACAGCCATGGCACGAGGTGCGTAGGGGGTGTCGAGCGCGCCGGCAGGGAGCCACGAGCCGCCGAAACCACCGGTCAGGACGGCGGCGACCTCGCCCGTGGGTCGTGCGAACCCGACGATGTCGCGCAGTGTCGTCCCCATGGGGATTTCGTACACACCGCCGCGCTCGACGCCGCCCGATACCGTGACGAGGGAGGTTCCCGGCGCGTCGACGACTCCCGCGGCCCAGAAGGACTCGGCACCGTAGGTGGCGACGAGTGCCGCGTGCGCAAGGGTCTCGGCATTGTGTACGAGAACCGGACCCCTCCGCCCGATCGTCAGGGGTTTGGTCTTGTCCGGCCGCCAGCCTGGCGCCCCTGGTCCACCGTTCAACCAGGAGACCAGGGCCGACTCCTCGCCCGCCACGTAACGGCCCGGTGGTCTCGCGATCTCGATCGGAACGGGTGCGAGATCCGTACCGGCGCGCTCCGCTACAGCACGCCCGACGGCGGCCGCAGTCTCGTGCGCGTCGTCGGCGATGCACACCACGACCCGGATGGCACCCAGGGCGCTCGCGGCCAGTTCGGCGCCGTCGAGCACGAGGTGGGGTGCAACCGACAGGAGCACCTTGTCCTTGGCGCTGGCGGGTTCACCCTCCATGGCGTTGACGACGAGCGTCGCATGTCCTCGTGCCGATCGGACCAGCTTCAGCTTGGTGGCGGAAGGAAACGACGCCCCACCCCGGCCCGTCAAACCCGACGCCTCGATCGTCGCAGCAAACCGCTCGGGCCACGTGACATCACCTCGGCGCGGCAGTGGAGGTGGCCCGTGATGGGCCAAGTGTGTGGCGAGGTCAGCGTTGCCGCGTGCTCGCCACGCCCCCAGGAGTGTCGCGTGGCCGCGCTCGGCCGACTTTGTTCCGGCGTCGTGGGCGGTATCGGTGTTCGCCGTGGCTCTGGTGGCGGCCGTGGATGTGGTGGTGGCGGTGGGCATGGACCTTTCCTCTGGGCTAGGCCGAGATGTGCTTGACGGCGACGCCCTCGGGACGGTGCCCCACCGAGATCAACGCGAGGGCCCGCTGCCTGCGCGTGGCGGCCAGGGTGATCCGCCAGAGGCCCGCGCCGAGGACCGCGGCGATGCAGGCCACGACGAGGCCGATGACCCAGCGTTCACGCATGTCGGTCCCCATGCCAAAGGAGTGCGACAGGGCCACGGGCCAGCTGAGGTATGCCAACCAGTGCACGGCCCGCCAGGTGCGGGCTCGGATCCTGTTGCGGAGGAAGCTGGTCACGGCAACCGCGAGCAAGAGGTCGACGCCGACTGAGCCGAGCGCAACCCACAACCGCTTGTAGGACGACGCGAAGGGGACGACGATCGAGGTCCACCCGATGTGCACGTAGGTATCGACGACGCTCGTCAGGATGTGGCACGCGAGGAACCCCATGGTGATCACCGAGACGCGGCGGTGCAGATCCTGAAGCGCGAATCCCGGCCAACGCGAGCTGCTGGCGCGGTTGGCCGTGAGAATCCCGAGGACGGTGGTGGCGGTGAGCAACACCAACGACACCAGCCCCGTCGCCCGCGTCGCGTACCACAGCACGGGGGAACTCATGACGGCTCCTCGGCATCGGCCGCCGCCATCGGGTCGCTGCCGATGTCCGTCGGCCAGCCGCCGAGCGTGATCACGTGTCCGTCGTGGCGCACGAGCCGGACAGGCTGACCGAGCTCGACGAGCCTCGGCACGGCGCGTTCAGCCCAGACGACGGCGGCGGTGCTGGCCGCGTTGGCGTCGACGCAGCTGTTGCCCCACGCGGAGACGAGTGTCCAGTAGGGCGCAACGCTGTCGCCCGTGGCGGGGTCCACGATGTGGTGAAGTCGGCGTCCCCCTCGTTGCCACGTACGGACCGCGGTACTCGAACTGGCGATGCCACCGCTTTCGATGGCGACGACCAGGTCGACCTCGTCCACGGAGGCCGAGGAGTCGAGGGCGACACCGACGGCCCATCCTCCATCGGGAGCCGGGCCTGCCACCGCGACGTCCCCACCGATGTTGACGAGAGCCCCGGTCTTTACGCCGTGGGCGATTCGCCCAGCAGCGCGGTCGGCCACGAGAGCTTTGGCGGAAGAGCCGAGGTCGATGTGGGTGCCGGCAGGCAGCCGCACCGTCTTGCTCGGCTGGTCGAGCTCGATGCGCCACCAACCCGGTACGGCTGGGAGCGTCTCGCCCGGCCCGGCTCGATGCGGGTCGAGCTGGTCGAGCTGGTCGAGCTGGTTGAGCTGGTCGTAGTCACGGTCGTAGCCCAGTGCCTCGATGGCCCTCCCGATCGTCGGGTCGACAGCTCCGTCGGTGCGCCGTGCGACGCCACAGGCCACGGTGATGGCGTCGAACAGCAGACGGCTCACTTTCACGCGCTCGCCGTTGGCCCGGTTCAAGGCCGACAGCTCCGAGTCCGGGCGGAAGCGGCTGCACGCCATGTCGATGGCGACGAGCTCGTCGCGCAGGATCTTCTCGGCCCGGTCGATCGCCGTCGGTTCGGTGACCGCGACGACGGCGGTTGTGCCGATGGCCCGCATCGTGCGGATCATCGGTTCGTCCGGGGACCCGAGGTCCGTGTCGATCTCGGCGGGCGGGTGGGGAGCGGGCGTCCTCATCGGCCGGACCCACCCGACACCACCGTGGCGGACCTGGTCGTCGTCGTCGTGGTCGTCGGCGCAGTGGTCGTGGCAGACCCGGAGCTGGCCGAGGAGCCCCCGGAAGACCCCGATGAACTGTTCGAGCCGGAGTGGGCCTTGGTCGAAGAGCTCGAAGAGGCGGAGCCGGATCCCGACGTCGATGCCGACGATCCCACGGCGGTACCGGTGGCGGACGAGGTGCCGGGGATCTCCTTGGAGATGACGAGGCCGAGCGCCGCCGCCACACCAATTGCGAGGAGCGTCACCGCACGCGAGACGCGGCGGGCCCGGGCGCCGGCGAGGTCGCGCCGCCTGGACTCCCGCCCAGGGGCCCTTTGGGGCGGCGCGCTCGGGGGTCCCAAAGTCGCTCGCCATGTCGGAGAGTTGCTCATGAGTGGCATGTCACCATGCGAATCTCGGGACTCTCGCAGAGCTGCCTTTGAGTCCGCTGTGTATCTGCCGCCGGTATCGGCTGGGACGATCTCGGGCGTCAGCGGGACGACGCCGAGGTCGTGGGCTGATTCGTCTTGGAAAGCGGGACGCGAACCGTGAACACGGTGCCGCCCGCCGCACCGGGAGACGCAGTGACCGAACCGCCGTGAGCCTTCGTGATCGAAGCCACGATGGAGAGACCCAGACCCGCGCCGCCGTGACGGCGTGATCGCGACGCGTCGGCTCGGTAGAAGCGTTCGAAGACCCGGGCCGCGTCATCGGGGCTCAATCCGGGGCCCTCGTCCGCGACGCTGATCAATGCGTCGTGGCCGTCCTGGTCGACCGTGACCGTGCAGGAGGTCCCTGCGGGGCAGTGGGTCCGGACGTTGGCGAGAAGGTTGTCGAGCACCTGGCGGATTCGGAGTCGGTCACCGACGATCTCCACCGGCTGGGTGGCGACGAGGCGGACCGGCCACTGGGGCCCGACGGTGGACGCAGTCTGCACGGCTTCTGCGGCCACGCCGACGAGCTCGACCTCCTCGCGCTCGAGGGGTCGTCCCTCGTCCAACCGGGCCAGGAGGAGGAGGTCCTCGACGAGGTGTCCCATGCGAGCGGTTTCGCTACGGATGCCCTGCATCACGCGCTCGAGGTCCTCGGCGCGTGTGGCAGCGCCCTGCTCGAACAGCTCTGCATAGGCAGAGACCGCGGTGAGTGGGGTTCGCAGCTCGTGCGAGGCATCGGCGACGAACTGTCGCATACGGCCCTCCGAGGCGCGCAACTCGTGCTCGGTCGCGTCCCGCTGGGCAAACGCCCCTTCGATCCGGCCCAACATGATGTTGAGGGCGCGTGCCAGGCTCCCGACCTCGGTGTGGGCCCCTTCTCCGGGGACCCGCTCGGCCAGCTCGCCCCGGGCGATGGCCTCCGCCGTGGCCTCGACGGCCCGCAGCGGACGGAAGCTCACCCTCACCAGCCACCAGCCCAGCAAGAGGGCAGCAACGAGGGCGGCGCCCGTCACGGCCAGCTCGACGGCGATCAGTCGGTCCAGTGTCGAGTCCGTCGACCCCAGGGGGACACCCACCAGAAGTTGCCCGCCGGTATACGGCCCGCCGCGCAGAATCGACGCCCTGACGCGGAACTGCGGATTGTCCGTGCCGGTGCCGGCCGCCGTGAAGTCCACCGTCGGCTCCCCGAAATCAGCGGCATTGGACGCAAAGCCGGTGATCCGCGTGGGCAGCTTGGGTGAGGCGGTGTCGCTCGACCCGAACGCCGGTTGGGTGGACCGGCAGAGGATGGCATTGGACGAGTTGCGGACCTCGACGAAGGTCCCCGGTTGCAATTCGTGCAGCAAATTGCTGTTCAGGCCGGCGAACCCGTTACAACTCGGAGGCTGCGAGGGCGCCGGGCCGGAAGACTCGGACGAGGTCGCAGACCCGGGGCCCGCGCCGCTCGGCGCGGTCGGTGCGTTTCCCGAGGACGGCAGCAGCCCACCGGCGGGGGCCCCTCGCGGCCCGCTCCCGAGGGCACCCTCGATCGGCATATGGGACTGCTCCAGCGACTGGTCGATCTGATCGTAAAGGAATGAGCGCAATTCGTGATAGGTGACGACGTCCGCGATGGCCAGGGCCGCCAGCGCCACGACGCCGACAGCGAGAAGCAATCGGAGCCGAAGCGACACCTAGGAAGTCTCCGACTCGCGCAACGTATAGCCGACCAGACGGATGGTATGGATCAGCGGTGGACCATGACGCTCAAGCTTCTTGCGTAAGTAACTGACATACGTCTCGACCACGTTGGCCTCGCCGCCGAAGTCGTAATGCCAGACGTTGTCGAGGATCTGTGACTTGGAGAGCACCTGGCGCGGGTTACGGAGGAAGAAGCGCAGGAGATTGAACTCCGTCGCCGTCAGCTGGATCAAAGTTCCCGCCCTTCTTACCTCGTGCGCGCCTTCGTCCATCTCGAGATCGGAGAAGCGCACGATTCCGTCGTCGGTAGGATCCACACCGGAACGCCGCAGCAGTGCACGAACCCGGGCGATGATCTCGGCCAGAGCGAAGGGCTTGGTGACATAGTCGTCGCCCCCGACGGTCAACCCCGCGATCTTGTCCTCGAGTGAGTCGCGCGCCGTGAGGAAGAGCACCGGGGATCGGATCCCGTCGGTGCGCAGTCTGCGCGTGACCTCCAGGCCGTCGAGGTCGGGCAACATGACGTCGAGGACGATGAGGTCGGGGGGTCGCTCCTGGGCGGCGTTCAGCGCGGCACGCCCCGTCATGGCCTCCTCGACGTCGAAGCCCTCGTAACGCAGCGACGTCGCCACGGCATCGACGATCGAAGGCTCGTCGTCGACGACCAGAACCCGGTTCCGTTTGGTGTCCATTGTCGATGTCCCTCCTGTATCGAGGATGGACGGCTTCGTTGCGCGGGCCCTGTGTGTTGCCTGTGCGCCCCCTGTGAATCTATTTCCCCTGGTGGGGCCCTATCCTCCTGGAACCCGGCCTCGACCTCGCCCCGCGGGTTGTTTCGCCCGAGCAACGGAAAGCGCCCGAAACCGGCGGTTGTCCGCTCTGCTACGGCGGGCCAGGGTTCACACAAACCGGGCGCGGCCCGTCCTGAGAGGCCCATAGGGCTAAAGGGTCCGGCGACGGGGGCCGATCGAAAATTGGGCGTGGCGTGGGATCGCGTCGAACGGAGACCGCAATGGACCCCTACGAAGGTTGGGCACCCGACCCCTTCGAATCACACGAGCTGCGCTATTTCGTCGACGGCCGGCCCACCAAATTGGTCCGTGACGGATCGGTCGAGACCTTCGACGACCTGCCCCTTCGATCGTCCTTGGCGGCATCTGGCACCACCGATCAACCCGTTCCCGATCCTCAGGTCTATTTGTGGGACCAACCCACGGTCGAAACAGCTTCCGAGCCCGTGGACCAGCCCACGCTCGAATCGGTGTTCGAGCACCTGGACCAGCCCCTGGTGGAAACGGCTTCCGAGCCCGTGGACCAGCCCACGCTCGAATCGGTGTTCGAGCACCTGGACCAGCCCCCGGTTGCGCCGGTGTTCGAGCCTGCACCCGAACCGGTGATCGAGCCGGTGTTCGAGCCGGTGTTCGAGCCCGCCGACCAGCCGATGGTCAGAGAGGCCGAGACACTGCCGACAGTGAATGCCGTCCAAGAAACCGTGCAGCCTCTCAGCGAGCCCCTGGTCGAGATGGCAGGCGAGCTCGGGCCTGACCCTTCGTCACCTCCGCCACCTCCGGCCGGGACCTCCTATTGGGCGCCACCGCCTCCGCCGAGCGTCGGAGTCGGAGAGAGCGCTGCGGGTGCTCCCCGGTCGAGCGGCTTGGGTTTCACCGACACGTTCGCGGTCGGATCTGAACCCGGTCGCACGCGCCGGCCCAAGAAGCGTTTGGTCACCGGCCTCGTCGCCCTGATGGTGGCGGTGGCCGCGGGTGGCTTCATCGCGGTCGCCAGTGGTTCGAAGAACGCGGCTGCCGCTGTCATCAATTCGGTCAACACCTCGATGGCCGTTGGCTCGGCGCAGATCACCATGAACCTCGCCGTACACGCGGGGGGCATGGCAGTGACCGGAACGGGGACCGGAAGCATCGACTTCGCCCAGAACGCCATGCAGCTCCAGATGTCAGTCGGGGTGGGAGCTCAGCAGGTCCAGACCCAGACCCTCTACATCGCGGGGGCGGTGTACGAGCAGATCCCGGGTCTCGCTCAGGTAGTGCCGGGGAAGTCGTGGTTGTCGGTCGACCTTTCGTCTCTTGGCGCGTCCGCCGGACAGAGCCCGAGCACCCTCGCCACCGGCGACAACCCGACCGCGATGCTGCGGATCCTCGCTCAGCAGGGCAACACGGTGGTACCCCTCGGATCGTCCACTCTCGACGGCACAACCGTACAGGGCTACTCCGTGACCCTTGATCCGACCGCGATCAAGAACAAGATCGCGCAGGACAAGCTGCCTTCTTGGATGACCGACGCCCTCAGCCATGTGAACATCGGGGATGTCGATCTCGACGTGTACGTGGACGGCACGGGGCTACTCCGCCGCTTCAGCTTGAGCTTGTCCGAGACCGTGCCCACGGCAGGAGCGATTCGCGTCGACGAGAGTCTCGACTTCTCCGACTACGGCACGACGGTCACCGTCAGTGCTCCGCCTCCGGATCAGGTGGTGAGCCTGCAGCAGTTCCTCGCACAAGCCCAGGCTTCGGGGGCGAGCTCGTCGTAACCGATCAGCTCATCGCGGGTCCGCCGGCATCCCGTCGAACCGGTCGCATGCCCGATCTCAGCTCGGAATCTCCCGGGGACCCTCGCGCAGCTCCAATCGGATGACCTCGTATGTCGTGCGCGCTGCACCTGTCCCGGCCACACGGTGAACCTCGCGGCGGAACTCCGCCGCGATCTCCTCGGAATCCTCGAGGGCGCCGTCCCACAACGAGATCCCGGCCACCTCGATCCGCGTCCCACGTCGTGACTGGAGAACCACAACCCCGACAAAGTGTGGGAGCTCGCGATAGCGGGGCAGTACATCGTCGTCGATGGCGCGGAGCACGTCGGGGAGAGCTTCGGGCTCGATGAAGAAGTTGACGGTCCGGGCGTTCATGGTGCGGCTCCGATCGGCGACACGTGAACTCGCGCGTCCGCGAGACTACGACGCCGTCACACGCCGGACACGGCCGTCGCCCGCCGTCGGTGCCGGCCCGGCGCACATCCTTACGCCCCTCACCGTGCTGTGGCGGGAGCACCGAGGCCCTCCACGACAGGCGAACCCGAAACGGCACTGTGCGCGGTCGACTCGACCAGAACCGTGCGCCGTCGGCTCGAGCCACGAATGGAGCGTGGGCTCAGGTTTCGAGCTCTTGGGCGATCCGCGCCCCCAGTCCCGGATCCACGTGACGCCAGTACTCCTTGACGCGCTCGAGCACGGGCTCGACCACTCCGGCCCGGACGTGGGTGACGATGTTGCCCACGAGCCGGTCCCGGGCGGCGTCGTCGAGGACGTCACGGACCATCGTGCCGGCCTGGCCGAAGTCGTCGTCTTCGGAGTGGAGCTCGGACGCGGCCCGGACGATCTCTCCTGACACCGCCCACGAAGGGTCCGCACCGAAGCGCTCGGGCTGGGCCTTGGGGCCACCATAGGAGTTCGGGGCGTATACGGGATCGGGTGGGTTCTCGTAGCGCATGTACCCGTCGCGGTTGTACGAGTGCACCGGGGAACGAGGACGGTTGACGGGGAGATGCTGTGCATTCGGTCCGACGCGGTGCAGATGGGTGTCGTGATAGCTGAACAACCGGCCGAGCAGCATCTTGTCGGGCGACGGTCCGATCCCCGGCACAAGATTCGAGGGCTCGAACGTGGCTTGCTCGATCTCGGAGAAGTAGTTCTCCGGATTGCGGTCTAGCACCATCCTCCCCACCCGCACGAGCGGATGGTCACCGTGGGGCCACACCTTGGTGAGGTCGAAGGGGTTGAACCGGTATTGGGTGGCCTCTGCGAACGGCATGACCTGGACGTACAACGACCATGACGGATGGTCACCGCGTCCGATGGTCTCGTAGAGATCGCGGATGTGCGCGTCGGGATCCGTGGCCGCGATGGCGGCGGCATCGTCGTTGGTGAGGAATTCGATCCCCTGGTCCGTCTTGAAGTGGTACTTCACCCAAAAACGCTCACCTCCGGAGTTGATCCACATGTAGGTGTGACTGGAGTACCCGTTCATATGGCGCCAGGTTCGAGGAATGCCGCGGTCGCCCATCAACACGGTTACCTGATGAGCGGACTCCGGTGACAGCGTCCAGAAGTCCCACTGCATGTTGTTGTCGCGTAGGTGGTTGTCGGCCCGCCGCTTCTGGGAGTGGATGAAGTCCTGGAACTTCTGGGGATCGCGGATGAAGAAGATCGGGGTGTTGTTGCCGACCATGTCGTAATTCCCATGCTCGGTATAGAACTTGATGGCGAACCCACGCGGGTCCCTGACCGTATCGGGCGACCCCAGCTCACCCGCCACGGTGGAGAACCGCACCACGAGGTCGGTTCTCACCCCGGGCTGGAACAGCGCGGCTTTCGTGAACGACGAGACGTCCTCGGTGGTCTCGAAGAAGCCGTGCGCGCCACCCCCCTTGGCATGGACGACGCGCTCGGGGACGCGCTCGCGATTGAACTGCTGCATTTTCTGGACCAGGTACGTGTCCTGGAGCAGGACCGGCCCATCGGGCCCGACCGTCAGGGAGTGTTCGTCACTCGCCGCCGGAATTCCGGCATCGGACGTCGTGTACGGGGGAGCGTCGCTCATCGGTGGGCCTCCTATCCTCTTTCTCTTGCGGGTTCTCTTGCAGGTTCTTTTGCGGGCTTGATCCGCTAGAGGCGCGACCCGGCCTGACCTTCGGTTGGCTCGGGCGAACCGGGCCGGGCGCTGCGCTTCTGGCACGCCGGGCACAGACCCCAGAACGTGACCTCGGCTTCGTCCACGACGTAGCCGTTTGCCTCCGAGGGGGTGAGGCAGGGGCGCCTGCCTACCGCGCAGTCGACATCCGTCGTCGCCCCGCACGTCCGGCACACGATGTGGTGATGGTTGTCGCCCACTCGAATCTCGTAGAGCGCCGGGCTACCGGCGGGCTCGATCCGTCGGACGAGCCCGACATCTGTCAACGCGGCCAGGACGTTGTAGACGGCTTGCGGCGAAACCGAGCCGAGGTCCTCTCGCACGATCCGCATGACGGTGTCGGTATCAGAGTGCGGTCGGTCCCGGAGAGCCAGCAAGACACCGAGCCGAGGTGCGGTGACCCGGAGTCCCGACGCGCGTAGGGCCTCGGCGAAATCGGTGAGCTGACCGTCCACGCCCGGCGACACCATGGGGAAATTGTAGAACTAGTCAGTGAATAGAGTCAATCCAGTTTATTGCGGAAGGGGATGAGCTTCGAAGAAGGTCCACATGATGTCGTTGGCGTCGATGACCGAGGACTGGGGGCCGAGGACCCTGGTGAGCCTCCTAGGGAGCACCGGCCCGCCGGGCCACTCGTGGCCTTCTCCCGTGATGGCGTAGAGCTCGACCGTGGCCCCCCCGGCACATCCCGGGTAGAGCGTGAGAGTGAACTGCGTCGGGGCCGGCGCGGCAGGGGTGGGCGGCTGCGACGGCGCTGCGGGGGGGCTGCACGAGTTGTGGTCCGCCCAGTCCATCGCCGCCTGGGGCACCGAGTAGGTCCAATAGGCCTCGCCGTGGCCGTTGTAGGGATCGACGGGATCGGCGGTGCCGTGGAATGCGACGATCGGCACGGGCCTCGTGGTGGGGCACGGCGTCGGGTAGCGCAGCCCGGCCACCGGGGCGACCGCGGCGAAGGTGCTCGACGCGTCGCACGCGAGCTGGCTCGACATGCGACCTCCACCGGAAACGCCTGTGGAGTAGACCCGGCTGCTGTCGATGCAGTAGCGCTGCTCCAGGATGTGCACGAGCGAAACCAGGAAGGTGACGTCGTCGGCGGAGCCGGCGGGAACCACCTTGTCACCGACGAGTGGCTCGCCCGGGACGTTCCAATCGAAACCCGACGCCTCCGGGATCAGCCCTTGCGGGTAGGCCACGATGAACCCGTCGCTGTCAGAGGTGGCGTCCATCCCGCTGAACAGCTCCTGGTCCGCAGCATCAGACCCGCTGCCGTGCAGGTTGAGCACGAGCGCAACCTTGGTCGAGCCCGAATACGCGCTCGGCACGTGGACGATCACGGTCCGGTTCCGCTTTGCGATGTCCAGGGTCAAGGTGGTGGCGCCCGGGGTCGCGGCGGGGCCGCACCCGCTCCTGCCGCCGGCGTTGGAGAGAGACGATCCGATCGACGACGTCGTCGTCGACGTCGTCGAAGTGGTGGTGCTCGACGCGCTACCCCCGCACGCCCCCAGTGCCAGCGCCCCCACCACCGCGACGCCACCTGCCAAGAGCCGGCGCGTCACCTTGTTCG
>Ga0209415_10003542_pt1 | contig 29030 bp, 24 predicted proteins | sample PeaSoiSIISIP2007_FD_187696 | JGI IMG/M metagenome (GOLD analysis project Ga0209415, IMG submission 187696) | Peat soil microbial communities from Weissenstadt, Germany - SII-SIP-2007 (SPAdes) (version 2) | ecosystem: Environmental > Terrestrial > Soil > Wetlands > Peat | place: Germany...
CCCTCTGCCTTAGCGGGGCCATCCGGCCCCTTGGCCGCCGCCTCAATGGCGGCTGGAACTGAAAACCAGCGCCCATTGAGGGCGCGGAGAGCCCGCCCGGCGAGGGACAAAAACCGAGTGCACTGACACATCTGAATGTGTCAGTGCATGAGATGCGCTCAGGCTTCGTTCAATTCCCGCGCCAAGGTCATGTCGATCAACCGGCAGAAGGCCTCGATGTTTTCGCCATGCCGATAGAGACGACGCGCGTCGTTATGATAAGACACGATGGAATAATAGCGGTGCTTCAATAACTCCATCGCCGAGAGCATGACCGGTTGCACATAGACCGGAGAGAACAGCTCGATCACCAGGGCGCCTTCCGGCAGAAAGAACGTGTTGGCAAATCCCGCCCCATGCGGACCGATGACCGCTTCCGCCCCTGAAAACAGAGCCAATTGCTGGCGAAACGTCAGATCTTCGAGAAACCACGTTTCAAAGGAATAACGCTCGATGAGGCGATTAAAGTCCGCTTCGTTGACGATGCGCCGAACCTGGTTGCCGCGGTTCCGCGATATGTAGATGCGCTTTGGCGTCTCCGTCCGGCTTTCGGTCCGTAGGGACCGACGCAATTCTTGCGTGAGCAGCGGGTAGTCACCAATCTTCTGGCCATCGATGGGGGTCGGCACATGCAGCCGCCGAACCTGCCACAGTCGCCCGTCGTGCGGAATGACTCGCGCGGCGTCGATGCCGAGAATTTCGAGGGATTCGCGAATATAGGGCTGATCCGGAACCAGATAGACGCCCCGAAACCCGGACCGTTCGGCCAGAACGACCTTGGGAAGGTTTTCGAACAGCCAATGCCAGTAGTTCGCCGACCAGTTCACGGCAAGACAGATCGCGTCCTCCAGAGCCTGCGGAACCGCACCCCGCACCTTCTGTTGCAGGAACGCCTTGGTGACACCCTGCATATCGCCGTAGTTGACGGATTGCCGAAGGATGTCGAACGGCCTGTCCAGACGGCGGTACATCATCGCCGGCAAACCGCTGACATAGACGTTCTCGACGATGCTCAGCGTCAGACCCGGCTCGAAGGTATCGACGACGGAACATCTGATATCCGCCGTTTCCTGAAAACTGACCAACGACAGGTTCATCATCTGCTGAACCTTGAACCGCACCCATTTGGCTTTCAGACGATGGTTCGGGGAAGGAAACTGATTGGCCATATGTCGCCACACCTCAATCGGCTCCAGGACGCCACGCGGCCATTTGCCAAAAAAATGCACAATAGCCACACGCCCCCGCACTGGCAACAAGGCGCCGGCCAACTCGCTTCAGCGAAACCTTGCGGGATTTGTGTTCCGGTGGTGAATTAGCCGGCCCGCGTGGATGTCGTCACGATCGATCTGTCGGAATGCGTCGGCGCCGGACAACAAGAATGCGAACATCGCTATTTTGGAGAGAACCATGTCTGCCACGATAACGACTCCCGTCGAGGAGCGTTCCGAGAACGCCGTGCCGTCTGACCGGCAGGTCGGCGCCCATGTGGCCGCCGCAATGATCTCGGCCCGGCTCGATCGATTGCCTGTGTCTCGGACCGGCATCCGGATCGTCATATTGCTCAGCCTCGGTTTCTTCTTCGAATTATACGGCTTGTTGGCGACCGGTTATCTGGCCCCCGGCCTCATGCGCGCCGGTATTTTCACCATGACCACGCCGGGTCTCTTCGGAACCTCGGGCATCGCCAGCTTCATGGCGTCTTTGTTCTTCGGATTGTTCTGCGGCACGCTGGCCTGCGGATTTCTCGCCGACCGCTACGGGCGACGCACCGTTTTCGTCTATTCCCTGTTGTGGTTCATGCTGACCAACATGGGCATGCTGTTCATGAACAGCGCCTTCGCCATCAATTGCTGGCGCTTTCTCACCGGCGTCGGGATCGGCGTCGAAATGGTGACCATCGGCACCTTTCTGTCGGAAATCGCCCCAATGCGTCTGCGCGGACGCTCTTTCGCCCTGTGCCAGACCTTCGGCTTCTCGGCGGTCCCCATCGTGGCGATCATCTCTTATCTTCTGGTCCCCAACGATCCCCTGGGAATCGATGGATGGCGCTGGGTCGTGCTGATCGGAGCCCTGGGCGGCGTCTATGCCTGGTGGATCAGGCGCGATCTTCCGGAAAGTCCGCGTTGGCTGGCGCTGCACGGTCGGATCCTTGAAGCCGACGCGATCATGTGCGAGATCGAGGCCAAGATCGAGGCGGAAACCGGTCGTCCGTTGCCCGCCCCGGCCGATGTCGGCGACATCCGGTTGCCCGAAAAGGTCCGTTTCGCCAATCTATGGGTCCCCCCCTACCGGAACCGCATGATCATGATGATCATGTTCAACATCTTTCAGACCATCGGCTATTTCGGTTTCGCCAATTGGGTGCCATCGCTGTTGATCAGCCAGGGTATTGGCGTCACCAAGAGCCTCCTCTACACCACCATCATCGCCCTGGCCAATCCGATCGGACCGATGATCGGGCTGCTGATCGGCGATCGTTTCGAACGCAAGCATGTGATTGTCGCCGTGGCCGCCCTCAATGTGGTCTGCGGGCTGTTGTTCAGCCAGGCGACGGATCCGCTGACGATCAGCATTCTCGGGGTCGCGCTGACGCTGGCGGGAACGGTCATTTCCTACACTTATCATACCTATCAGTCCGAAATTTTTCCCACGGCGATCCGGGCCAGAGCGGTCGGCTTCGTCTATTCGTGGAGCCGCTTCTCGGCGATCTTCAACGCCTTCCTCATCGCTTTCTTCCTGCGGAATTTCGGCGTGACGGGGGTTTTCATTTTCATCGGCGCGGCGATGATCGTCGTCATGCTGGTCATCGGCCTGATGGGGCCGCGGACCAGAAATGTGTCGATCGAGAAAATATCGAACTGATTTTCAGCTCACGGGGCCTGAGACATGGAACAAATGCTAAGCTTCACGGGACGTATCCTCTATTTGTCTTCCGACCCCGCCGTGATTCGCCGGCAACTGGACGGCACCGACATTCGCCTCTCCGAGGCCCTGCCGTTGCGCGACAATGTCTCGACCGACGAGATCACCCCGGTCACCATCATGATGACCTTCGACGCGCGCCTTGGTCGCTACCCCTATGTCGGATTCGAAGCTGGCGGCGAAATGCCGTTCGCCATCGACACGGTCCGCCAGGGAGGGTTCGAGATGACCGTGGCGGGGAAGCGCTACGGCAAGGGATCGTCCCGCGAATCGAGCCCGCTGGCCGAAAAATCCGCCGGCATCAGGCTCATCGTGGCCGAGAGTTTCGAGCGTATTTATCGGCAGAACTGCGACAATATCGGCATCCTGACCACGACGGATTTTTCCATTCTCGATCGCATTCTCACCGGTGAGGCGATCCCGCTGACGGAATTCCTGACCGGACGTGACGACGTCACCCAAGACATCATCCGCGCCGGCGGCCTCCTCCCCTTTGCCCGAGCGCATTTGCCGCGCCTTGAGACGCCGCAGATCAATGACATCCGGCCGGGTGATCGGCCGCGTTCCCTCGCAGAAAAGATCGTCGCGCGCCGCAAGGTGCTGCCGGTCGGAGACGTCCAGCCGGGAGATGGCCTGTGGCTGTCGGTCGATTGGCGATTCAGCCACGACTATTTCACCGGCATGTGTGCCCATTTCGCGCACGAAGCCTTCGGTACGACCCTGGATCTGGTCCGCCCCCAGAACATCATCGCCTTCCAGGATCATCTGACTCTGGTCGAGCAAAGCCAGCCGCATGTGCGTGACGGGTTGGTGCCGGCGGTCCATGAGCTGTTCGAGGGACATCACGGATTCGTCGCCAAATATCCGGTTCGCGCGCACGGCCAGTTGCCCGGCGAACCAGGTTCGGACGGCATCTGTCATGCCATTATGACCGAAACCTACGCCCTGCCGGGCGACGTGATCATCGGGACCGATTCGCACACGCCGCATTCCGGTTCGCTGGGCAGCCTCGCCTTCGGCGCCGGGGCGACGGATATCGCCAATAGCTGGATGACCGGACTGATCCGCTGCAAGATGCCCGAGGTCATTCGGGTCGAAGTGGTCGGCCGCTTGGCAGACGGCGTGTCGGCGCGCGATATCGTCCAATATCTGCTGCAGACCGACGCCATCCGCACCGGAAAATCGATCGGCGTTATTTTCGAATATGGCGGTCCGGTCATCGCGGCCATGTCGATTGACGAACGCGCCACCTTGACGAATATGGCCGCCGAGATGGGCGGCTTCGGTGGAATCGTCGAACCCGATGCGACAACGGTGGCTTTTCTCAAGGAGCGGCGCGGCATCGACTTCGCCATCGAAGACTGGATGGCCTCCGATCCCGGCGCGACATACAAAGAGGTCGTCCGCATCGACTGCGATCAATTGTCGCCGATGGTGGCGCGTCCCGGCGATCCGGGCAATTCGGTGCCGCTGGCCGACCTATCGGCCCCCGTCCACGTCGATATCGCCCTCGGCGGCGCCTGCACCGGGGGCAAACGCGCCGACTTCGACATCTACCACCAGGTGGTCAAATGGGGCGTCGAGCACGGCCTCAGCATCGCCGAGGGCACCCGTTTGGTCTTGCAATTCGGCACGGTGGGCGTGCGCGACTATTGCCGGTCGCAGGGCTATCTCGAGACGTTCGAAGCTGCCGGGGTCGAACTGGTGCCGCCGGGCTGCGGCGCCTGCGCCAACTGTGGTCCGGGGCAATCGATCAATGCCGATCAGGTCAGCATCAGTTCGATCAATCGCAACTTCCCCGGACGGTCCGGTCCCGGCAAAGTATGGCTGGGAAGCCCCTACACCGTTGCGGCCAGCGCTTTTACCGGACATCTGACCAGCTTCGCCGATTTGATTCGCGCCAACCATGACGACACCGTCAGCCCGTAGGTAATTTCCGACCCTTCCGCCGGGTTTTCCCCGCGCGTACCCTGACATCGCTTTCAACGATTTCTTTTGTTCCCGCTTGGCCCGCCAAACGGCGTCGCGCCTTGGCGTGTCTTAAAGCCATGACGAAGGACTCCTCTTCTGACAGGGAACCTCAGAGTCATCGAAAAAAGAGAAACCATGAACAATCGAGATGAGCGACCTCGCCACGATGAAGGGGTTAGCTGGTGGACCAAACTCAAGCATTTGCCATTTTTCAAGACCGCCGCCGATCTCGTTCCGGCCGTCCCCCCAGCGTTCGCTCGGCAGTGGAGCAGCAGCCGGCGCCCCATTGACGACTCGCGGGTCGAGTGGACGCCCAACACCTTGCGGCTGATCTTGAAGAATGAACTGCCTGACGCGGAAATATTGATCGTCTCCAACCGCGAGCCCTATATCCACAACCTTGAAGACGGTCATATCGTCGTTCAAACCCCGGCCAGCGGCTTGGTTTCCGCACTAGAACCGGTAACCGCCGCCTGCGGAGGGACCTGGATTGCTGCGGGAAGCGGCTCAGCCGACCGCGACACGGTGGACAACCATGACCGTTTGGCCGTTCCACCGGACAACCCGACCTATACGCTGCGTCGGGTCTGGCTCTCCGAGGAAGAGGAGAATGGCTACTATTTCGGATTTTCCAATGAGGGACTTTGGCCGCTCTGCCATCTCGCTTATGTGCGCCCAAACTTCCGGGAATCGGATTGGCTGCAATATTGCACGGTCAACCGCAGGTTTGCCGATGCGGTCGTCGCCGAGGCGCGCACGTCACGTCCGATCGTCCTCATCCAAGATTACCATTTCGCCTTGCTGCCGCGTATGGTCCGCGAGCAACTCCCCGACGCCACGATCATCACTTTTTGGCACATCCCCTGGCCGAATGCCGAGACGTTCGGTATCTGCCAGTGGCGCCGCGAGGTGATCGAGGGTTTGCTGGGTAGTTCGATCATCGGGTTTCACACGCGATTCCACTGCAATAATTTCATCGATTCCGTCGACCGCTTCATGGAAAGCCGGATCGATCGGGAGCATCGCTCGATCACCTTCGGCGGTCACGAGACATTGATCCGCCCCTACCCCATCTCGATCGATTGGCCGCCCAAAGCGCTGAAACATCAGGACCCAGTCGAAATTTGCCGCACCAAGGTCCTTGAGCGTTTTGGGTTGCCGCCTCATGTTCGGCTCGCCGTCGGCATAGAGCGGTTCGATTATACCAAAGGAATTTTGGACCGGATGCGCGCGATCGATCTGTTCCTGGAAACCCATGCCGAATGGCGCGGACGCCTGACCTTTATCCAGGCTGCCGCACCGTCTCGGTCCAAACTGACGGCCTATCAAACGCTTCAGGAAGACGCCATCGCGCTGGCAGCGGAGATCAATCTTCGCCATACCTACGACACGGTTCCCGCCATAATTTTGGCGATTCATCATCACGAGCAAGTCCAGGTGTTTGAACTGTACCGGGCCGCCGACATTTGCATCGTCAGCAGTCTTCATGACGGCATGAATCTCGTCGCCAAAGAGTTTGTCGCCGCCCGCGACGACGAACAGGGAGCGCTGATTCTCAGCACGTTCGCCGGAGCCGCACAGGAATTGTTGGAAGCGCTGATCGTCAATCCTTACGACACCAAGGAAATGGCCGATGCAATTCTTCAAGCCCTGATGATGCCAGTGGAAGAGCAGCGCGAACGGATGCAGTTGATGCGCGACATGGTGCAGGAAAACAATGTCTACCGCTGGGCCGGACGGATGCTGCATGACGCCGCCCGCATCCGAAAGCGCGATCGCATCGAAGGGTTGGATATGGGCAGTGCGGAGGATACCGGTGAATGAGCCGCCCGGACTAACTGTCGGCTGCGCATTGTTTGTCGACATTGACGGGACGCTCATCGACCTCGCTCCGCGACCGGACGATGCGATCGTCCCACCGGCCTTGATCGCCGAGTTGGTCGACCTGCGCACCCGGTTAGGGGGCGCATTGGCATTGATCAGCGGTCGTTCCTTGTCGCAGATCGATAGACTTTTCGGCGCTCACCGCTTCGATGCCGCCGGCAGCCATGGCTACGAGTGGCGAACCGAAGCCGGAGGCGACAATGCCATTGCGCCGCCTGCGCCGCAGCTTGCCGCTGTCGGCGACCGAATCGTCAAAGAAGCCGGCTCGCTGACGGGCCTCCTGGTCGAACGAAAACAGTACTCGATCGCCTTGCACTATCGCGCCGCTCCAGACCGGGAATCCGCGGTTTGGGAGTTGGCCCGCGCCGCGCAGGCGGCGTTGGGAAGCGGGTTCCATCTCCAGGCGGGAAGTTTCGTCGTCGAGATAACCCCGGCTGCGGCGGAAAAAGGGACGGCCATCGAACGCTTCCTGCAGGCCCCCCCCTATCGAGGACGTACGCCGGTCTTTGCCGGTGACGATCTCACCGACGAGAGCGGCTTTCAGAGCGTCAATCGCCTCGGCGGTTTGTCCATCCATATCGGTCGGAGCGAGACCGTCGCCCGTTATTGCCTCGCGTCACCGAACGCTTTGCGCCGGTGGCTCAACACCGCGTTCAGACGCGGAAAGGATGTCAATGAGCAGCCTTGAACCGGGAGTGCAGACCTCACTTTTGAGATGAGGGCTCATCCGGCAAGCGATGGCGCTTAATCAGGCCCATCTGCGTGAGGACGAAGAGGAACGTCAGCACAATGCTGCCCGGAACCTTCCACAGCACCCACATTTCGGTACTCACCAAGCGACGAACCACCTCGTTGGCGCCCGCCATGACGAGAAAGAACAGGGTGAAGCGCAATGACAGACGGCGCCACCCGAGATCGTCGAGGGGTAAACTCTCGCCCATCACCGCCTTTAGAAAAGGCTTGCCGAACAACAATCCCCCACCGAGCGTCACCGCAAACAGACCATAGATGATGGTCGGCTTGAGCTTGATGAAGGTTTCGTCGTTCAGCCAAAGCGTCAACCCGCCAAAAATACCGACGATCACCGCGGTTATCAACGGCACCAAGGGCAGACGGCGGGCCACCGCCAGCGACAGAATCAGAGCGGCCACCGTCGTCGCCATCAGGGCGGCCGTCGCCACCATCAATCCCTTGACCTCGAAGGCCACCAGGAAAATCACCAGAGGCGAATAATCAACCAGAGGCTTCAACCAAGACGGCGGCGTCTTACGCGTCATATCTTCGCTCATTATTCGACCGTAACGCTTTTTGCCAGGTTACGCGGCTGATCGACGTCGGTGCCCTTGGCAACGGCCACATGATAAGCCAGCAATTGAACAGGAACGGCATAAAGGATCGGTGCGACGAACGGGTCGACCTCCGGCAGAACCAGGCTCACCGCGCGCACACCGAGACGAGCGACCCCCTTCTTGTCGGAGAGGAAGATCACGCGGCCACCGCGCGCCACCACCTCCTGCACATTCGACGCTGTTTTGTCGTAAAGCTCGTCCGACGGCGCGATCACGATCACCGGCACCGTCTCGTCGATGAGAGCGATGGGACCATGCTTCATCTCGCCGGCGGCATAGCCTTCGGCGTGGATATAGCTGATCTCTTTCAGCTTCAGCGCGCCTTCCATGGCGATCGGATAGCTGGTGCCACGGCCGAGATAGAGCACGTCGCGCGCATCCATGATGTCCTCGGCGATTTCCCGCAGACGCTCGTCATGCGCAAGAACATCGGCCACACGCGCCGGCACTTCGACCAACGCCTTGGACAGCCGTTCCTCGGTCGCATGGTCGATCGCCCCGCGAGCCCGAGCCAAAACCAGCGACAGACAGGCCAATGCGGTCAATTGAGTGGTAAAGGCCTTGGTCGACGCGACCCCGATTTCCGGTCCGGCGACGGTCTGCAAAGCGACTTCGGATTCGCGGGCCATGGTGGATTCGGGCACATTGACCAGCGAAATGATGTGTTGGCCCTGGGACTGGCAATAGCGTAACGCCGCCAAGGTATCGGCGGTTTCTCCCGATTGCGAAATGAACAGCGCCAGACCGCCCTTCGGCATCGAAGGCGCCCGATAGCGGAACTCGGAAGCGATATCGACCTCGACCGAGACACGGGCCAGTTGCTCGATCCAATATTTGGCCACCATGCCGGCATAATAAGACGTACCGCAGGCGATGATGGTCACGCGCTCGATGTCGGCCAGCGAAAAGGGCAAGCTCGGCAGGGAAAACGTCCGGCTGACCGGATTGAACATGGTGTTCAACGTATCGCCGATCACCTGTGGCTGTTCATAGATTTCCTTATGCATGAAGTGACGATGCTCGCCCTTGCCGATCATCGCCCCGGAAAATGCCGTCTGTTTCACCTCGCGTTTGACCAACTGGCCATCCACGTCGTGAATCACCACGCCGTCGCAAGAGAGGACCGCCCAATCGCCATCGGCCAGATAGGAGATCTTCTGGGTGAGCGGCGCCAGGGCCAGGGCGTCGGATCCCAAATACATTTCGCCATCACCATAACCGATGGCCAGTGGGCTGCCACGCCGCGCGGCAATCATCAGATCGGACCGGCCTGCGAAGATGATGCCAAGGGCGAAGGCGCCTTCCACCCGCTTCAGCATCTTGACCGTCGCCTCTTCCGGGCTATCGCCCTGCGCCAGATAGTAACTGATCAGTTGAACCACGGCCTCGGTGTCGGTTTCGGATTCGAAAACCTGGCCGGCGGCCGTCAGTTCGGCGCGTAGTTCGAGATAGTTCTCGATGATGCCATTGTGAACGACGGCGGCATATTTCGTCGCATGCGGATGGGCATTGATCTCATTGGGCACGCCATGCGTCGCCCAGCGGGTATGACCGACACCGATCGTGCCCTCCATCGGATGCTCGACCAGAAGTTTTTCAAGATTGACCAGTTTGCCCTGGGCGCGCCGGCGATCGATATGGCCATTGACCAAGGTGGCGATACCCGCCGAGTCATAGCCGCGATATTCCAACCGACGCAACCCCTCGACGAGAAGCGGCGCGACTTTTGATTTGCCGATAATTCCGACGATACCGCACATTCTTTGGTCTATTCCTTCTTCTTGTCTTTCGCGTCCGCTTGTTTGCGATCGCGAAACCGATCGGCCCAGCCGGACAATTCCATCTGCGAGCCCCGCGCCACGGCAAGGGCTCCGGAAGCAACCTCCCGGGTGATCACCGAACCGGCGCCGATCACCGCGCCGGCCCCGATCTTAACCGGCGCCACCAGAGAACTGTTCGACCCGATAAAGGCCCCCGCGCCGACATCGGTGAAAGACTTGGTGTAGCCGTCGTAATTGCAGGTGATCGTGCCCGCCCCGATATTGGCGCCGGCACCGATGCGCGCATCGCCCACATAGGTCAGATGATTGACCTTGGCGCCAGCCTCGACCGTGGCATTTTTGATCTCGACGAAATTGCCGACATGCGCGGCAGCGCCGATTCGCGCGCCAGGCCGCAGGCGCGCGAAGGGACCGATGATCGAATCGGCCGCGACGCTCGCCTGTTCCAAATGGCTGAAAGATCGGATCTCCACGCGATCGCCGATCGCAACGCCAGGGCCGAACACCACATTCGGGCCGACGACGACATCTTGACCCAACCGGGTATCCCACGCGAAATGAACGCTGGACGGATCGATCAAGGTCGCGCCGTTGTCCATGGCGGCGCGACGCAGACGACCTTGCACGATCGCTTCGGCAGCAGCCAACTCGACACGGGAATTGACGCCCAGGAATTCCTCTTCGGCGCCTTCGACAAAACCGCACGTCAATCCATCGGCACGCGCAAGAGCGACGATGTCGGTCAGGTAATATTCGCCCTTGGCGTTATCGTTGGACAGCTTGTCGATCCAATCGAACAGACGCGCCCCATCGACAGCCATGACACCGGAATTACATAACGTCAGGGCGCGTTGTTCCTCCGTCGCGTCCTTATATTCGACGATGGCCTCCAGTCCGTCGGCGCCGACCACCAAACGACCGTACTGACCAGGGTCGAGCGGTCGGAAACCCAGCACGACGACCGCTGGCGCATTGGGGGCGCCGCGGCGGCAATCGAGCATGGCCTGTAAGCTCTCCGCGCTGATGAGCGGCGTATCGCCATAGAGCACGAGCACGGTACCGGCCAAACCGGCCAGGGCCGCTTTGGCCTGCGCCACCGCGTGCCCAGTACCCAAGCGATCGATCTGCACCACGGTCGGATGCGGCGCCACGGCATCGGCCACCCGGTCCATACCGGGACCGATCACCACCACCACCCGTTCCGGAGATAGAGTCTGGACGGTGTCAAGCAGGTGGTTAACCATCGGACGATCCGCCAAACGGTGCATCACCTTTGGCAAGGAGGACTTCATGCGCGTGCCCATACCAGCGGCAAGCACGATGACGGTAATTTGTTCTTGGGCCATTAAGATTCCGCGAAAGCCAGATGAACCATTATATTTCGGGTTGCCCGGACGGTGCCACAGATGAGGCGCCAAGGCCAAGTCAATCTTTATTGCACAACATTTCACAGGCTGAGACGCTTACAATGCGCCCCTTTCGTCTGTTCGATGCTAGGATGGCGTCCCTGAGACAACCGCTTTCGAGACGAAAAGTGAACGCCCCGGATTACCCCTCCCTCACCGCTTTGTCCGCAATTTCAGTTCGCACCCTGCTGGTGGGCCTGCGCATCGACACCAAAAATCTCGAACAAGGTCCTGTTCTGGCAACCTCGCCTTTGACGATCCGAGCCGGCGCTCGTGGCCGCGCCGTGCTGTTTCGCTATGGCGTGGTGGTCTTGTTCGACCTCGATCCGATCGAAGAGGTCAGTTTTCTCGACTCGCTGAAGCGTCTGGTCGTCGAACCGGTGGAGCCACCGGAAGCCGAGGACACCAAGCTTCATTTGCATCCCGAAGGCGAAGATCGGGTCGAGCATTCCGGCGCCATCGTCTTTGCGCAAGCGACGCCGGAGCGCCTGCAACTGCTGGCCGACATCCTGGGGAAAAATGCCGTCCTCGACCATTACGAACATCGCGTCGCCCTGGTCTTCGATCGCATCGATCCCCTGGCCGCGACGCTGCAGAGAAAAGGCGACTTCGGCTCCCAGGGAAAGGAACTGCTTCAACAGATCGGTGGCGTTCTACTGACCCAGCAACGCATGGTCGGACGCGTCGAAGTCTTGGAAAAACCCGAAGTGCTATGGGACCGCCCCAGTCTGGAACGGATTTATCTGCGCCTTGAGGACGAATATGAGTTGCGGGAACGCAGCCGTGTTCTCGACCGCAAACTGGACTTGATCGCCCGGACCAGCGAGACGCTGTTGGAGTTGGTGCAGAACCGACGCAGCATGCGGGTGGAATGGTACATCGTCATTCTGATCGTGATCGAAATCCTGCTGTCGGCCGGCGATATGATCCTGCGAAGCCATTCCTGAACCACCCTGAGCCCTTGGCCAACCGCGAGCCCACCCCGATCGCTCGGCAAAACTTGACAGCGCCCGCAGCGCCCCGTATAAAGCGGCCCTTCGATTGGAATGGGCGCTTAGCTCAGCGGGAGAGCACATCCTTCACACGGATGGGGTCACAGGTTCAATCCCTGTAGCGCCCACCATTCCAAAATCAGAACACTCTGCGAGTTTGTAAAAAAACCACATTTTTGTGGTTTTTGTGTCAGAATTCTGAAATGATAGTCGGATCATCGCTTGCCATAGCAACACAACCACCATGGCGAGCTTGAGTCACGAAGAAAAACCATAAATAAAAGACGAGTATTTTACTGAAACAAACCCGCTTCTCGGCTACAAATCCACAAATAAGTTGCAGCTTTCAGTAATTTATTTTGAGATTTTTGCCTGAGGCACCAATCCCGATGGGTCCATAGTCGCAAATTTCAAGCCTGCATCCGACGCATGGCTATGATGTTGTATTGTGCAATGCGCAAAACGCAGATTAGACTTTCACTATTAGATGTGTTCTCAACTGCGCACGGCGCCTATCTTGATGACCGTAGCGCGACAGAAGCGCAGAAAGGATACCGCCGTGAACACGATCGTTACGCAATTCGAACAAGAATTCTCCGACGTCAGCTTGTCGAGCCGTGTCAGCGAACTCTTCAAACGCGTTGCCGTTATTTCCTCGGAAAAACTGAGCGTTCGCCGGCTCCTGGCGCGTCGCGCCATGCGGAAGACCGCTTCGGAAAGCCCGACCTCGGAACCCAGCTACGACTGGCAAAAGACTTTGGTTCCGGGTCTGTGGTAAAAAATCGAACGGACCCGCTGTCGCTCGCTCCAGCGTACGGGTCCTTTGGCACTCTTTGACGAAGCTTTGATGTTACGCCCCCGCAAACTTGAGCTGCGGGGGTTTTTTGCGCGCCGCTTCCAGAGCCCCCCTCCTCGCCCTCGCCTTCGTCGTCCGCGAGGGCGAAGCGGCTGACTTATTGCGCCCATCCCTATTCGTGTGTACACCACACCCTTGCGCGAATCGCGCAGCGCATCGTCGCCGCCCGTGGCGACTGGTGCCGACTGGGGGCCTAGACGCCCCATAAAATAGAGTGAAAGACCTCAAAAGTGAGCCCCACGACAGACAAGGCGCGCTTCCTCCGGGCTTTGGCCTTCGAAATCAGACGCAAACTACCTCCAGCCGAAGCTCTCGCCGAGTGCATCGACAAGGAAGGGCGCGGCGGTCGGCACCGCCTGTTTCGACAGGTAAGCGCCGTATTGGAAACGGACGGCTTCGTTCCCGCCTTACAAGCCGCCGAAATGGTTGGAGCGGAGGCCACGGCGATCCTCACCGTGGTTGTCGCCGCCAACGATCACCGCCTTCTCGCCAGCGCGATCAACAATTTAGCCGACTTCCAGGAACAACAAGACTAAAGCCCGAGCGGCGATTGTTGCCGAAAACGGCAATTGGCCGCAGGATGATGGCGCCCTGTCGTCCTCATCGGATTGTGATCATGAGCAAAGTCCTCGCGCTGTTCGCCGCCATCTTGTCCTGCCTGCCGGGAAACGCGGGCGCCGACGTCCCGAGTGATATCGTCGCATCGCTGGCGCCCAGCGGTCGATTGCGCGCCGCCATCAATTTCGGTAACCCCGTCCTCGCTCAAAAGGACCCGGTCAGCGGACAACCACAGGGGATTTCGGCCGATCTCGCCCGTGAACTGTCGCGGCGTCTTGCCGTGCCGCTCGACTTCGTGACCTTCGATGGCGCCGGCAAGGTGTTCGAGGCCCTGAAGACGGGAGCCTGGGACGTGGCCTTCCTGGCCATCGACCCGGTCCGCGCCGCCGAGATCGCGTTCTCTCCGCCTTATGTGGTCATCGAGGGTACCTATCTCGTCCCCGCCAACGCCGCATTGCAGAGCATTGAGGACGTCGACCAACCCGGCATTCGCATCGCCGTCGGCCAGGGCAGCGCCTATGACCTTTACCTCACACGCGCGCTGAAGAAGGCGCAACTGGTTCGCGCCCCGACGTCGGCGGCCGCGATCACTCTTTTCCAGACCGACAAGCTGGAGGCCGCCGGTGGCGTCAAACAGCCTTTGGTCGAGGCGGCAAAGGACAACCCGGCGCTGCGCGTCATCCCCGGCCGCTTCATGGCGATCGAACAGGCGATGGGCACGCCGAAAGGCCGCGACGCCGGAGCGCGCTATCTCGACGCCTTCATCGAGGAGATGAAAGCGTCCGGCTTCGTCGCCAAGGCGCTGGCGGCCAGCGGCCAAGCCGACGCGACGGTTGCCCCGCCGGCGGCACGCTGATTAGTGATGCACGATCTCCAACGCTTGTGAAATATCGATGCCGGTCGGCGGCGAAGGGCCATCGGTGCCAACCCGTGTGCCGTTACCGGTCATCCAATAGTAATTACTGCTGTTCCACACCGTATGCTCGCTGCCATCGGGATCGCGCACGGTGACCGTCCCCCGGCGCGCTTCGGCATCGTTCATGGCCGCCCGATCGTGTGCGGCGACTTGTTTCTGAAAGGAATCGTGAATCATCTGGCTGACCTGGCGCTGAGTCTCCGCGGAAATTTGCGAAGTCCGCATGGTCAGTTGTTGTTGCCGCGCGTCCCAATCGGGGTCGAGGCGATAGCTGGCCAAGAGCCGCGCTTGCGCGGCGCGAGCCTCGGGCGCCTGCGCCGGACTGGCGACGGAGGCGCTCAATTCGTCGATAAGCCAGGTATTCAGTCCGCTCGCGAGAACTTGGACAAGCGTGGTCTGGGCCATGACCATTCCCGTCCAGCCATTGGCGCAATGGAACTCCACCACACCGGCATCGGCATGCATATTGATGCCTTGCTGGCGGAAGGCGACCGTCAAGGCATTGGTCCCCTGAGCCACCTCCGGCGTATCCCGCGATCGATCGATCGCCACTTGCTGACAACGACCTCCGGTCAGTTGGGGAATACGCGATTGCGCATACTGCTGTGCCGCATAGGCGCCGGGAAGATAGCGCTGCAAGGGAAACGGCGGGCCATTGCTGTTGGGCACCATTTGTCCTTCGCGCAGTCCCATCATGTTGGTCAACTGGCCGGGGACCTGGCGCATCTGGCGGACGACCTCCATATCGCCCAGGATCGCAGTGGCCTGCCCATCGGGAGAAACAGCCAGGACACCGGGACGGACGGCCACCGAACTATAGCGCGCCGCACCGCCCTGGATCTGCCAACCGACAGGCACCTCGACGGTGAAGGATCCTTCTCTGGGATCGCGCCAGGGAACGAAATTCAATCTCGCCCCACCACCACCACCGCCGACCGCCGGCCCTCCCTTTTCGTTCCGCAGGGCGATACCGGCAAAAAACGTTCTCAACAGCTCCGCCTCGCCGGCCAGACGGCTCTCGTCCGCGGTCACTGTGGTGAACATGGCGGCGGCGCCCGCTTGCGATGGCGCCCAGTGCAGGCTGGCAATGGACAGCACGCCGTTGCCCGTTCCCACCATCTGTACCGCTTGCGCGCCGATCGGCCGTGGCGGCGACCACGACTGTGCGCCACCGGCGTTGCGAGTCAGACCGGACAAGACTGCGGAAGCGCTGTGCTGATCGATAGCGCCTTTGACAAGAAGCGGTCCGATAACGATAACCTCGCCGCCGGTCCCTTGGACTCGCACCCACCCGTCCTGAGACGCGGGACCGGCCCTCCATCCAGCCGGAAGATTGAGGCTCAAGCCCATTCCGTTGTTCCACGCAACCCACCCCGCCGGTGATGGCGCCGCAGACGTCCCCGGTCTGGGACTCGGCGTGACGTTGGCGGCGGGAGACACGGACGTGGCCCCGGCGGGCGGCGGCGTCACGGTGAAGGAGACCCGTTGAAGTCGGTATTGGCGCTGGCTGCCATCGGCCCGCCGCACGGCCAATTGGACGAACGTGCCGGGGGTCCCCCTCATCATTCCAATAATTTGATCGGAAGAAAGACCGGCCACGTCGCGCCCTTCCACCGCCGTCAACACATCACCCGGTTGCAGCCCTGCCTCGGCGGCGGGACTGCCCGGCATCAGTTGTGAAATGCTCAGCGCGCCACCATCGGCGTTGAACACGGCGCCGATTCCACCGAACGACGTCGATCCCTCCGGAGTCACGCCGGGAGTGGCTGCGCACGCCCCTACTCCCCACAACACCATCAGCGTCAACAAGGTCAGAAACAGCCGGCGACACATGAGCACCTCCCCCCGGAGCGATCAGGCCAACAGCTTACTCAATCTCCGAGACAAAGAGGACCGCTGTTTTCCGATGTCAGCGAGAAGACTTCATTGACCAATGGATCGTGCTATTGTCCCCATATGCATGGGACGCCTGAAACGGGCCGTCGACAACTCTATAACCGGGGACAAGCCAAAATTCCGACCGACTGCCGCCTTTACCTGATCACGCCGCCCAAGATCGATGATCTGGCCGCGTTCGCAAAAACCATGACCGCAGCCCTCGATGCCGGCGATGTGGCCAGCCTTCAGCTTCGTTTGAAGGATCTCGCCGACGACGCGATCTGCCGCGTCATTGATGTGCTTCGCCCCGAGGCGCAACGGCGCGGCGTCGCCTTCATCTTGAACGATCGCCCCGATCTGGCGTTTGAAACCGGTTGCGACGGCGTCCATATCGGACAGGAGGACAGCCCCTACGTCCAGGCCCGCAAGGCGGTCGGCCCCAATGCCATCGTCGGCGTCACCTGCCACGACTCACGCCACCTGGCGATGACCGCCGGCGAACAGGGGGCCGACTATGTCGCTTTCGGCGCCTTTTATCCGACCGCCACCAAAGACGTCCTGCATTATGTCGACCCGGAGATTCTCTCCTGGTGGTCGGGCCTGATGGAAATCCCTTGCGTCGCCATCGGCGGCATCACACTGGACAACGCCGCCCCCCTGATCGAAGCCGGCGCCGATTTCCTGGCCGTTTCGGCCGGCGTCTGGAACCACCCGGACGGCGCCGCCAGCGCGGTCAAGGGTTTCAACCGGCTGTGCGCCGGGACGTAACCTTTCCATGCCTCCGGTGCCGTTCCTGCGCACCACTGTTGAGTCAAACTCATTTAAGGACGGATGCCTCGACGCGCTACTCAACAAGCCGGTCGGCGATTTCGCTCATAGAATTGAACAAGATTTCGGGCGTATGGCACCGCAAGAGTTCCGACGTTGCGAAGCCCCATGTCACCGCGCCCGCGTCGATACCCGCCTCATGCGCAGCATCGATATCGCGAGCCTCGTCACCAATGGCAATTGCCGACGAACCCGGCAGATCCATCCGGCGCAGAACTTTGCGGAATTTCGCCGCTTTGCCGAAGATGCCGACCCCGCATTCATAATGGCTGAATAAAGCTGCAATCTCTGCCCCCATGACACGGACGATCGTCGCTCGTGAATTGGAACTGACCACAGCAAGCCCAATCCCCGCATCATGAAGACGACGCAGCACAGCGCCGGCTCCCGGAAAGAGCGAAAGCGAATCTGCATCGTCAGACGCCATCCGGCGCATATTGGCGGCAATCATCGGCACTTTCCACATCGGTACACCGAGATAACGGATGAACTCCCGGTTTCCCCGACTGCGCAGCATGACGAATTCATCATCGGTAAGTTGACGGAAACCAAATCGCGCGGCAGCTTTATTCAGCGTCCCCTGGAGCGTCGAGAGACTGTCGGCCAGCGTGCCATCGAAATCGAATATTATGAGTTTGTAGACAGCCATGACTCGCCACTACCCCGCCACCGGCGCCCACAGGACTTCGTCAATCGTCTGGGCGCCGGTCGCCAGCATGACCAGGCGATCCACGCCCAGGGCGATACCAGCGCAATCGGGCAAGCCCACAGCCAGCGCCGCCAGAAAATCCTCGTCGATCGGATAACGCAGGCCGTAAAGCCGCTCTTTCAAATCCATGTCCGCTTCGAAACGACGGCGCTGCTCGGCGGCGTCGGTCAATTCGCCGAAGCCGTTGGCCAATTCGACGCCGCAGACATAAAGCTCGAATCGTTCGGCCACCCGGGGATCGTCTGGACGCGGACGAGACAGGGCGGCCATCGACACCGGATAGTCACACAGGATCAGCGGCACGCCATCCCCCAGAAAGGGCTCGATGCGCTCCATCATGATACGGAAAAAGACATCGTCCCAACTGTCCCCATCACCGACGTGAAGCCCTTGCGCACGGGCCGCTTCTGCCAAAAGGGTAGCATCGGGATGCCAAGGATCGCTGACGCTGGCCAGCAGATCGATCCCACAATAGTCGAAAAAGGCCTGGGCGACGGTCAGCCGCTTCGGCGGGGCGAAGGGATCGCAGCGCCGTTCGCCGCGCCGCAGTTCGCGCACCGGAACAGCCTCGGCGGCGGCGGCCAGAATTGCCGCGCAATCGTCCATCAACGCCTCATAACCGGCGTCCGTGCGATACCACTCCAGCATGGTGAATTCCGGATGATGGGTGGGCGAACGCTCGCCGTCACGCCAGACATGGGCGAATTGGTAGATGCGGGACATCCCGGCAACCAGAAGCTTCTTCATGGTGAATTCCGGCGAGGTATGCAGATAAAGCCGTTGACGCGAGGCTCCGAAGGGTTCGGCCAATTCGGTGGAGAGCGCCATGATATGCGGCTCCAACCCAGGCGACCGCTGCAGACAGGGCGTTTCGACCTCGACGAATCCATCGTTGTTGAAGACCGCGCGAAGGGCGGTCAGGATGCGGGCGCGGGCCAACAGGGTCGGGCGCCGATGACGAAAATCTTCGGGCCGCCACCACTCTTTGCCGAACATGACGTTTCCTTATATGACTGAATGCGGCGCCACTATGCCGAAACTTCCCCCGTCCAGCCAGAGGCCCTTGAGATCCATGCCCTCTTCACGCGCACCCCACCCCCATCCCCGCGCCCTGCGTCGCCGGCCCTTGCGTACCGCAGACGAGATCGCGGCGGCGGGACTGATTTCTCCCGAACGGGTCGCGGAAATCGAATCGGTTGCAACGCGCTATGCCGTCGCCATCACGCCCGCCTTGGTCGATCTGATCGACCCCACCGATCCGGAGGATCCGATCGCCCGTCAGTTCGTTCCCGACGGTCGCGAATTGACATCGACACCGAGCGAACGGGACGATCCGATCGGCGACGACGCTCATGCTCCGATCAAAGGAATCGTCCACCGCTACCCCGACCGCGTGTTGCTGACGCCGATCCTGCACTGCCCCGTCTATTGCCGGTTTTGTTTCCGCCGAGCCCGCGTCGGGGGTGACGAAGCGATCTTGAACGACAGCGATCTGGCGGCAGCCCTCGACTATATCCGGACGCGGGATCAGGTTTGGGAAGTGGTCATCACCGGCGGCGATCCTTTGATGCTCCCGCCGGCGCGCTTGTCCCATCTGGTGCGGACCTTGAACGCCATCCCCCATGTCCGCGTCATCCGTTTCCATAGCCGCGTCCCGATCAGCGACCCGGATCGCATCACCCCCTCCCTCGTCGACGCCTTGGCGTCCGACACCGCCGTCTGGATCGCCGTGCATTGCAACCACCCCCGCGAACTGAGCGAGTCCGCCATCGCGGCCTGCCGCCGTTTGAGTCGCGCCGGCATCCCTCTGCTCGGCCAAACCGTTCTCCTCAAAGGCGTCAACGACACGCCGGCGGTCATGGAACACTTGATGCGCGCGATGGTCGCCTGCCGGATCAAGCCCTATTATCTGCATCACCTCGATCTCGCCCCTGGCACCGATCATTTCCGGACCACGATCGCCGAGGGCCAAGCCATCATGCGGCATTTGCGCGGTCGCGCCTCGGGCCTTTGCCAGGCCAGCTATGTGCTGGACATTCCCGGCGGACATGGAAAAGTCCCGATCGGACCGGTTTATCTGGAAGGCGAATTGGTGGAAGATTGGCAGGGAAAACATCATGACTACCCACCGTTAAAGGCCGACTGAAGGAACCGGCCGCGTTATTTTCATTTTGTCCGCAAATGGTAACTGCCAAAGGCGTTGAAATCGGCGAGTCTAGCTGCATCGCAAGCGAGAAAAGCACGCCTTGCAAACGGACCGGGTTCGCGAATTTGCCGTAAATCGGCAAGACTAACGGCGGGTTCGACACGTCGAAACGGGCGAAAGGCGAACCGAATGGCGGCTGTTGATCGTCAGCAAACGACACCACGGTGCTGGAACATGATCGTTTCTTGCACAACCGCCGCCCTCATTGCGCTTTTCATCGCCATTTGCTGGCTTCATTACATCCACCTGAAGGACGAAAGAACCGCCTTGGCGCTGGAAAATGGCCAGCGGGTTTTGTACGCCTTGCGCGACCACACCATGCGGCTGCTCGATTACAGCGACAGCTATGCCCGTTCGATCAGGCATCATTACGTCCGACATGATGGCGACCCGCCGATGCCCCAGTACCTCAGGTCCATCGAGATCGAGCACAGCAACTCGTTTCAAGGCTCCGTGGTCATCGGAGATGCCGCTGGACATGTGGTGTTCGCCTCGGACAAAATTCCAACCGAAAACGGCTCCTCGGTTGGACTTCCCTTTTTCGAATATTTTAAGGCCAATCCCCAGGACAGTGTTTTCATCGAGCCCACCCGTATCGGCCGGCGAACCAACCAGATGCTGTTTCGCCTGGTGCGACCGATCATCAAGGATGGCGCCTTTGACGGTTATGTCATGTTGGGGATTCACCCCGAACATTTCACGACTTTGTTCGAGGACGTAAATCTAGGACCCAACAGTTTCGCCGCGATATACAACGCTGACCATAAATTGATTGCCCGGCAACCCGCCGCCCCACCGACATATTATGACAAACCGTTGAATAATCTGGATTTATGGGCGAATTTACAACGCGCCGACTCGGGACATTACATCACGCGAAGTCCCCTCGACGGTATCGAGCGCCATGTAATATATACGCGACTCCCCGACTATCCGATCATCATAGATATCGGCATATCGCAAGATGATATTATAAAAACACTCCACGATACGAGAATACTTCTTGCGACACAAATATCGTTATTTATATTATCATCAATAATATTGAGCTCACTCCTCTTGCTTGTTCTCCGCAACAACGGCAAGTTGGCGCAAGCTGAAAAAATCATTCGCGTCTTGGCAAATACCGACCCGCTCACCGGACTGAAGAACCGCCGTCATTTTCTGGCGACCGCCGAACAGGAGTTCGCCCGCGCCATCCGCTACAATCTGCCGCTCTCCGTCATGATGATCGACGCCGACCATTTCAAATTGGTCAACGACCGATTCGGCCATCTGGTCGGTGACGAGGTCCTTCGCCAATTTGTAAAAAGAACGACGGAGGTCTTACGCGAAACCGACGACTTCGGCCGCTTGGGCGGAGAAGAATTCGCCATCTTGCTGCCGCAGACAACGCTTGCCGGAGCGGAAGCCTTGGCCGAGAGAGTCCGCGAAAAAATCGACATAAGCGAAATCGTCACCGACAAGACAATCTTGCACATCACCATCAGCATCGGCGTCAGCGCCCGATCGAGTCTCACCACCTCATTCAACGTCATGCTGCAAGAAGCCGATGACGCCCTCTATCGCGCAAAGGAAAACGGGCGAAACAAGGTCGTATTGGCCGTACAACCGACCGACTGAAACCTTGGATTGCGCGCCGGTGGCGAACAGAGGAAAAAACGCCGTCATGTGCGGGGAGCGGAGCGACGCGGCAGTCCAGAGTGCCAGGCTGCCCTGGACTGCTTCGTTGATCGCTCGCCGTGACGGCGTTTTCATCCAAATCTAGTGCAGACCCAAGACATTCAACACCAGATAAAGGCCACCAGAGAACAGCGCCGCGCCGAGGAACACGCAGACCGGCAGCGTCAACACCCAGGCCAGCAACAGATTTCGCAACGTATCCATCTGCAGACCGGAATGATTGGCGGCCATGGTGCCGGCGACGCCCGAAGACAGCACATGGGTGGTGCTCACCGGGAGCCCGAAAACGTCGGCGGCGCCAATGGTGCACATCGCCACCAGTTCGGCCGAGGCGCCCTGGCCATAGGTCAGATGAGCCTTGCCGATCTTTTCGCCGACCGTCACCACGATCCGTTTCCAACCGATCATGGTCCCCAATCCCAAGGCGATCGCCACGGCCGCCTTCACCCACGTGGGAATGAAGGTGGTGACCGACTTCACTTCGTCCTTTAGAGAGGCCGCCAATCGCTTCTCGGATGCCGGGATGGCGCCGGCCTTATCCAGCTTGCCGACCGTCTCGGATAGAAGATAAAGCTCGCTTCGCAATTCCCGACGCGCATCCGGCATGATCTCGCCGATGCTTTTGACGCCGTTCAACTTGTCGGCCACCGCCGCGCTGTTGACAGCCAGCGCCGCGAAGGTGGCTTGGTCAGCCTTGCCGCTGCGCAGATATTGGGACAAGGCCGCCTGGGCATCGGTGGGACTGGCGGTGACGCCCCCGGCCAAACGCTGGAAGACCGCCGTCGCCGTCTTCGCGTCCGCGGAAATAGCCTCAAGAGTCCCACGTTGCGTCGACATGTCGAGGGCATAAGTGGCGGGAACGATGCCAATCAGAATCAGCATGACCAGCCCCATGCCTTTCTGCCCGTCGTTGGAACCATGGGCGAAAGACACGCCCGTGCAGGTCAACACCAGCAAACCGCGAATCCACAGCGGCGGCGCCTTGTCCTTCGGCGGATCGGTGTAAAGCTCGGGCTTTTTGATCAGAACCTTGGCGAGCAGCAAGAGCAGCCCGGCGCAAACGAAGCCGACGACCGGCGAGACCAGCAACGCCATGGCCGTGTCTTGCACCTTGCCCCAATTGACGCCCTCTCCGAACGCGCGATCCGCCGCCATGTAGGAATTCATCAGGCCAACGCCGAGAATCGAGCCGATCAACGTGTGCGAACTCGACGCCGGCAGACCGAAATACCAGGTTCCCAGGTTCCATAAGATGGCCGAGACCAGCAAAGCGAACACCATGGCGAACCCCGCCGCGGAACCGACATTGACGATCAGTTCGACCGGCAACAGAGCGACGACGCCGAACGCCACCGCTCCCGTGGACGTCAGCACGCCCAGGAAATTCCAAAAACCCGACCACACCACGGCAACCATCGGCCGCAGACTGTGCGTATAGATCACCGTCGCGACGGCATTCGCGGTATCGTGGAACCCGTTTACGAACTCAAAGCCGAGCGCCAACCCCAGCGCCAGTATAAGAAGTATCACTGTTGGCAGCGGCAGACTGCCGTCGAATATCACGTCCATCGAAAAACCCCCAAGCAAGAACGCTGGCACTCTATGCGGCGGAGGGAAATTTGTTCAGGGAAGACTTCATGACATTATCACGACGGGTCCCGGTTGCACCCGGGCAAGCAAGCTGTTAGGGTCCGCGCCAGATTTTTCCCAAACAACCTGGTCAAACCATGAAGATCAACGCGAACCTCATCCGCCCTGGCAATATCCTCGAGCACAACAACCGCCAATGGGCCGTGCTCAAGATTCAGCTCATTCAGCCCGGCAAGGGAGGCGCGTTCATCCAAGTCGAAATGCGCGACGTGCGGACAGGCACCAAGACCAATGAACGCTGGCGCACCGCCGACACCGTGGAAAAGCTCCAGGTTGAAGAAAAGGACGTGACCTATCTGTTCGGTGACGACGACCATGTCACCTTCATGGATTCGGAAACCTTCGAACAGTTCTCGGTGCCGCGCGACGTCGTCGGCGAACCGGGCGCTTTCCTGCAAGATGGCATGCCCTGCACCGTCGATTTGATCGAAGGTTCGCCGGTCTCGGTGACCCTGCCCGATAAGGTGGTGATGACCGTGACCGAAGCCGACCCGGTGGTCAAAGGCCAAACGGCGGCCTCGTCCTACAAACCCGGCCTGTTGGAAAATGGTGTCCGCGTTCTGATTCCGCCCTTTATCGAAGCCGGCACCCGAATCGTCGTCAGTACCGTCGATGCCACTTATGTCGAGCGGGCCAAGGATTGATGATAGCCCGTTCCGCCGCCATCAATGTCATGACCGGCGCCGCCCGCAAGGCGGCGCGCGGTCTCTTGCGCGACTTCGGCGAAGTCGAACAGTTGCAGGTTTCAAAGAAAGGGCCGGGCGATTTCGTCTCGGCTGCCGATCTGCGCGTTGAGAAACTGCTGCGCCAGGAATTGCAGAAAGCCCGGCCGGACTACGGATTTTTGCTTGAGGAATCGGGGGCCGTCGAAGGCAACGACAGACACAATGTGTGGATTGTCGATCCTTTGGATGGGACAACGAATTTCCTGCATGGGATCCCGCATTTCGCCATTTCCATCGGCCTGGTCAGAGATGGCGAACCGATTGCCGGCGTCGTCTATCAACCGCTGACCGATGAGATGTTTTGGGCGGAAAAAGGTAACGGCAGCTTCGTCAATGAACGCCGCCTGCGCGTTTCGGGGCGCCGCAAGATGGACGAAGCGGTCATCGCGACCGGCATTCCCCATCAGGGGCGACCGGAGCATCAGCGCTACATGCGCCAATTGCCCGTGGTCATGAACGCGACCGCCGGCATTCGCCGATTTGGTTCGGCCGCCCTCGATCTTGCCTATGTGGCCGCTGGCCGCTGTGAGGCATTTTGGGAAAACGGCTTGAAGCCGTGGGACATCGCGGCCGGAATCATATTAGTCAAAGAAGCTGGCGGCTATGTCAGCGAAATCGACGGCGGCCACGACATGCTACAGTCTGGAAATATATTGGCCGCCAACGATCATCTCCATCTCCCGCTGGGTACTTTGCTGCGTTCGGTAGATTGAGAAAATTTTAAGGAAACCAAACGAGTTGTGGTCCCCGAGTCCTTGCGGTAGTGTTTAACACTATGACAAACATGCGCCGTTTGGGGGGAGCAGTGAACAGCTTGCGCCATTGGAAAGTAGGGGCCCTGCTTTCCCTGTTCCTCGTTCCGGCCGTCGCAACTTCGGCCGTAGCGCAAATCATCATCGGAAACGACGGCCGCCCGCAGGTGGAGGTCGACTCATCCGTCCTTGACCACCTTGGCAACGAGCCGACGCTACCCGATCTTTTTCTCGGGAAAGCGGCGCTTCCCAGTGAATCGCCCTCCGGACAAGCCCCTGAATTGCGCCGGCCGCCTCATCCCATTGTCTTGAGGAAACCGATCCACCGGGAGCCCAAACCCAAGGAGACGGCAGCCGTCAGCAAAAAGCCCTCGCTGCCGCAAGTTGCCGCCGCGCTCACCGCGCCGGAACAGAAAGCGAGCGCAAAACCGGTTGAGACGCCGAAAGCGGCTGTCGAGCCGAGTTCGCCCACCGTCAGCCTGCCGGTCCTCGCACCCAAGGAACCGCAACCGGCGACCAAAGCCGATGGTAAGAGCGACGTCAAGCCGGACTCCAAAGCCGAGATTAAGACCGAGAGCAAGGTCGAACCCCAACCCGAACCGTCAGTCGCCCCAAAGCCGCCAACGGCCTCGACGACCGCGCCGACGGATAATCCGACCCCATCCGCATCCGCGACACCCTCGCAACCATCCTCACCGCCTCCCGCCGCCGGACAGATGGCGACGGGTGCCATGCCGCCGGCGCGCCCCGCGGTTCCGGAACCGGCAGCACCAGCCCCGGCTGCGGCACCGGCTCTCCCTGCCGTCACGGTTCCCACCTTGGCCCCTTCGGCCCGTGAGCCCCAGGAGGCGCATCTCACACCCGCAGCCCCTCCCGCCCCACCTGCGGCCAGCCCGGCACCGAGCGGCGGCATCGAGCCGCCCTTGACCATCCTCTTCGAAACGGAAAGCGCCCGTCTTCCCGACTCTATTCGAGCGTCGCTTTCGAAATTGAGTGATCGGTTGTCCGGCGACACCGCCTTGCAGATTCAAATTTTGGCCTATGCCGAAGGGGATGAAGAGAACGCCAGCAAGGCTCGTCGCCTGTCTCTATCGCGCGCTCTGGCGGTTCGCTCGGTCTTGATCGATCAAGGCGTGCGCAGTACCCGTATTGAGGTTCGAGCGTTGGGCAACAAGGTTCCCGAAGGTCCCGCGGATCGCGTTGACGTTCTGCTTCAGAAGCGCTAGCGGTGCGTTTTTGAATTTCGGAAACGGAACACTAGCCCGGACTTTCTATGTCATGACCATGGACCCGGCTCCGTTCGACGTTACATAAGCTCTACGTAAGCTCTCGTGAGTTTTTTGGACCTTGACAGAATGACCAACCCGCGCCGTTTCCTCCTTCGCATGGCCGCCTTTCTCGGCTTTGTTGTTCTCGTCATCGCCACGCTGTACTCCGGTCTGGAGCATGCTTTTTCCAACAATGTCGGCTTGAACAGCCTGATTCTCGGCATCCTGCTGGTCGGCATCGCGTTGAATTTTCGCCATGTCGTCATGCTGGGGCGTGACGTGCGCTGGGTCGACGCCTATCGGGCAGGCCGTCCGACGGAAGTGTCCTCCACCACCGGCCCCCGTCTGCTCGCGCCGCTTGCGGGGATGTTGGGAGAGCGAGGGGATCGTTTCTCTTTGAGTCCCGCCGCGCTACGCTCGCTGCTCGACGGATTGGCGTCCAGACTCGATGAGTCGCGGGAAATCGCCCACTATTTTACCGGATTGATGATCTTCTTAGGCCTGCTCGGAACATTTTGGGGCTTGTCGCAAACCGTTGGTTCGATCAGTGAAGTGATCCGCAGCCTGACCATTTCCAGCGACGATGTCCAATCGGCCTTCGCTGGCCTGAAGCAGGGTCTCGACGCGCCGCTGGCCGGTATGGGCACCGCCTTTTCGACTTCGCTGATCGGCCTCTCGGGATCGTTGATCCTGGGCTTTCTCGACCTCCAGGCCGGTCAGGCCCAAAACGCCTTTTACAATGAGTTGGAAGACTGGCTGTCGACCCAAACGAAACTGTCGTCCAATGTCGGCTCGGTGGACGGCGGAGACCAGGCTGTCCCGGCCTATATCCAGGCTTTGCTCGAACAGACGGCCGACAGCCTCGATAATTTGCAGCGAGTCATCGCACGCGGCGAGGAAAGTCGCATCTCGGCCAACACCAATATGCGCCAATTGACCGATCGCCTGTCCATTCTCGCCGATCAGATGAAGACCGAGCAAAGTCTGATGTTGAAATTGGCGGAAAATCAGCTGGAAATGAAGCCGATCCTGGCCCGCCTCGCCGACGGAGCGAACAGTTCGGCCATTGACGAGCAAACCCGACAGCATATCCGCAACATGGACGGCACTTTGCACCGCCTGGCCGATGACATGGTCGGCGGACGCGACGAAATGGTTCGCGAAATCCGGAGCGAATTCAAATTCCTGGCCCGGACCATCGCAGCGCTGGCCGAGGAGGAACCTCCAGCCTCTCCGCCGCCGACGCGACAGAGGTAAGCGATGTCCATGGCCCGACGTCGCGGACGGCATAGCGGCATCAATATTTGGCCGGGTTTCGTTGACGCCCTGGCCTCGCTGCTTCTGGTCATCATCTTCGTTCTTTTGTCCTTCGTGCTCACGCAGTTCTATATGGGCCAGGTTCTGTCCGGCCGCGATCAGACGATTTCGCGCTTGTCTCGCCAATTGAACGAATTGACCGACCTTCTGGACATCGAACGCCGCTCCAACGCCGAATTGACGGTCAATATCGGCCGGTTGACCGAACAACTGCAGACATCGACCACCGAACGGGACCGTCTGCAGGCGCAAATCAATCAAAACGGCACCGACCGGCAGCAGGTGGCGCTGTTGCAGCATGACGTCGATGCATTGAAGGCTCTGAAAGACGAACTCGAAAAAAAGCTGGCGTTACTGGGCGCGCAGGCCGGCGAATCCCAAGGTCAACTGGCGCAGGAACGTAAATTGTCCGAGGAAGCCCGCGCCCAGGCGGCCTTATTGCATCAGCAGATGGAGGCGATGCGCCAGGAACTGGCCCGCATTACCACCGCCCTTGAAGCCAGTGAGAGCCTTTCGGCCGAACAAAAGGTCCAGATCGCCGACCTCGGCAAGCGCCTGAATGCCGCCTTGGCCAGCAAGGTCGAGGAACTGGCCCGCTACCGCTCGGAATTCTTCGGCCGGCTGCGCAAGGTTCTGGGAGACCGGCAGGGCATCCGGATCGAAGGAGATCGCTTCATCTTCCAGTCGGAACTCCTGTTCGCCAGTGGCTCGGCCGAGTTGGGGAGTGACGGCCAAACGCAACTCAGCCAATTGGCGCATTCATTGGTCGACGTCACCAAGCAGATCCCCTCGGATATCAACTGGGTTCTTCGAATCGACGGGCATACCGACAAAATCCCGATCAAAAGCGACCGCTATCCGTCCAACTGGGAACTATCCACGGCGCGGGCCGTCTCGGTGGTGAAGTTTTTGGCCACCCAGGGCATCCCACAAGAGCGTTTGGCGGCAGCCGGATTTGGCGAGTTTCAACCCGTCGACAAAGGCGATGACGAAGCGGCCCGCAAGAAAAACCGCCGCATCGAAATCCGCCTCGACCAGCGGTAAGCCTGGAGCCGGACGGTTGGCGCACCAAAGTGCGCCGACCTAATGTCAACGCGATCTAGCAGTCCTCACGGTTCCCTCTCAATCGTCATCCCCGCGAAGGCGGGGATCCATATTGGGGTGAGCGTGTTGTTGGAAGACGAGATATCGACTTGGCACTGGCATGGATTCCCGCTTGCGCGGGAATGACGAAGAAAGTTCGACTTTTTCCGCATCCTGCTAAACTGAACTTCCCATTACTCAAACCAGCAAGGCATTGATTTTACTCCGAAAGGCGCCTTTTTTCAACAAAAATG